>ERZ857757.1003-NODE-1003-length-24620-cov-3.354529_pt1 | contig 24620 bp, 35 predicted proteins | sample MGYA00519764_ERZ857757 | MGnify/ENA primary metagenome ERZ857757 (study PRJEB31778, sample SAMEA3449359) | human gut metagenome | biome: human gut; feature: human-associated habitat; material: faeces | place: United Kingdom | collected 2010/2012 ... | reverse complement strand
TATACACTGTAATAAAAGAATATATATATTCTTTTATTACAGTGTATAATAGAATAGCGCTTTCAGGTGACAATAGTATACCATATAGAGGCAACTATTGCAACCTAAAAATGCGGAGAGGGGGTGGAAAATTGAGAGAGGCTTGGACTGGTGAGATCGTGGCGCAGATGCACATAAACGAGATAACGCAGGGAGAGCTTGCGAAAAAGATGTGCGTAACAAGGGTGTACCTGAACCGGCTCCTGACCGGCGCGCAGGTAGCTAAGGGGACTGAGGAGCGCTGCCGTGAGGCGGTGAATCAGATCGTAGCTGAAAGGAGGGCTGCTGAAAATGCCAAGAACTAAGCTCGACAGGCTTCTGGCTCCGAAGCGTGACCCCATAAAGGGGCTTGTTCTTGAGTATATGTCAATTCAGAAAATCAGCGGAGCCAAGGTAGCCGAGAACATCGGGGTGGGCAGGGCAACGTTCACCCGGCGCATGGCTGAGCATACAGACGAGTGGCCGGTGAAGGACGTAAAGGCTGTCTGCAAGTATCTGGGGATCCCCAAGGAGGAGCTGATAAAAACAATAAGGCTGTAAAGGAGGGTACGCGTGGTTCTTGTTCCGGACGACCCGGCAATAAGGAAAATTGAAGCGACCGGGTATTGGCTTCAGAACTGGCACGAAGATGATGACGATATCTTCGCTTCATATGAAGGAGACTATGGTGAGGACACGAAAGGAGATTCGGATGAAGAAGTATAAGCTTGAAAAGCGCGACGGAAATGAGTGGTCGCTGTACGGAATTTATACAGAGAGATCACTGCCGCAGCTCGTGCAGGCTGCTGTGCAGCTGTCGAAGACCGGCTACGAAATGTACGGTAATCTGCATATCGTCGAGATAAACACAGATGGCAAAACTCGTATTTTATGACGTCGACCACAGATATACCGTAGACGGTCAGGAGGTTCCGAGCGTGTCGGAGCTGACGCGCTTCATAACCCGTGAGGTATATGAGGACACGCCGAAGCTTGCAATGGACAACGCCGCCGACAGGGGCACGAGAATCCATAAAGCGACCGAAGCATTGGATAAGTTCGGCACGGTTGAGATAGAAAGCGACGGCGCGGAGGATGATATAACCTCGTACATAAGCGCCTATGCGCAGTTTCTCAAAGAGCATACCCCCAATTGGGAGCAGATAGAGTGGCCGGTGCATAACGGTATGCTTTACGCTGGTACGCTCGACCGCTATGGAACTATGGACGGCGAAAAGGTCATCCTCGACATAAAAACTGCTGCCAGCATCGGAAGTCTTTTGAAGGTGCTGTATACGGCGGCGCAGAACCTGTACCGCATGGCTATCGAGCCTGAATATGCGGTAGAAGCAATATACATCTTACAGCTCAAGAAAGACGGCAAATACCGGCTCATTGAGCTTGAGATACAAAATGAGCTCGCAGAGGCGTGTATAGAACTGCATCTGGCGCTCAGGAAAAAGAAGAAAGGAAAGAAAACAAAAAATGATTAAAACTGAGAATGGACACACGACCCTCAACGGAACCGGCGCGGAGCTGCTCGCCGATTACACCTGTGCGGGTGTCGCCATCAAAAATGCGTTCGAGGGTAAAGGTATGCCCACCAAACGTGTCAGGGAACTCCTTGACGATTGTGTGAACGATGCCTTCAAGGCAGCTGAAGTGCTTGAAGGTGACGTCGAAACCGCACTGCTCAAGCTCATTAAGAATCTTATGAAAGGAGACGAGGACGATGGATGAAACGAAGGTTGAATCTCAGGAATTGCAGACCGTAGCTCCTGAAGCCATAGCAGAGGCTACGGCAGATGTCAAGCAGACGATATGGAATAACCCCGCGCTGTATTCAATGGCGGTTAAACAGGCCAAGATTCTTGCCTCAAGCGATATTGTGCCGGAAGGTACATATAAAGGCAAACCGGCCAACTGCCTGATCGCCTTGGACATGGCGAACCGGATGGGGATATCCCCGTTGCACGTTATGCAGAACCTTTACGTTGTGAAAGGCAAGCCCGGCTGGTCAGGGCAGTATTGCATATCCGCTATCAATAGCTGTGGGAGGTTCTCTCCGCTTGAGTTTATACAGCTCATAAACGATGATGGTAGTCTCAGGGGCTACTACGCTCAGGCGACGAACATAGCCACCGGCAAGATTTGCACCGGCGCTCCCGTTACATGGGATATGGTCAAGGGCGAAGGCTGGCTCGACAAGACAGGCTCAAAATGGAAGACCATGCCCGAACAGATGTTTATGTACCGCTGCGCTGCCTTCTTCGCCAGAGCCTACTGTCCGGATGTGCTCAACGGCTTGCAGACGGCAGAGGAGCTGCGTGATGTGAACGGCTATGAGGCCGAGAAGAAAACCACGGTCATCACACTTGATTAAGGAGCGCCGATGATACGAATCGAAAAAGATGGCGTATATAAAGCAAAGCGCGTCCGCTGGGGAGAAAATGACCACGGCAAGTGGGAGCTTGTCGTGGTCGCAAGCGACAAGGGGAAGCAGGAGATAACCATATTCCCCGAAAATGTCCCCTGCGGCGTAAAGGAGGACTACATGTTCACCGTCGATGAAATCTCCGCAGTCGAGGTCAAGGTTCAGAAGAACAAGGACGGGACATGGGGAAAGGAGAAGACGCGCGTCGAGGCTTATATCAGCCCGCGTCTGGATCAAGACCCGTTCGGAGAGCTCAACGATGAACTCGGAGTAGACGGGGATATAGAGCTATGACCCGTGAGGAATTTGATAAGCTGATACGCGGCATAAAGGCTGCGTACACGAATTCAAACTTCATGTCGAACCCGGACAGCGAGGGAGTGTGGTACAGGTTCCTGAAGAACGTGGACTACCCCCTCGCAGAGGCAGCGGTGTATAAGCATATCTCCGTCTGCAAGTTCCCGCCGACCATTGCTGAGATACTTGAACAGTGCAGCGCCATAGCGATACCGGACGAGTTCAATTGGCTCGACGGCTGGCGAAAGGTTCAGAAAGCGATAGGCCGGTACGGGTACAACCGTTCAGTGGAGGCAATAGCTGCTCTCAAGGAAGCTGACCGCACAGCAGGGGAGGTTGCCGAGCGTCTCGGCTGGGAAAACCTCTGTATGTCCGAGAATCAGGCGGTGGACAGAGCAAATTTCAGACAGGGCTATGAAGCCGTGCTTAACCGCAAGAGGGACAAGCTCAAGATTTCCGGAGGTGTATATGAGCGGCTTAACGCCCTGACGCAGGGCATAGCGAACGCAAAAATGATAGGAGAATAGGATGAGGGTAATGCTTGACAGGGGCGCGTATATGCCAGAGCGCGCCCACTCACTTGACGCCGGGTATGATCTGCGCACACCGAGAGCGGTGACTGTGCTGCCATACGAAAGCGTTGTTATCGACACCGGTGTTCACGTAGAAATCGCTCCCAATCATGTCGGCATGATAAAAAGCAAGAGCGGTTTGAACGTGAACCGCGATATGACAAGCGAAGGCGTTATAGACAGCGGCTATACCGGCAGTATCCGCGTGAAGCTCTATAACCACGGCGAGCATCAGCGGGTGCTGCATAAGGGAGACAAGATCAGCCAGCTTGTAATCATGCCGATAGTCACACCGGAGCTTGAGCTTGTGGATCAGCTTGAAGCAACCGAGCGCGGCGATAATGGCTTCGGCTCCGATGATAAAGACCCCGTGTCCCCAGCAATGCACAGGCCGCACGCAGACTTGCCATGCTACGTGCGGCCACTATCTCAAATACCGGGAGAGAAAAGAAGCTGAATATGAAAGGCGGTCGCGGGAGTATATGCTGTCAGACTATGCCGCAACCGCCGTCGAAAAGAGGAGACGCAAATGAAAAAGGGAGTGAAGAAAGGTAAAGCTTCAGGCTCTGCATACGCAGCCCAGAAGCAGACTGAAAAAGAAATCTGGACGATGAAGGTCATAGCGTGGACGGAAATGTCCATGCTCGACACAATGGCTATGACGCTGGCAGATGAGTTTGGCTTCGGAGCCGAGCGCCTCAAGAGATTCCATGATGCCTTTGAGGAAAAGTACGGTGAGATAAGGAAGCTTGAGCGGGAGGACGCTGACGACAACGAATATGCCATAGCAAAGCAGGAGGAGGCTCTTCGGAGGGCTTACGGCAGATATTACACGCCCAGAGAAGAGCGGTATCAGATTAAGATAATTGACCGTGAAGGGAGGGAGCACAGGCTTTGACGGATTACGCAGCTTACAGAGAAGACAGGCGCATCACGAATAAGCAGTTTATAGATACCCTGCACAGTGAATATGAAGGCTTCACCAAAATCCAGAGCTCGTACATAAGCCACCCTGACGACTACGCACTTTGCCTCACGGACGAAGCCGAGAGCGTTCTGATAAAGCGGTACGGCATCGGCCCCGGTCTGGCTCATTACAGGCTGAAAGGCAAGCGGCGCAAGGATAACCGGCAGAAGAAAAACCGTATGATGGTACGCCTCAGCGACGATATGTACGGCAGAGTCATGTCTCTGATGCACAGCATGAATTTCAGCACTGTGCAGGAGTTTTTGGAGACAACGCTTACCATTATGGTCGAGCGTGAGGAGGGCGTGGCATGAAGAAGAGCTCCGGCGAAGCCGCGTACTACGACGCGAAATATAATGGATACTCAGGCAAGAGGCGTTTTGAGGTCGAGCATCCGAGACATAAGGGACACTTGACGATTGCTTCCCCGGATATGAACTCGGCTATCGTCGCCGCTGCTCAGCGATGGGGAGAGAAGTGGTCGGCTTATGATTTTTATGCGTTCTGCCGGGTAGCAGAAGTGAAAGGGGAGACTAAACACGGGTAATTATATAGAGACAATAAAATTGTTAGAGTATCTCGACGTTATGATTAGTGCCCTGTCCTTTCCGCTTAGCGAGTCAGGAGAGGAAGTAAAGGCTTATGTTGAGGGCTTCAAAGAAGCGCGGTCTGTCGTTGAGCGCTTTCCAACTGTCGACGCTGCACCGGTGGTGAGATGCAAGGCTTGTGTTCACTGGGAAGGCGACCCAGACACGTATGGTGATGACGATGGTGTCAAAGGATTCTGCATGAAATCGTTTGAAAGGGCAAACGAAGATGATTTTTGCTCGCACGGAGAAAGGAAAAACAACATGAGATTTACGACAGATACTCCGCAAGATAATTTAGAACGAGCGTTGAATCTGTTTTACGTCAAAGACGGAGAAACATGGGTGCGTGGATACGGGGAGAACGGTGCGGACATAAGCCTGACTGACTTAACGCGGGAGCTTATGGAGCAGTATACGGAACCCTTTGAGTCGCCGAAAGCCATGTCTGATGATGATATTTCATTTACAATGGTGGATTGGCTGTTCGACGGAGCCGATAGCGTGGAAGGTGTGTTAGCGCTTCTCTATCAAGCGGCTTGGGTATGCGCAGGGCTGCGCGAACGCCTCAAACGTTTCGAGGATAAGGAGAACGCCGATGGATGAATACATAAAACGGGATGCGTTGATAGCTGAATTTGAGCGGTTGTCCTTGGGTGAAAATAGCCTTGTCGAAAAGTTCTTTGCGCACGGAGTATACGCTGTTATCGAGACTTTTCCCGCTGCTGACGTTGTTTCGATAGAAATTCTTAAAAAATGGCTGTATGAAAACGCTCTGAATAATGCAGGCAGTTCCTATGGTTTTGCATGCGTGGAAATCTCCAAGCGGCTGGATGGACTGCGCAGGTACGCGAAAGAGGTGGAGAATGAAAATATACAAAGTTCTTGTTGATAAAATCCCCCAAAGCTGCGGGCAATGTGCGCTGATGGGGTACATCAGCGATGATTATCCTGTTTGCTACGGAATCGCAGACCCCGAAATCCGGGAGATTACAGGGAGTCCCTACGACATGAAATACAGGAGGAGCGACTGCCCTCTTGAGGCGCAGACAGGCGTAGCAATGGCAAGTAGCAGCAAAATACTCAATGCCAGAGTGACCGGCGAGCTATGTTGCCGTGGCTGCACGAAGGTATGTCCCGGCGACGAAAACTGCGAGAAGTTTTCGCGCATATTCCAAACGTTTTGTGATGCATATCCGGAATGACATAGGAGGAGAAGAAAATGACATACATTATCAATCCGATGTGGTTTTACTGGCTTAGTGTTGCGGACAGAGCCTGCCAGCTTGTTCGCACAGCCGCCATCCTGCTGTTTCTTCTTTCTGCTGCTTTATTCATTGCGGCAGCGTTTTGCAAATATGCAGCGGTTTACTGCAACACAGTTGACGAGGAATGTTTTGAATATGTAACCGGAGCGAAAATGCAAAGAATCGCAACCGTCGTTGCCGCTGTTGCTGCAATCCTGTTTATAACTTACGTGTTTATTCCGCCAAGAGAAACGCTGATTGAGATGCAGATAGCGAGATTCGCGACCGTTGAAAATGCCGAATGGGCATTGGACGCTGTTAAAAGTGCCACCGACTATATCGTGTCGGCAATAAAAGAGTTGGGATGAAGAGCAACATACACCGTAAGCTGTTTCGCTGTGACTACTTCGCGTGGCTGTTTTACCGCAGCCGCGCAAGTGAAAGGCAGCGGCGGCAGGATAAGCACGACGCGCGGCGCAGATACCGCAGAATCTGTAAAAGAGAGTGTAGGGAGGAGATAGGAGCCTGTGATAAGTGAAATATTCGATTTCATAGCGCTGTTCGCACGGATATTCGTTCTCGTAGCCATAATCATCTACGCCGACATAGTCGCGGAGGAGGCGGCTGAGATAAGGGAGATTGCCCAAAGCTGTGGCTGGGCTGATATGGATAAGGTCAGAGCGCTTGACAAGAAGAAGTATGTTCCAGCGGCAAGAGCCGCAAGCGAAGACGCATATTTCACAATGCCTGACGGAGAGAGAATCCACAGGTGCGCAAGCAAAAGCAGGAGGAGATGGTAAGAGATGGTTTATATCGGTATTGATCCCGGCGTCTCGGGAGCAATGGCAATCAGGGATGACCTCGGCATCTATCTTTTTAAGTTCGATGAAGAGAAGTACATAGAGGCGCTGAAACGGGCTCCTGCCAATACAATCTGCTGCCTTGAGCATGTCCACTCCATGCCGAAGCAGGGAGTTGCAAGCTCATTCAACTTTGGTATGAACTTCGGCTGGATTCAGGGTGCGCTTCAGGCGCTCGGCGTCAGGTATGAGCTGGTTCATCCGCAGAAGTGGAAGAAGGAGTTCTCCGTTACGAGGGACAAGAATACTTCAATAGAGGTCTGCAAAAGGCTGTTTCCGGATGTGAGTCTGAAGCGCACAGAGAATAGCAAGAAAGACGATGACGGCTTTGCTGAAGCTCTGCTGATGGCCGAGTACGCCAGAAGGAGGCTTTGATGCCGAAAACAAGGCTTATTGACCTGACCGGCCAACGTTTCGGAAGACTGGTGGTTTTGGAGCGTACCGGCACGTATAAGGGCTCGGACGGCTCCGGCAGTTCTCCGATATGGAAGTGCCAGTGTGACTGCGGCGAGGTTGTTGAGGTAATAGGACGTAATCTGAGACACGGCGGCACAAAATCGTGCGGCTGCATAAGGCGTGACAAATGCCGGAGGTTGGGAACTCCCGGCGAGTGAGAAAGGAGAAATAAAATGCATAGCGAACTGCTGACCATAACCCCGGATGAGGCAAGCAAGTATCTCGCAAATAATCCCGCAAACAGGAGAATAAATGAGAGCATCGTCAGAGCAATGGCGGAGGACATGAAGGCCGGACGCTGGATGCAGACGCATCAGGGCATTGCAATAAGCAAAACCGGGCGTCTCCTCGACGGCCAGCACAGACTGTCTGCCGTTATAAAGGCCGGCATTCCGGTTAAGATGATGGTGACGTTTGACGTTGATGAGAAGGCTATGGACGCGATAGATCAGGGGCGCAAGCGCTCCACGAGTGATATTTTCCTGTTCAGCGGTGAAGAGGCTTGGATGCGTAATAAAAGCACCATAGCGGCGGCGAGATTCTTTTTGAGCCGAGGAAACAACGATTCTGTTCCTGCTGAAAAAATACGCAGGCTGATGAACGACCACGCGCTTGCGTTCAATATGTTCTATAGGATGTCCAACAGCAAGAAAGGCAGTTCGCGCAATATACACGCCTCCATTTCGGCGGCTGTAATTGCCGCCAGAATCAACGGCGTTTCTGAGCCTGATCTGGTTGCGTTCTATGATCTCTACGCCTGCGACAGACTACCCGGCGAGGGCTACAACTCGGAAATCGTTCTCAGGTTCAAGTCGTATATGATCCAGAACCGGCTGAAGCATATCTCACCCAACAAGAACGAGCTGTATAAGCTTGCCAGCAACGTCATATACAACTTCGTGAAAAACACGAAGACAACGCTCCTCCGCACACCTGAAACGGAAAGATACGTTGTCTCTGTATAAAAGAATGAAATGATGTTATGCGATAAATATCACATAACAAGTGTAGAGGCAGGCGCTTGAAATTTGCATATCGTTGGGTCTATTCGACCCAGTTTGAGTCTATTTGAGCCTATCTGCATCTAACTGCATTTATCTGCACCTTTGTGCACTTTTGTGCATAATGACTGTAGATATTTACGCTGCACCTGTGATATGATTATAGCGCTCAAAGGATGGTAATGAGAGGAAGAAAGAATGGCGATGGAAGTCGGACGGCTATCGCTACGTGTGATTGAGTTGCTGGGGCTGCAATTAGAAGAAAATCAACCAATTTATATGGGCGAAAGCAATATCTTGCATATGTTGAGCCGTCATCCGCTGGATTATGAAAAATATGGCCAGTACATACCAGAGATTCTTTCACGTCCCGATTACGTCGGTGAGAACCCTACTGATGGTTCGATCGAGTATGTCAAAGAGTACATAATTGAAAACGAGTTTGTAAAGGTAGCTGTCCGGCTAACGGGCAATGGGGTTTTGTATGCTCGTTCTTTGTATGTCCTTAATCATAAGCGGACGGAAAACTTCATAAAAAAAGGTACTCTGAAAAAGGTTTAGTGCATATTCGAGTTTGGGCACGTTATATAATAAGCAACGAGAGTTAGAGGACGGAACGGGCAGCCGTCGCCCTTTGTTTGGAGATGTGGGAGTGTCGCCCCACCTAATTCTCATCGCATAAAAAAGAGGAAGCCAGATTGGCTTCCTCTTTTTTTATTTCAGCAGCCCAAGCTGGCGGAAGTAAGCTTCTGCGCTTGATGTGGAACTGCTGCTGTTTTTGCTGCTGGTGTTGGATGTCTGGGTGGCAACATCGTTCCGGTGATACCTGTCGTACTTGGTGTACGTGGTTTTCCACCCGCTGTTGATGATAGCCCAGATAGCGTCCCTCTCTGCATTTGTAAGGTCGTCCATGGTGGACAGCCTTGCATACGCTTCTGCCTGTGACACGTTGCTATTGCCGTCAGTGCTCATGTTGTCCAGCCTGTAATACAGTTCATTGGCCTTGTCGGGGGAATACCCGGCGTTTATCAGCCTTTCGTATCTGGTAGGCTCGGCGGCGATGTGGCTGTAAAACTTGAACTGCTCCTTGAGAGAGTTTGCCTGAGCGTCGGTAAAGCCCTGCCTGTCAATGAATGCAGCAAGATCAGTGGCCTTGTCCGTGGCGTTGTAGCCATCCTCGCGCGTTTTGTCGAGCTCCATATACTTGTCGTACACCGCTGCCCACTTCTTGGACGGGATATCATGCGCAGCCGCATCATAGATGTCCTTGATTCTGGGGAAGGAGTCGCTGAGGGCATCTCGCTGCGCCGACGTAAGACTGGTGAAACCGTTCTTGAGGTCATCCATGTAGCTGTCAAGCGCCGCAAAGTCGGAGATTTTGCCGCCCTTATACATCCCCTTGAGAGTCTGCTTTGCGACAAGGTACTTAGGCACTTCATCTTCGCTGAGATCACGCATCCAAGCCGAAGCGCCGGTGTCGTGATCCAGCTCCTTGCTGTCGAGGTATTCCTGCTCGGCGGCGTTTTTCGCGTAGTCTCGCAGAACCTTGTCTACCGCTTTCTTGTCCTTAGTGTCGAGCTTGCCGTACCCGGCGGATGCAAGCAGCGCATCCATCCCGGAGTTGTAGCTCGCCTCTGCATCCTTGCGGTACTGCTCCTTATCAGCCTTCGTGAGCTCGTAGCTTACTTCGTCGCCGTTCTCGTCGGTGTAGGTGAACTGGTCGGGCGAGAGCTTGTCTACTGCCTTTCTGATACTGTCAAAGATTTTCAAAGAGTCGTCGGCGGGATCGTCCGAAATGCTGTACAGGCCGGCCTTCTTTTTGCCTGCGATATCGGCGGCGGAAGTGCCCTTGAGAAGCTCGTTAAGGATGTTGCCGGATTCCTTGCTGCGGCTCATGGCGCTTATGATATCCGCCGTGTACATCCCGAAGCTGTTCAGCAGCGTGTAGGCATTGTTCACCGGTATACCGAGGAGATTGGCGATGCCGCCGGCAGTTTTGCGTACGTTGTCTGCCGAGGGGTTATCCACCAGCTTTATGGCTGCGCTCATGGCGTCGTTTATAGCGCCCACAGCGCCCACACCGTTTTCATAGAACGGCTCGTCGCCGAAGAGGCTGGTTATGAAGTTGGTCGCTGTGTCACCGAAGATCACAGTGCCACCTACGCCCTCAAGGAAGCTTTCGCCGACCTTGATCGCAATCTTGGCGGGGTCAATCTGCTGCTCTTCGTCATCGTCCCGATACTGCTTGAGCTTGTGACGCAGACCGTCAGCGACAACGGACATGGCCCCGTAAGCAATATTCGATGCAACAAACCCGCCGATTGCGCGGGCTTTGGCTTTGTTTGCCTTGGAAGCGTGCTCTGTGCCCTTTGCAGCCTTGGCCTCGCCGAATGCCGTCATCAGGTTATTGAAGTTGGTACGCTGCTGCGTCTGGAACATGGTGAGGCTCTTGAGCAGATCGTTGTCGCCACGGGAAATCTCGTCGCGCATATTCATCGTGTACTGCGACTGGGTGCGCATAGACGCCCGCTGGAACGCCTCATCGACCTTCTGCCGGAACTCGGCGCTGTTGGCGTTGATACCGGGGTTTTTCATCTGCACGTCGTAGCAGGACGCGAGATAAATCTTGCTGACCTCCCTGACGTCGGCTTTGGGAATCCAGTTCTGGATGTTCTTGAGAACCTTGCTCTTTGCTGCCATCTTCCCGAAAAGCGTGTTCTGGTCTTGCAGCGCATCAGTGATGGAGGAGTCTATATTGCCCATCGCCCTGAACTGAAGCAGAGGATTATCCCGCGCGGCCTTCATCTGCTGATTGCCGGGATTGAGCGACGTGACCGCAGCTTTTGCCACTGCTCTCGGGTCAAGCTCACTCATCGCGAGCCACATGGAGCCCTTCTGCTTGAACGGCGTACCGGGATTACCCACGAGCACCGCCGTCTGGAAGTTGCGGTTGAGCGCGCCCCAGAAGTTGTCCTTGGACTTCGCTCTCGTCTGGTTGATGTCCTGCACGTCCTTGACGTAGTTCTCCATCCACGCGCCATACTCGCTGCCCATGTTCTGCTTCACGGAATCCACGAGCGTGGACGTTCCGAAGGTGTGCATATAGTCCATCATGCTGAAGGTATCTGCCAGCTCGCCGAACGCTATGTAGTCTGCCGCACGGCGTATGTAGCCGTCAGTCACCATAGTGACAGGGGCGATGTTGACATAGCCGCCATCGGTTCTGGTGCGGTCTTTCAGGCTCTTGAAGTCTGGCAGGCCGAACTCCTGTGCCTTCTGCTTGTCCCAGTTGAAGTTGCCCTCGGCGGCGGAATACGTGAGCGGGAAGTAATCGCCCTTGACGTATGTATAGATGTCCGTACCGTCTACCTCTTTGCTGACTTTCTTGGTTTCCTTTCCGAGGTAATCAGCCATGTCGTCGAAAGCTTCCACGTAAGCCTTGGCGATGGGGTCATTCTCGATGGCCGACTCGGCTGCATAATAGAGGGGACTCACATCGTTGGTCTTGATCCTGATCGGATCGTCGTTGCCGTTATAAAGCGCAAAACCGGAGACGTGCTGCGCCCTGTAGGCGTCTGGCCCGCCCATAGTCTTTATGGCCTTGTACAGACTGACTGCCATATCCATAGAGAGCTCTTCGCTGCCGACCTTTACACCTGACTTGGTCTTACCGGTGGAGAAGTCCCGGTAAGCCTTCTCCTTGACGACATCGGAGAAGAAGTTGTCTGCGTCGACGAGAACGGTCTGGTTCTTGGCAGCGGACTTTTCGATGGTGTCTGCCATCCGGTAGCCCGCGCCATTCTCCCATGATTTGAAGCCGTCTATCATCTGGAACATCTGGCGGGGCATGATCTGGTAGCGGATAAACTTCGCTCCAAGCTTTTCACTGGCGCTCTTAGCCTCATCTCTGAGGCTGGGATTCCGCTGAGTTTCATAGGGCTTCTTCTTGCTGCCGTTTTCTTTGACGGCGGCGGTAAGCTCATTGAGTTCGGTTCTGACCTTACTGGCCTTCTCAACGTAGTGCGAAGCCATCTGCATAGCTTTCGTGACAGCACTGCGGTATCTGTCCACGTTATACGGGACTGGATTCTTCTGCGCCGCGTCCGAAAGCTCCTTGGCAAGCTGAACCTGCTCGTTTACACGTTCCGAGTACAGATCGCCGAGGATGTCGCTGCTCTTCATCGCCTTGTAGTAGTCGGCAAATTCGGAGAACGGCGTGTGACCGTCGCCGACACCCGCAAGCTTGCTCTTGAACTCGGTCACAGCGTCGGAGATTTCCGTATACCGTGAATCGTCGAAGCCCTTGAGGAAATCTTCTTTTTCAAGGAACGTCTCAAAGTCCGCAGCCTTGCTCGTGGCTTCGTGGATGGTGTCGCGGTTCTTCTCACCGAAGTCCTCAGCAGCGCGATTCCAAGCGGCCTTATCCGCTTCCTCCTGAGCGTCGTAATGAACCTCTCCGGTGTCTTCGTCGTACACGTTGCCGTTTTCGTCAACATAGACTCTCTCGGTTGTGTTAGAGCCGGTGCTATAGTTAGTATTATCGGCGTTATAGTTAGCGTTCGCGTCCTGCGTGTTAGTGTTAGTGCCGGAGAGAGCCTTGTCAAGTTCTGACGCCAGCTCCTCCTCCGCCTTCTTAGTGTCTGCGTTTACAGAATTTTCAGTCTGTTCTCTGTTGACATTTTCCTCTGCGTTGGGTATACTGTTATCAGAGGTTGATACCTCCGACGCATCTGATGAGACACCGCCGGGATTGCTGCCGGTATCCGGTAAGGGCCTTGCACCGTCCAAGGAAGCGTCAATACCACCGACTGATGAGACATCGCCGGGCTTGCGGCTTACGCCGTCCCCTGCACCGTCCAAGGTCGGTGCTTTTTTTATGCCCCAGTTGTAAATCTGGCTTTCGGCAGGATTTACCATGTCACGCACGGCGATACGCACGCCGACGGTCGAGTCTCCTATCTTGACCGGAGTATAAAAATAATTCCAGCGGTAAATTTCCGAGTTGCCTTCATAGTCCGGCAGGCTGTACAGGTATTCGGCGTTCTTGAATATCTGGTCACTCTGACTCAGCATATTTGCTTTGTCCTGAGTGATTTTCTCAAGAACTTCCTTTATGCCTGTGTCGTAAAGCTTTGCTTCGAGAACATTGCCGTTGACTTCAAACTCGAAGTTGCCGCCTTTAAGCCCGCTGAGAAACTGACGCAGAGAGGCTTTTATCTCGGCCATTTTCTGCTTGAGGATTGGAGTGCGTTCGGCCTTCTTCATGCCGCGCAAATCCGGGAAAGATTCCGCTGTTTTCTGCATTGTGCTTTCCGGGACTTCTACGACCTTACCCTCAGTCACCATCCTGTCGTGGGCCTCTTTCATGGCTTTCTGCTGCGAGGTGGTGTCATCATAAGCAAGGTTATTCCATACGGGGCTATTGCTGTCAGCGTAGTCCTCCATGCTCATCGGGTGTCTTTCCGTCCCTGCCGGGGCGGTATTTTTTTGCGTATCGGTGGTCTGCGTCTCTACATTATTATTAACGGTAGAGTTTAACTCTTCAGGACGCGTCACAGCGTCGTTTGAGGGCGTGGGGGGTGTAGTTATATCCCCCTGAGTCTCTGCAACGCTCTGAGGCTCTGACGCGGCTTTCTTGCCGGTCATAAGTTCAAAGGCTTTGTCAACCTCACCGCTGCGCAGTTCGGCGTTTTTCTTTGCGTCAGCTCCGGTCGCTATGCTTACCCCGGAACCTGCTATGCCGAGAGCTGCACCAACAAGGCCGTCATACAGCCAGTCGGAAACCTGTTCCTCGCTGTAGTTCTCGCCGATGCTCTTGCCGTTGTAGATGGCGCGGAGAGTCGGGTCGACCGCGCTGGAAACAAACTCCTCTACGAACTCGCCACCGCCGCCGTTGATAATGGTGCGCAGCACAGTGCGCCCGATATCGGTCTTTGCAAGCTTGCCGACGAGTTTCTCAACGGCAGTGTCCGCAAAGCCTTTGCCATAGGCAAGGTCAAGCCCGCCGAACATTTTCTCGGTGAGATATTCTTTAGCGGCGCTTGCTGCGCCGTAAGCACCGGCCTGAGCAAGGTTTCCGCCGCCCGCCTCAGCCTGCTGAACACCACCACCGAAAGACCGCCCCATCATCATTGCCATACCTGAACCGGGCAGGACGGCGTTTGCTGCCATATCTGCCGCAAGAGCAGGAACTTGAGACACGGCGTCAAGGGCAAACTTGCCAGCTTTGGAAGCGCCCAATTTTGAACGCTCAATGTCTCTGCCGCCGGATTCGGAAAGCTCTGCGGACTTGTCGGCTATTGCCTGCTGCATCTGCATTGCCTTTTCGTCTTCCTCTTCGGTACTGACATGGTACAGAGCGGAAAGGTCTTCATTGCCGCTGGCTCTGAGTGCTTTGTCAACTGCGCTCTGCCCGCCTGTAGCGACGCGTCCGGTGTAGCCGAACAGACCGCCGAGAGAACCTGCGGCCTGCTTCGAGCCGCCCTTGATGGAACCCCACAGGCGTTCAAAAATATTCTGGTCAACATCCGGAAGTTCCACATTGTAGAACTCAAGCTGTTTGCGCAGCTTGTCCATTTCGGATTCTGCTGCTGCCTTTTCATCGGATGCGGCCTGCAACTCAGAGCGGTACTTTTCGAGTGTAGTGGCGTAGTTCACCCCCGCTTCGGGACGGATTGACTGCGCCTTTTTGTCACTGACGGACTGTGCCTTTTTACTTGCGTCCTTGTACTTATTAGCTGCGTCGGCGTAAGCTCTCTGAAGCTGGGATTTCTCGTCGTCCGTCAGAGCGGTTGACATTGTGGGAACATTTGGATGCTGGCGCTGGTACTCATTGCGAAGCGCGCTGTTGTGCCCACGGCTGTCTACAGTCTTGCTTTCCACTTCTCCGTGCTTGTCAAGCCAAGCGTCCCTCAGCCCACCGACGAGGCCGCGCCCGCGGCCATCAATGATGTCGCGGGCTTTTTCTGTGGCCTGTTTCTGCTGCATCTGCTCGTTGTAGTAGTCCTCAAGCGGGGAAGTGCGAGGAGAAGATGGTGAGGTCGGAGCGGATGATGTTTGGGTAGCTGAACCGTTGTGCGCGGCTATCGACTGCGCTATAAAGTCAAAGGGACTTGCCATTTTAATACCATCCTTTATTTGTAAAACATCGACTCGTATCTGTTAATGGTCGTGGGCGTAATAACAGGCTGATGAGAACTCGGCGCTGGCTGTTCCCATGAAGGAGTCGGGCCATAGGAACCGTCAGCCTGCATATAATTGCCCTCACCCTGACCGACCCAACCGGAATAATCAATGTTGGGGTTGCTCCCGCCTCCGCCAAGGCCACCCGCCGGGATGTAGCCTGCGGGATATGTACCGGTGAGCTGCCTATACTGTTCGGCATCAATTTTGCCTGCTGCGTAGTCGAGAGAGGCTGCAAGCTCGGGGTTCTGCGCTCTCCACACTGCTTCCATGTTTTTTGCTTGATCTGCTCCGTACAGATTCGCAAACGCAGAGAAATCGCCGAACTCGGCGAGAATCTGTGCGTTCTTGAGGTCGCGCTGATAGCCGTTGTTGTACTCGTCAAGGAGCGCCTGAGCCTTCTTGTAGTCGTTATCGGCAAGCGCGGCACGGATGTTCGCCTGATACTCCGCCGTGAGGTTTGCCATCTGACGGTCAGCCTCCGCAGTCGCATTTGCCTCAGCGGTACGCAGGTTGCCGAAGTCTCGCTGGTACTCGCCGCCGCGCGCAAGCGCAGCCTGTGAAGCAGTACCGGAGTTTATCCCAGTCGCTGCCGCCTGATTGTTGAAGTTCTGGCGGTTGCGCTCGTACTGCACCGACAGGTCATTTGCCTGCTTCTGGTACTCCGGAGCGATTTTTGCTCTCGCCGCCTCGTAATCGCTCCTGCTCTTGTCGTAGGCGGCTTTAAGCTCTTCCTCACGAGCCTTGCGCTGCGCGTCGTATATCTGGTTTATAGCGTCAGTGCGGGCAGTGTTGTAGCCGCTGCCGAGCAGCCCCTGATTAGTCTGTGCTCCGCCAGTTGCCCCGGTGCCAGCAGCCGGGGTTGCGGGAGTCGCGGGAGAAGTTGGCGTAGTTGGCGCAGATGCCGCTGACCCCGCTGCCGGAGCAGTGCCGGTCGTAGCATTTGTCGTAGACGCAGCGCCGGGGACAGTCGCGCCCGCCTTGTTCTGCTGTACGTTATAAGCTTTGGTTATTTCATCTATACTTGCCATGCTTTATCTCCTCAAAAGGGCTGTCCACGTGTTGTTCCCGATGATGCCGTCGGCGTGAAGCCCGACGCCGTTCTGAAACTCCATTGTGCGGTTCTTGGTCTTGGCATCGAATACGCTGCTTACGGCCAGCTCTGCGCCGTGTGCCGCAAGCAGTGCCTGAGCGACTGCAACGTCAGCACCGCTCATGCCCTCGCATATCATGCGGGGTGGCCAGTACGTTTCAGCCTGCGGCTGATCGTCCGTGGTCTGCTCTGTGCCGTCTGCAAACTCGGCCTGAAACTTCTGAGCGAAGCCATACCGCGCGTTAATGTTGTTCACAGCGGGGCGCTCATACTCGGTGCAGATGCGGCTTGTCGCCTCGTATGTATCTTCCGTCGTGCACAGGAAGTTCCAAAGGTTAGCGCAGCTTGCTTTCAGCTCACCGACGCAGAAATCTACCTGTACCGCTTCGTCGCCGACGCTCTTGCCGATATCATGGGCATATTCGACGAGAGCCTTTTTGCGGCTCCAATACGTCCACTGGCAAAGTCCGTAGCCGATACCGTCATGGGCAAACTTCGCCTGAGAAATGGCGTAGCTGTCGGCCTGACGGGTGTACTCATCGTCGGTAAGGCTGGTTCTGTTGTCCTCCGCGTTGTTCGACCGCAGTGCGCTTTCCGCCTGCATATTGCCGAGCATCGCGCACGCCCCGGCTATGGTCATGCCGTAGCTGCGAAGACGGTCATATATTGTCTTTGCGCTCATTTTATCCTCCTGTGAATTTACAAAAATTTTGTGAGAAATATAGTTTACTTTTGATACCTCTTCGTATATAATGACATTGCAAGTGGGAGACTACTTGTGCATGACAATGAACTTTAGTTCGGTGTCCTCTGCTGCTGCAAGATCAGCTCGTAGGGTAGCGAGCTGCATAATCTAAAAAAATCCCGCCGAGAAGATCAGCTCGTAGAACGCGAGCTGGGTAAACGAAAAAAAGTTCACCGAGAAGGCAGCCCCGCAAGGGGCTGCCTTGCGTCAGAGAGGTAGTATGCTCGACTTAGTTTTTTTAACCGCTGAGTTTTATTCTGATTATGCCGGATGTAAAGAAATAGAGCGGAAGCCGGATAGACCACATGTTTGCGCTGCATTTTTAATTGATGGCTTTTTATGCTGCGTACCGTTCCGCTCCCATATCAAGCATTCTTATGCAATTTGGACGGACAAGAGCAACGGCTGCGGGCTGGATTTTTCCAAGACAGTCGTTATAACAAATAGAGAACGATACATAGATAAGACGCGCCGCCCATATCTGCGTCCAAACGTATTTGAGGTATTCACAAAAGTGACAGCGCATGATATGCAGGTTGCCATGAACAGGTATCTCACGCAGTACAAAAGAGCTAAGAAGCGCCCTGACAATCCGCGTAATGCGCAGCTTCTGGAGTGCTCGTGCTTGCAGTATTTCGAGGACTTGCTTGACTTATAAATAGAGTCTCGGTTAACGCCGGGACTCTATTTTTTTGCTAATTTACTTCGCTCCACCCGTACACTGATGGTTCCCAGATATTCCCGTCAATGTCAGAAACCCACGTCTTGCCGTTGTGCTTTACCTTGTCGCCCTTGGCGTAGGGGTTAGTGCTGCTGGGCTGCTCCCAATCGGGTATCTCTCCCGGCGTAGGAATCAGTACCTTAGTCCAGAGTGAAGGTGCATCCGTGGGTGTCCATGTGCTCTGCGACGTGTGAGCCTGTAAGCACTTATACAGCACACCGCCGTACAGTACTCTGTCACCGACTTTGTAGCTTGCCCCATCGCCGCTCCATGCAGGGTAGATGATAGGCACGGTAAGCGCCTGCTCGTCCGTGAGGTATGCACCGGCAGAGACGATACCGGCGCGAAGCTTCTTAGCATTATTCAGGTAGCTCATGCTTCATCCTCCTTGCCGACACCGAGATAGTCCAGCGCGGCTTTCATGTCCTGCTTTTCCTCATCAGTTCCGCCCTGCTTTATCTCCGCGATTTTGGCAAGGATGGCATTCTTCCGTTCTTCTATCGTCATTTCTGTGCCTCCAGCGCAGTCTCGATTTCTGACAAGGCGGCTTCGTATTGCGCTACCTCATATTCTATCTGCACTTTGTAGAGCTTGGTGTATAGTTTCCACGGGGCTATCATCTCCCCGCTGAACGCCTGACCGTCCGTGCGTGTCCACGTCTCGCCGCTCGGCACATATCTGTACCCCTCAATAAACTCTGTACACTTGCCGTCGAAAAAGGGCAAGTCAAATTCGCGCATATTGCCGTCATTAGAGACATGGCACTTGTATTCACTATCAATATAAATTTTCATCTCCGGTCTCCCTTAACTAAGCGTGATATTAGTAAGTGTGGCAGAATAAGTTTTTGCCCCCACTTCGGGATTCATGGAAGAGGCATTTTCATATGTCGCCACATAACATTCCGTGTTTATTCCGCTAACATCAAGTTCGATACGAGTATCACTGGTTTTCAAGTTAGCATAAGCGATAAAACCTATGTCGGCAACGCCCGGAGGATAAGTGCTCCATGAAAACTTGTTTTCGGTTACTCCAATAGACCAACCGGTAGCCTCAGATTTTACTACTGTCAGTTTGTTGTATTTCGAGAGGTCAAATTTATTCCCCGTATAAACACTGGCAGCTTTAGGGAACGTTGCGTCTGTGTTTGTTATACTAAAAGACAACACGTTAGACACGGTTGGTGTAACGCCTGTTCCTTTCCAACCGCCCGTAACACCTGTATTGTCGCCGCCGTCAAACAGGATAAGCTCAAACATCAGCGTTACAGTCTCGACCTGCCCCTCGGCGGTGATTGATACCGTTTTGCTCGTGCTCTTACTGCCGCTGACCGCCGTGACCGTCCACGTCCCGGCGGAGGGGATAACGAATATCGCCTTGCCGCTCGTGTCTTTCGCCGTCAGCGTCAGTGTGCCGTTCGTGCAGGTGCAGACGCTCCCCGAGGGGTATGTCACTCCGATCACAGCATAGACGGCGGCGACGGTGACGATCCCGGTCGTGAATACACCCTCTCCGACGGCGGTCTGGGCGGATGCCGAGGGAATTACAGTCTTCGCCGCTTGAACTGGCAGCTGCTTCGTTGCGGACTTAGTCCCGGCGGCGACTACGCCCGCGGCCTGTGTGGCCGAGGCGGTGATCTTCCCAGCAGCGTCGACCGTTATTGCGGGCGTGGCCTGCGTAACGTCGGCAAGGGTGCCGGTCTTGATCTGCTTGTCTCCGGCATAGAACTTTTTACCGCTGCGTACATCTGCGGCCTGCGCGTTGGCGAGGGCAAGCTTTGAGTTAGTCAGTCCTCCGCCGCCCATTACGCCATTGCCGAAGATCTCACTCATGCTGTCACCTCCGTAATGCTCACCTGCACAGTGATTGCCGCCGTGGGTTTATCTCCGACTGCGTAAGCGGTGATAGTTCCGGCGTTGTTGCCAAATACAAGGCCGTAGCCGCCATCCATTGCTCCGTTCATAACAGTGGTGTCGGGATTAATGTCAATACGGCTATTCGCTGTGGCGCCGTCGATCGTGACCGTCTGTGAGTACGGCGATGCGCTGCCCGTCCACGATGCGGACGGCAGCGTGACTGTTGCCTTTTTTATTGCGGGGGCTGCGCCTACCATTCCGGGGGTGTAATCCCCGGGCGCCGGTACTACGGTGCCATTACGCCCGTTGAACGTTATCACGCCGCCGCCAGCCGCTGCAGCGGCCTGCTGCGCCCAATACTTTGAATTATTGTTGTGGGTTTCGTCGGAAGCAGGTACGGCCTGTCCGCCTCTGGTTCCAACTGCCCATGCTTCGCTGTCCTGTGCGGACTTCTCGGCATTCTCCTTGGACTCAGTCGCCGAAGCAGCGGCGGCGCTTGCCGTCTGCGCGTTGGCGGCGGCGAGTTGCTGACTTGCTGCCGCCGCCTCAGCGGAAGCCTGCGCTGCCGAGGCGCTTTGGCTGCTGTTTTGCGCTGAAGCTGCGCTGCCGCTCTCGGATATGGCAGCTTGCGCTGCTGAGGCTGCTGCCGCCTGTTTCGACTCCTCGGCGGCAGTTTTGGCGTCGGTCGCCTGAGTTGCCGACTGTGCGGCTGCCTGAGCATATTCGCTGGCTTTTTGGATGTCAGGGATTGCTTTGACTATCTCAGCGAGCGTTTCGGCCAGAACATTGAAATAATCCGAGCTTTCAATCTCGCCGTCGCTTACCGCACTTGCTTCGACAGCGAGCACCCATGCGAAGCTTGAAAGCTTTTCGGCGCTCTGCGTGTAAAACTCAAGTTCGATATACACATCCCCGCTCACGGTCAGCGCCTGTGCCGCAAGCTGGATCGTAGCGACGTTGCCGTTCATGGTGACGGCTGCGGCCTTGTTCTCGGTCGTGTCATACCAGCCTATAGTTCCGTCTGGCTTCCGGTACCTTACAGCGGTGAGCGCACCCGTCGGGGGTGTCCATGGCTGCGACCCCTCCAGCAATGCGGCAGAGATAAATCGGCTCTGCTGGTCGGCCTGTTTCGCATAAACCAGCGTCGCCACATTGGGGTGAAGCAGGTCAACCGTTATCTGAGATGTTACTTTCATCTTTCGCCTCCTGTGCAGGCCGCGACTCCTCGGCTATAATCTGATCGAGCATCATCATGCAGCCGAGCATTTTATCGATGTTGCCTCTGCCGCGCACGTCGATTTCTTCGAGTGTCCGGCGGACGGCCTTGAGTCTTTCTTCCTGTTTCATGCCGTCACCCTCTCAAGAACGACGTTCGTATAGTTGGGTTTCAGTCCGCGCTGAACCGATACAGCTGATGTGAATCCGTCGTACGTGCGTGTGCGGTCGTCATTCATCTTTATGTCAAGATGCCCGCTCGTGAGGTAGAGGATCGCATCGGTGAATGTGCCTACAAACTCTATGGACAGCTTGTTTTCCTCGATTTGCCCGTAGAGTTTAAGTTCAAAAGATTTTCCGGCTGTTTCTACTGTCATAATTTCTCCTTTCGGGGATTATTCCCACATAACAACATTGTGTGATATCCCGTTAATCGATAGTGTCCCTAAATAGCAGTCATGCCCGTTGATGCCGAGTGCGCCAGCCGCCAGAGAATTAACGCTGATATAATTGCTGCTGATATTCCCGCCGTTGCACTGCCCGTATGCGGTGGTCCCGCGAGAGACATAACCGCTGAGTGTTGAGTCGTTGTTTCCCGGGGCAACTGTGTCATATGCGAGATTGCCGCCACTGCCGCCGGAGAGTGTATAGTCTCCAACTTGATTCCCCTCGATGTAGCCCGCTCCGGTTTCTTCGGCCTCGGTCAGGATGCTGGAAGCGTAGACGCTGCCGGTGAACTTGCCGCTGGTGGCAGTGAGATTGCCGTATTTGTCAACCTTGAATGCGCCTTTGCCGAGCGCTATGCCGTCAAGTCCGACATACACACCGTCATGCGTTGTGTCGTTGAGCGCCGTCATGCCGTTTCTGAGTGAGCTCGCGGAGAGCGTGAACCCACCCACAGTGACATTCTCCGAGGATAGCGCGCCCGCCTGTATAAAGTCGGCAACGATCTTACCGTCCTGCGTGATTGCTGTCCCGAACGGCCCGTTATAGCCTTTGGAGCTGTACCCGAGGCCGCCGAGATTGAAGCGCCATACATTGGTTGCGGTCAGCACATCGTCGGTGTCCATGATGGAAAAGCCCATCGGCTTTCCGTCGGAGTTGAACTGGAAGACGAAGTTGCCGCCCTTGGTGCCCGTGATGAGCTGCGTCGCGTTGGCTATTGCCTTGCCTGTCTCGGTGCGGAGGTCAATAGCGGTTTGCTCGACCGCCTGCGCGTTGCTGTATATGGTGTCAGCAATGTTCGCGCGGATGTCCCCGATGTTGATTGAAGTGTACCTGTCGCGCAGCACATCGTACTCTGTTTCCGTGACCTTGGCTGTGGTCTCAATGCCGAGCTTCTCATAAATGACCGTGACGGTATCGCACAGCTTAATCATTTCGGGCGGCGCTGCTGAATCCATCAATCTGGCAATGTCTTGATAGCTCAGTGAGATGGAGACGGTCGGTATTCCTAAATTGTTGTCGTTGATATAGCTCTGCGCTCTGAGGGTAAGCTGCTGCGCGGTTGGCGGGCTGTCGAAGTCTCCCGAGACGTCCAGCATGAGGATGTTGATGAAGTCAAATGTGCCGGGGACAGCTACAATTTTGTTGGGCAGCTGGGTTATCTCTCCGGTCTCGCTGTCGACGTAATACGGATATACCCCGGTGTACATCTTGGAAATGTTCTCCTCCTGCCGGAGGTCTATAAGGTTTTTCCCGTAGCGTATGACTACGCCGCGGTTCTGCCCGCGGGACGTAAGCAGCTGCGTGAGGAAGTGTGTGAAGAAGAATTCGCCGCGGTACGTGTCGAGTACGCTGCCCTCAGTACCGCCCAGCAGGGCGCGCATCGATGTCGGGGCAGTTACTGTCATGTTTGCCGTGGTGACCTTATCCGTGGTGAAGACGAACGGATTTGATACCACCGCATGGCTCTTGAGCTGCTTCATCGCATCGGCAGCATTAGCGGCTGTGAACGGTGTCACTGGAATGCCGCTTTGATCGTATGAAATGTGGCGTGCCTGAACCTCTATAAGCCCGCTCAGTGGTCGGCTTATGTTGTATATGCGGAAAGGTTCTTGCCCGCCGTATGGTGTGACCTGCGCATAGATGAGGCGGCGATTTATGATCTCCTTATAGTGCAGCCCATCGATCGGGTACTGCATTGTCAACTCATATTCGCCGTTGCGCTGTTCTCTGACCCTGCACTCGGCAGCATCATTAAGGATTCCTATACCGTTCGTGGTGAATGTCTGCGCCGTGGATTCAAATAATATCGGCTTCACAGCGTCCACCACCTCGGTACAATGTCGAGAGCCGTCACGCCGCCGGTGAATGATATTGCCGATTCTCCGGGCAGCAGCACCGGAAACTCAGCAGCCGAGATGTCGCCGTTGAGGTTGCTACTGCCGAGGTACGCATTTTGCGTCAGTGAGTCTAATATCATCCCGCTCGTGATCTTGCTGAGCGTCACCGTCCGGCCGCCGACAGTGACGGTGCCCTTGCCCGAGCCTGTCACGGTGATTTGGGGACGTGCTGCGAAACCGTGGCTGTTTATCATCTTACCGGCGCCGGTAAAATGCACCGGGTTCTGACCGTCAATGAGGAAGCGGCACGGCTGACAGTTGAACTCTATCGTGGCTCTGCCGAAGTTGTTGAATATATTTTCGAAATTTACCGGCCCTTGGAAGTAGGCATACCGGAAGCAATTGACATCATAGCTGTCGATGAGTTTGCAGTAGCCCTCCGGAGCCATCAGCCACGCCGCGATCCGGCGCGCGAGCGCAGGGAGCCCGCCGTGGAACTCCCCGCTCACGTAGATGTCATAGGGCTGCGTATAATTCTCGAAGCTGTCTTCGGCGCGCACGATGTCGCCGTTGCGTCCGGGGATGGATATGCTTTCAAGCTTACGCGCCGGGTATATACGCTCGGGGTAATGCTCTACAATGACGTGAAGATCATCGGAGCTTTTGCCATTCCAGAAAATCACGCAAACACGCTCGCTTTCCTGCTGTAAGCATTCTCTATCTTGTACATGATCGCCTCCGCGAGCTCGTTAACGTCCTGCCCCGGCGCGCCGTTGACGACGATGTTTACTCCGCCGTAGTTAGTCGTCTGGGTCGCTCCCGCTCCAGTTGTGCCCTCGATCTGCATCCGCATACCGGAAGTTGCCGCCATGAGCGCATCCTCTACGCGGTAGGCGTTCGCATCGATGCCGCGTGCAAGGCCGGTCATCATATCGGGCATCCATTTTTCATAATTGCGCAGCGGACCCACGTCCGGGCGCGAGAAGTGGAGAAAACTCGATATAGTATTTGCGACGTTTGCCACGGTGTTTTTGAGGTTGTTCCACATATCAAGGATACCGTTGATGAACCCCTGAATGAGGTC
>ERZ857757.1000-NODE-1000-length-24717-cov-3.827548_pt1 | contig 24717 bp, 18 predicted proteins | sample MGYA00519764_ERZ857757 | MGnify/ENA primary metagenome ERZ857757 (study PRJEB31778, sample SAMEA3449359) | human gut metagenome | biome: human gut; feature: human-associated habitat; material: faeces | place: United Kingdom | collected 2010/2012 ... | reverse complement strand
ATCGTGAACAGGCAGGGGAGCTTCACTTCAAGCGTCTCTATGCCGTCCTCAAGCTCGCGCTCGACTACGGCGGTCCTGGCCTCTTCGTTCACTTCCTTGATGAGGAGAGTAGAGGTGACCTGAGCCGCGCCGAAGCGCTGGGCAAGCTGCGCGCCCATCTGTCCGGTCGCGCCGTCGAGAGATTCCTTGCCGCAGAAGATCATGTCGTAGCTGCCCTGAGTGGCCGCGGCGGACATGATGGAATAGCTTGTCGCGAGGGTGTCCGCGTTGCCAAAGGCACGGTCGGTGACGAGCACGGCCTTGTCCGCGCCGACTGCGAGGCATTCACGCAGCGCGGCCTCGGCGTTCGGGGGTCCCATCGTGATGAGGGTGATCTCGGCGCCGTACTGCTCCTTGACCTTGACGGCCGCGGAGAGGGCGTTTGCGTCCTGAGGGTTGAGTATCGCCGGGACGCCAGCGCGGATGAGGTTTCCCGTCTCCGGGTCCATCCGCATCTGGTCTACGTCCGGCACCTGCTTTACACAGCACAGTATTTTAAGCATTAGTCTGCCGCCTTTCCGGGATTGAGTATACCCTTGGGATCATATTTTGCCTTGAGCGCGCTGAACTTATCGAGCGCCTCAGCACCGAGGTGCTGCTTCTTCGCGCAGCCGATGCCGTATTCACCGCGGATGCTGCCGCCAAGCTCTGAACACTTTCCGTAAATAAGCGCCGCGAGCTCTATGACCTTTGCCGCGAACTCTGCTTTCTCACCGTCGGACACGGCATGGATGTGCATCCCGCCGCTGCCGACATGGGCATAGGCCATGACCTTGAGACCCTTGGCTTCGCCCTCGGCCTTGGCATACTCCACCATCTCGGCGATCTTCTCCGCCGGGACGGTGATGTTATACTCGATTGCGTTTTTGGCTCCGCTCTCCATGGAGGTGTGGAATGCGTCATGCGCTGCCCAGAACTCGCGCTTCATGGTCGGGGTGTCGCCGACGAGGATGTCGAGGCACTCGATCTCCTCGGCCAGCTCCGCGATCTCCTCCATCTTTTCCATGACGGAGTCATCGTCCTCGCCCTCAAGAGTGAGCATGAGCGTCGCGCCGACGCGCTCGCCGTCCATCTCGACAGGGAACACGGGGTTGCCGGTAACATTGCCGGAGAACTCCACAATGTCGGTATCCATGTACTCGACGACGGCGGGGGCATAGTCCTTTGCAAGCAGGGTATTGGCGGCGCTGAGGCAGGTCTCGGTATCCATGAACGGGAAGAGCAGGATAGCATCGGCCTTGGGCTTGTCTATGAGCTTGAGAGTAAGCTCGGTGATGACGGCCAGAGTACCCTCGCTGCCTATGACAGACTCAAGGTCTGCGCCGCTGAGAGTCTCCGTGCTGCCGTCAGCACGGACGACGGTGAGGGCGGCGACATAGTCTCTGGTCGAGCCATACTTGACGGCGTAGGGGCCAGAGGCATTGGTCGCGGCGTTGCCGCCGATGGTGGCAGTCTTCTCACCGGGGTCGGGGGGATAATACAGGCCGTGCTTCTCGGCCTCAGCCTTGACGTCCTGAAGCAGGACGCCGGGCTGGACGCGCAGGGTGCGCGCGGCTTCATCAAATTCAAGGATCTGATCCATGGCCTTGAGGGAGAGGACTACGCCGCCCGAGACGGGGACGGAGCCACCGGCTTGGCCGGTGCCTGCGCCGCGCACGGTGACGGGGACGCCTGCTTCGGCGCAGAGCTTCACGACGGCGGCGGCCTGTTCGGTGCTTGTGACCTCGGCTACGGCGTCGGGAGTCCCGGCAACGCCCGGGCACTCGTCATGGCAGTAGTCTGCGCCTATTGCGTCGGCGGTGAAAATATTTTCTTCTGCAATCACTTGCTGTATGTTGATCAAAGCTTAGTTCTCCTTATTTTATTTTTTCAAACCACTCCGGATGCTCACGTAAAGTTTGCTTCTGTATCTTTCCGACACTGTTTGTAGGAAGCTCTTTCATAAAGCACCAATACCTCGGTTTCCTATAACCGGGCATCTTCTCTTTGCACTTATTTACAAATTGTATCGGGTCGAGTCTGCCGCCGTCGTTTGTTACGATCGCCGCAGCCACTGCCTCGCCCATTTCAGGATCCGGAATTCCGATAACGGCGCAGTCAAAAATACCGTCAAAATCTCTCAGGATACTTTCAACCTCTTGGGCAAATACATTTTCTCCGCCGGTTTTGATCATGTCCTTTATCCGATCCATCATAAAGTAATACCCGTCGCTGGTTCGGCGAAGAACATCTCCGGTGTGGAAATAGCCGTCTTTTTCAAAAAGCTCCGTGCTTTTTTCGGGCATGTTCAGGTAACCTCTGAAAATCATAGGCGAACGCACGAGTGCTTCGCCGGGAGTTCCGTCGGGGACGTCGTTCATGTTTTCATCCACGAGGCGCAGCTCCACCTGATTGTTGAGAGTTCCGATCGTAGTTGCCAGCTCCGGCCGGGTGCGCATCATGTCTTCGCTTATATAGGCTGTTGTAGGCCCGAATATTTCTGTCGAACCGTAGGACAGCCTGATCTTGCTGCCGGGGAAAAGCTCAAAGATCATATTGGCAATGTTCTGGCTGCACTTTCCTCCGGTACACATTACACACCGCACGGAGCTCAGATCGTATTCTTTCCAGCGAGGAAAGTCGTACAGGCGTTTGATCAATATCGGCGGCAGTACATATAGTTCGTTAACGTGATACTGTTCTATGGCGCCGAGTATTTCCTCCGGAAGGAACTTATTCACCATTACAAGAGTCCCTGACAGAGCGGCCATCCTCCAGATGTGCTGCATCCCGCCGAGGTGAAAAATCGGACTTTGAACAAGGACCGACGAGGGAGTGTTCGGAGGATCGCTTTCCAGCGCCATCATATACGAGTACTCTCTGACCATCTGCTGAGTATGCATGACCCCCTTGGATCTTCCGGTGGTCCCGCTGGTGTATAGTATGACGGATTCATCTTCGCCTTTTATATCTACCTGCGGCTCGCTGTCATCCGGCCACTCCAGCAGCGACTTCAGATCGGTGCCTTCGCACGGGCTGTCATCATCTTTTTTGTAAATCAGATGCGTTACGCGCGGGCAGCAGGATACGGAAGCCAAAGCGAGTTTTGAAAAGCTGCTGAAATATATAAGAGCTTTGCTCTCGGAATCGTTGATTATATGGGCGATCTCATCTGAAAGGAGGCGGAGGTTAATGGGAAGCGGGACAATCCCGGCCTTTTGAGATGCGTACCACAGGATCACAAACTCCAATGAGTTTCTGACCATCAGCGCGATACGATCCCCCTTGTTCAAACCGAGTGCCATCAGCCCGTTTGCGGCTCTGTTAGCGGCCTGGTTCAGCTCAAGATATGTCAGAGCTTGACCCTTATACGCTACGGCGCACTTATTCGGAAACATACTGGCATTCCTGGTGAGGAAATATGCGACCTGATACATTGTTGCTCCTCCAATCAAATTAGACAAAACATGAATAGTAATGTTTGAATAACGCTTTCTGAAACATCTTAAATATTTCTTTGAGAATTATCAAGATGGAAGCCGATAAAATCGGATCCCATCTTGATAACTATATCAGCAGAGGCCCATCATGCTCCAGAAAGGAATTGACACAAGCAGGGCCGCGATCTGCCAGATCATGACAAAAACGGACATCTTCACGGTATGGCTGTATGTAACCTCACCGTTGGTCGCGCCAAAGGCGGAAAGGAACGGGATGGACTGCGGAAGGGTATTCCATGTGCAGATAGTCACGCTTGCAATGAAGCCAACTATCCAGGGGTTGATGCCGGCAGAGACCGCAAGGGGGCTGAGCAGAACAAAGAAAACGGAGGTGACAAGCGTTTGGGAAATGACAAGAAGCCTGATGAGGTAAATGATCACACAGCAAACGGGAATAAAGACCCACAGATTGCTCATAAGCGGTGCAACAAGAGCGCCGGCAGCATCAGTTATCCAGTTTGCAAGACCAGTCTTGCTCATCAAAGAGGAAACGGTCAGGACCCATGCGGAGAAAATCAGAACGCTCCAAGGAACGCAGCTTACACCGTTCTTCTGGTCGATGCAGCTGGCAAGGAGCATGACAACAAGACCTGCGAGGGCTATCCATGCGTCTGCGAGCCCGAGTGTTTTTGCGAAGATCCAGCAAAGAACGACCGCGACAAGAACGACAAGAGAAATGATCTGCTTGGAATTAAGCTTCTGGGGCGCAGATACGTCGGCTTCCGCAATGGTTGCAGCTGCCTCGACAATGTCTCCGGCCTTGGGCTTATAGAGGATAAGGTTGGCAGCATAGCAGCCGACGAGGGTGACGATCAGGAAGGGAAGCGCCTGAAGGAACCAATTGACCCAGGTGAAATTGTCGGCATAAACAGGATCGACAAGGCCTGTAAGAGTGGGCGCGCTCATGCACCCGGAAAGGAAACATACACCCAATACGCCGACGGGGATCCAACCGGCCATAAACATACCTGCGGCAGCCTGAGTGTTTGGCTTTATCCCGAGATTTTTGCCGGTCGGGCCGCTGATCATTGCCATGATAACACCCTTAGCTGAACCTGACGACAGGAACGGGGAGACGAGCATACCTGAAACATACATAGCGGTAATGCTGCCCTTATACGTTTTGGGGAAAAGGGAGACGAGCTTCTTCGCGAGCCATGCAATGGAGCCGCAGGAGGACAGAACGCCGCCCATACCGAAGGCACCGAGAAGCAGGACAAAGGTCGTCGTTGTAAATCCGCTGAGGTTTGCGGCAGTGCTGTCGCCAACCTTCAGAATGTAAAACAGGAAAAAGCCCATGAGACTTGCGATGAAATCGGTCGTTACCTGAAACACCATTGCCAGCACGACAAACAGCAGGACGCCCAAACAGCGCATGGCGGGAGTTTCGAGCCCTTCAAACGGAGTAATCACGCAGGGAATCACCAGCGCCGCGATGCATATGAGCCACTTGACCCAATATAATATTTTTTTATTTGTGTTCTCCATTTTTTCCTCCTTCTTATATTTCAGCAGACGATTCCGTCTTCGTAAAGCCTGCTGATCTCTTCCTCTCCGTAACCGAGGTGTTCGAGCGTTTCTCTGGTATCCATGCCTTTTGTCGGGCAGCCTCTCCATACCATGCCGGGCGCCTGTTTGAATCTGGGTATGATATTAACGCCCTTGATAGTCCGCCCGTCGACTGCCTCCCACTCTGTAAAGGTTTCTCTCGCAATATACTGAGGATTGACCACGGCGTCCTCGAGATCCATTACGCGCTGAGTTGGGATGCCCTGCGCAAGCAGTTCGGTTTCAGCTTCAGCGGCCGTCTTGTCGGCGAGATATTTGAGCAGACTGCCCTCCAGCAGCTGACCGCCTTCGGACTTCGGAGAGTAATATGGAAGCCCTGCCGGGAGAAGCTCGCTGCCATACTCAAGTCCAAGGAATTCTGCGAGCTTTTTGCTGATACCGGCGCCTATTCCAGCAATGTAAACACATTTGCCGTCCTTGCATCTATAGAGACCGAAGCAGACGCATTTTGCGTTTCGGTTTCCGGCGCGCTCATACTTTATGCCAAGGTTAAGGTATTCTACGGGATAGCTGTTCAGGATGCGGATCATGACCTCATACTGTGCAAGGTCAATGCTTTCGCCTTTTCCGGTCTCCTTTGCCCTGTTGAGCGCGGCCAATGCTGCGAAGCCGGCCATCAGCCCGGTGGCAAAATCGCAGGGCTGCGGATTTGCCGGTATGGGATCTCTGTCCGGGAACCCGTTGTACTGCATGTAGCAGCCGAACGCCTGGGCTATCGGATCATAAGAACCGCGCCTAACATATTCGGGAAGGCCCGTCTGGCCAAAGCCTGATATATGTACAATAACGAGCTTCGGATTCGCTTCCCACATGACCTCGTCGGAAAGTCCCCACCTGTCATACTGGCCGCCTTTTGATGCCTCAATATAAATATCGGTCTCCTTGAGCAGCTTAAACAGGATCTCTTTACCCTCGGGAGTAGGGATGTTCAGAGGCATTGATCTTTCATTTTTCCTTTCCGCCTCGGCAAAGTAGCCTGTGCCGTTGCGGACGATATCCCGGGTTTTTACGTTTTCGAGCCAAAGGACGTCTGCGCCCCACTCGGCCATCAGCTGGGCTGCAAAAGGCCCAGCCACGGATAGGGCCGCATTGATTACTTTAACGCCGCTGAGAGGGCCAAATTTTGGCTGTTGAGTAAGCACAACAAACCCACCTTTCAAAAGTTATTTTGTGTCATTTATAAGCTGCGCATTGTGTTCGCCGAGCTGCGGAACAGGGGCGGCATCTTTCGCGCGCATCTCCGAGAATTTCACAGGAAATGCAAAGTTCATTACTTGACCGCCGCTATGGCACGGAACGTTTATCTCCATTCTCCGATGGGTCAGCTGCGGATCATTCAATGCCTCTTCGATATTGTTTACCGGGGTGAAGCAGCAGTCGGCATGGAACAAAAGCTCGCGCCAGTCCTTCTGCGTACGGCACTTGAACATGCCGCGCAGTTCCGGGATCATGGCAGGATCCATCTGGCGGGGGATCCAGTCTTCTCGCCCGACAGTGCGGCAGAAGTTTGCCCAGAATTTCGGCTCCGCGGCGCCGAGACTCACAAACCTGCCGTCAGCCGTCTCGTACACATTGTAAAACGCATACGCACCGCCTGCTTTCGTGCTGCCCCGGCTGCTGACTGTACCGTTCGATAGATAATCGCTAAGGAAAAGACTGAGCCAGGGGAAGACAGCATCGGTAATTGACAGGTCCGCATATTGCCCGAGCCCGCCGTTTTTTTCTCTGGATGCGAGCGCGAGAAGCACCGATATCAGGGCCCATTGTGCACCGCACATATCCGCAATCTGAATCCCGGGCAGAGCGGGCGCACCGCCTTTTTGACCGATTGTATCCAATATCCCGCTTATGCTGAGATAATTTATGTCATGCCCCGGCATGTCCCGATATGGGCCGTCCTGCCCGAAGCCTGACATGGAGACATAGATGATGCCGGGATTTACTTCCCGAATGGTCGCATAATCGATACCGAGACGCTCGACTACGCCGGGGCGAAATTGCTCGAGGATGATGTCGGCAGACGCCGCGAGCTTGAGGAAGTTGTCGTGCCCCTCCTGTGAACGGAGATCCAGAACACAGCTTTTCTTTCCCCTGTTTACCATGAGGAAAGCGGTGCTTTCCTCATGGATAAAGGGCTTCCTTGCTCTGAAACTGTCGCCGCTCGGCGGTTCTATCTTGATGACCTCGGCTCCCATATCTGCCATCAGCATTGTGCTGAATGGCCCGGGGAGCATGTGCGATAAGTCAAGGACACGAACGCCTTCTAATGGAAGTTTCATGAGCCGTTATCTGAAGCGCTTCAGAAGCCCGCGGCCGGCGGTATGTATCATGATCTCGTCCGTTCCGCCGGTAATACGGAACATACGGGAGTCACGCCAGAGACGGCTGATGCGGCAGTCGTCTGTGCAGCCGATACCGCCCATCATGCTCATTGCGTCGTCGATGACCTTGAAGCCTTCTCTTGTGCAGTAATATTTGGCAGCGTTGGGCAGAACGCGGTCCTCAATATCGTTATCGATATTCCATGCGCCCTTGTAGAGTAGGTTCTTCATGTTTTCGATCCGGAGATACATTTCAAGCGCTTTCTGCTGAGTGAGCTGGAAGTCTGCGATCCGCTTTCCGAACTGTTCGCGCTGGTTGACGTACTTCATTGCGTCCTCGTAGGCACATTCTGCGTACCCCAAAGCCTGTGCCGCGATGACGAGCCGCTCGTAAGCGTAGTTCTCCATCAGGCAGAGGAAGCCTTTTCCTTCGGGGCCGAAGCGGTCGCTTTCATCGACCTCAACATTATCAAGATATACCTCACAGGTAGAGCTGCACTTGAAGCCGATCTTATGGACGTCTTCCATTGTCACGCCCGGCGCATTGAACGGAACCATATAAAGCGTGACGTTTCCGTCATCGTCTATGCAGGCCGTCATCATTTTTGAAGTGTTGAGCGCGTGGGAGATAAAGCTCTTGTGCCCGGTAATATATACTTTACCGTTGCGCTTTACGGCTCTCGTGGTTATTCCCTTGCTGTCGGAACCGGCCTGCGGCTCTGTCGAGCCTATACTGAAGGAGACAGGGGCTGTCTCTGCCTGCTTGAGAACATCTTTGACCTGCTCCTCGGTGCCGAAAGACATGACATCCTTGACTCTGAGGAAGTTGCCCATCAGCGTAACGGGGCCGCCAAGTCTGCCCATTTCCTCAATGAACATCAGGTGCGTCACTGCGTCGACAGGCGTACCGCCGATCTCCTCAGGAAGGCCGAGAAGATGAAATCCACATTCCACCATCTTCTCATACCACTCCTGGGGGAACTTCCTCTCTTCGTCGCACTTTTTCCAGTACTCGTCCGGAAATTCCTGCATCATCTCGCCGAGGGATTCAAGCAGCAGTTCCTGCTCTTCTGTGCGTTTAAAACTATACATATTTTCCTCCTGACTTGTTTTTGTGTTGGTTTTACCTACCATGACAACATTTTAGCAAGTGGCGTGCCAAAAGATGTGGGGGAACTAGCCAGACTTCGCTGATCATTCAACTGCATTGACAAATTAATAATTTGGCATGGGACTTGCTATAAAAATCCATAGAGTCTGATGCTGTAATCAGCGATATTGGAGGTTTTATAATGAAGATCAGCAAATCCCAGTGGAAGCATTTTGCGATTGCTCTTACACTATTTGCTCTGGCCGAAATATTTCTCCCGGTTGAAAACGGCCTGACGGATGCGGGCAAGAATTTCCTTTCAATTTTCATCGGCTTGGTTTATCTTTGGATGACGATAGATACGTTTGTATCCAGCATGATCGCGCTTGCCACATTTGGCCTCATGCAGGTCACCAAGAGCTCCTCAATGTTCTCCAGCGCGTTTGGCAACGGCACGGTCGCGATTTTTATTTTTGCCTGCATCATGATCACCGCGGCCAGAGAGTGCGGCATCATGAAAAAGATCGCGCTTTGGTTCATATCCAGGAAAATAACTGCCGGTCATCCGTATACTTTTCTGCTGATGGTGGCGATCGCGAGCTTCGTTCTCGGCGCGCTTGTCACGAATACATATTCGCTTCTCATAATTTGCCCGATCCTGCTTTCCGTGTGTGAGCGCCTGAACTATAAACGCGGCGACAGCTTTTATCTGTCGGTATTTCTCCTTGCGCTCTGGTCGGTGCTCGGCGGTGCCAATGCCCTCCCGTTTGCAAAGACCATTTTCCTGTCAATGGATGCGGCCGCGTCCGGATACGGTATATCGATCAGCTACGCAAAGATAATGGCGTTTGGCGCACCTGTCGGTTTGCTTTGGTGCCTGATCGGGATCCCGGTCATAAAGTATGTGATCCGTCCGGATTTCTCAAACTTCATGAGTTATGATCCGATAGAGATCCAGCGCGAGATGGCGGCCGAACCTTTGACAAAGCGCGGAAAGATCGTTACCGGCGGCTTCTTTGCGATGACGCTTCTCTGGTGCCTCACTATTTTCAATGGTCTGTTTCCGCTTGCCACATATCTGAACAAAATAGGCTTTCATGTTATCGGAAGCGCGGTGATCGCGATCCTCTGCATCGTACAGGTCGACGGTGCCCCCGCGCTGAATCTGCGCGAGATAATGCCCAAACTCAGTTGGCCCGTGGCGGGCTTCCTCGCGATGATAATGTTCACCTCATCCGGCTTCAGCAATGCGGACTTCGGCATAAAGGACTACCTTATTTCTTTCCTCAGCCCGGTTTTCGTGAATGTTTCGCCGGTGCTTCTGGTCATAGTTGGTATTTTCATTGCGGGAATAATGACAAACTTAATGAGCAATGTTGTTACCTGTGTGGTTTCCCTAAATATATTTCTTCCTTTGCTGATGTCGGTTTCTGACCTCGGCGGAATATCCCCCGCAGCCTTCTGTCTGGCTGTTACCTCGGCGGCCGGCATGTCCTGCGCCACTCCGTCTTCCTTTGCAGGATCCTCTCTCATTTTCGGGGAACACATAGATATGAAAGAAAGCATCAAAGCGAACCTTATCATGATCTTCATCGGCCTTACTATCTGCTGCATATTTGCTTTCGTTTTCTGAAAAGCTTTGTAAAGCTTAGTAAAGCGTAAAAAAATTGCGCCGCACAGAATATGTTCTGTGCGGCGCAAAAAATTACTCTATTCCGTATTCTTTGAGTCGTTTATAAAATGTTGCCCTGGTTATTCCAAGCTCTCTGGCAACCCTGGACTTGTTTCCGCCGTACCTGCGCATAAGGTCTATGACTGAGTCTTTGTTGTAGCCGCGCCAGTCGTCAACGGAAAACGGCTTTCTTGACTGCTCGATACCTGCCTTCTGCTGTGCCGTGTCCTTAGGCTCGTACATGGACCTCACCTCCGGTGGGATCTCCTCCATGGTAATGACCGATCCCCTTGAATTGTTCAGGCTCCGCTCAAGGACGTTTCTGAGTTCTCTGACGTTCCCGGGCCAGCTGTAAGATTTCAGCAAAGATATAGCTTCAGCGGAGATCGGAGGTTTTTTAATACCGCTCTTCCTGCAGAGCGACTCCAGCAGGTAGTCTGCCAGCATAGGGATGTCCTCCAGGCGAGCTCTTAACGGCGGGATCTTGATGGTCACGATGTTCAGCCTGAAATATAAGTCAGCCCGGAAGCTGCCATCCTGGACTTTCTTCCACAAATCACAATTTGTTGCGGCGATCACCCTGATGTCGACCGGGATATACTTTTTCCCGCCGACTCGGATGACCGTGTTGTCTTCCAACACCCTGAGCAGCGCGCTCTGCATTTCAAGCGGCATGTCGCCGATTTCGTCAAGAAAGATGGAACCTCCGTTCGCCTGCTCGAATTTTCCGGGAGTACCGCCTTTGGACGCCCCTGTAAACGCGCCCTCTTCATATCCGAACAGCTCGCTGTTCAACAGATCCTTCGGCAGTGCCGCGCAGTTTATCGGTACAAACGGACCGTCTTTTTTGCTGCTTGCAGCGTGTATTGCCTGCGCAAACAGCTCTTTTCCCGTCCCGCTTTCGCCAAGTATAAGAACATTGCTGTTGTTTTCCGCGGCTCTCTTTGCACAGTCCTTGACCTGAACGATGCTGTCGCTCTCTCCAATGATGCTTGAAAAGTTATACCGGAGCTTTGCGCCGGTTCCCGCCGGCGTTGTCAGGGTGCTCTTTCTTTTTTCTACCGGCTGAAGAACACAGTGAACGCCTCGGCAGCCGCTTTCTGTGCGAATCATCTCTGGAACGGCCAGGAAAAATCTGTTTTTTTGCTCTGCCGTCAGGAGAAGTATTTCCCTTGCCTGGCAGGGGACGCCATTCTCTTCGATAAATTGCGTTAAATAAGACAGCTCCGGAACGTACTGGTTTATTCCTATCGGAGGACCGTTGTCCAGTTTCTTGTCGAACGTTTCCTGAAACAATTTGCTTGCGAAAGCTACTGCGCCGTGATCGTCGATGATGATCTCTATCCTGTCACTGTTGTATGCAATGTGCTCCAAAAAATCAGCTCGGGTCCGCGTAAAGGGATAGTAGATTTCATGTGTTACGCCTTCTATGCCTAATAAGAAGTTTATGGCGTTTTGGACAAGCTCGCTGCAATTTTGTGCCCGGGTAACGACCATAAGCATCCCGCTTGCATTTCTGGCCTTCTCAAACCATGGGAACGCATATATCGCATAATCGGAAAACATTTCAAGGTAGTTTTCGCTGCCGATCCGGCAGACCACCTGATTTGAGTTCTTCTTCGCGACGTTTATGGCCGTGGTGCCGACAACTTCTTTAGTGAGCTTCGAGCCGAGACGGATCCCTTTTGCCTTCAGTTCGGCCAGCAGCTCTGCATCCCCGGCCTTGCGATATACGGCCAGGTCGGAATACGTATAATAGATCGCGCATTTAAGCTGCCCCAGAACTTCGTCTCTTCGGGTGTAGTAGTCATTTAGGTACGCCAAGCGGAATTTATCAAACGCCGTTATATGATTAAACACCTGCATATCGCGGGAACTGTCCGGAACATAGTCCATAGCCGGGGACACGCCCAGCTCAGAAGATTCTTTCCACTCTTTGGCCAGGAAGCCGTATTCATCCGGTACGTGTACATCCTCCCCGGCAATTATTGAGCGCTTCAGCGCGCGCAGATAATCATCCCGCTCCTTTGAATATAAATAGCATTTGAACATGTTTTTCTCCTCATAAGCACGTGCCTGTTGCTTTGCAAACAATCATATACATAATTATACGCTTTGCGTTCAAATGTGTCAACAGTTCGGAGCACGATTCTGGGCGCTTCCGAGCAAAGTTTGTCGGTAATGCATGTTAAACTTGACATTTCTGAAAAAACTGTTAGTATTATTTTTGCATATCGCAGATGACAAACGTACAAAAATGTATATCAATGTCGCATAAGCGTCAATGATATACAGTACTATACACGTAGAAAGAAGGTGTGGTCAGAGTGCCTGCACTCCAGCAAAGCAGCCGGCAAAAACAATCGGCCGTTGTTACACAAAGCATGGTTCAGGCCTGCAGCATCCTCTCCATGAACATTGAGGAGCTGCAGGAATACATTCAAAATGCTGCTTTGAAAAATCCGCTGATCTCTTTTGAGAGCTTTTCGCACATCCCTGCGTATGACGCCTCGGCGGACTCTCGCGGCTTCACGGAGGCGGTCATTGATTTCGGTGGGCAGATGGCTGAAGCAAATGGCTTTTTTGAGGGAACTACCAGACTGCGCGATTATCTTATTATGCAGATACCGAAACGGCTGAATGACCGGCAATATAAAGTGTTTTATTATATTATTAATTCTCTCGATAAAAACGGCTTCTTTCGCGAAGCGGAGACTTCGGCAGCCGGCAGGCTCGGCGTCCCGACGGAGACTGTTTCCGAAATGCTTGACATGATCCGTTCGATGGATCCTTCCGGGGTCGGGGCGGCGGATCTTCGCCAGTGTTTTTTGATCCAGCTAAAAAGAGACCGTTCGCGATCGGAGCTTGCGATCAGGCTCCTTGAGGACGAATATGATTCTTTATGCAGGAACCGCTTGAAAGAAGTTTCTCACCGGCTTGGATGCACGATATCGGAGATATATGAAGCGATCGAGCTGATCCGAACTTTGGAGAGCAGACCTTCGCGGATGTTTGACCGGGAGGTCCCAAGATATATAATACCTGATGTTACCGTTTCTCCGTGGGAGGATAATTTTGCGATTTCGCTGAATAAAGAATTCCTGCCGGAAGTCAGGCTCGATGAGACCTATTGCTGCATGGAGGACTTTGACAGTGATGCAAAAGTGTGGATTGCGGAGAAAAAGAAACAGGCCTCTGCGATACAGCATTTCGTTCAAAAAAGGAATTCGACACTGCTCCTGGTGTGTACGGAAATATTTCGCTGCCAAAAGATGTTCTTCTTCAAAGGCCCGGAATATCTGTGCAGGCTGAAACAGAAGGATGTTGCAGCGGCATTGGGCTGCCATGAATCCACCGTTTTTCGGGCGGTGAACGGCAAGTATCTTTCCTGCTCGTGGGGAACGTTTCCGCTGACGTATTTTTTCTCGAACACGATCGAATGTGAGGATGAGGATATTCCCTGCAACCCGAAGAACCAGATAAAATACATCGTGGACAGCGAGGATAAAGCCTCGCCCCTCAGTGACAGCAAAATCGCCTGCATGCTGTCGGAGCAGGGGCTCAGGATCTCACGCAGAACAGTGGCAAAGTACAGGGAAGAGGCGGGCATCCCCGCCAGCTCGCTGAGGAAAAAGTATTGATTTTTCCTTATCGCGTCGCAGATACAGAATGACAGAAACCGGGCACGGAGAGGGTGTACAAGACCCTTTCCGTGCCCGGTCATACTGAAATAAATATTACTCCTCGATAAGCTGTTGCAGCTGAGGCACAATTTTATGCAGGTCGCCCACGATCCCGTAGTCACATGACTTGAAGATCGGAGCGGTTTCGTTTTTGTCGATCGCTATGATCGTCCCGGATTTGTTTATGCCGACGATGTGCTGCACCTGTCCGGATATACCGACTGCGATATAGCAATCGGGCTGCACCACTGCGCCGGAAACTCCGATATAGCGTTCTTTTTCCATCCAGCTCCGTTCTTCACATATTGGACGTGTGCAGCCCAGCTCCGCTCCGATCGATTCGGCAAAGCTTCTGCACATTTTGAGCGCTTCTTCGTCCGCCAATCCGCGGCCGACGCCGACGATTTTTTTGGCCAAACTCAAGTTGACTGAACTGGCGGCCTTCGCGCGGGTTTCGAGCACTTTGATGCGCTCGTCGCCTTCGCACAGCACGTCCGAGATATCCGCCACAGCGTTAGCGGCGCCCTGAGAGAAGACACCCGGAGAAACGCACACCACGGCGGCGCCGCTGCTTTTTTCCGTTTTCACTGCCGCGCCGCCATACAGCAGCTTGTCGGTGATTATGCCGTCGCCAACAAGGATCGACGCGGCGTTCGTCTGAACGGACGTCCCAAACGCTGCCGCGATATGCGATGCGACCAGCAGAGAATCCTTGCTTGAATCAAGAAGTACCAGCTGAGGCTTTTCTGCCAGCGCCAGCTTTGCTGCGGCCGGGCCGCAGGAGAAAAACGGCCTGTCGCCCAAATAATACGCCTTATCCGAATTCATCGCGGAATCTCTGGCACCGGCGTATACCAGCGTCACGCGGCTTCCTATCTGAGCTGCTCCGCAGGTCAATTCATTTATCGCTTTGCCCGCTGCGACGACCAGAACATTTTCAACTTTGTTCATTGCACTGCTCCTTCCTTATGCAAGCGCCTTGCGAATATTGGCGTAAAACTCTGCAACCTGATCTTCCCCGTCGCCTTTTATGACGATCTGCTTTCTCTCTGTGCTTTCGGGCGCTTTTACGCTCACCGCAGTAATTCCGTCATACTTTGCTGCATCGAGCGCATCCTGCGCGTAGACTGTGCTCGGCTTTTTGCCTGCCGCGAGGATATCCTTCATGCTCGGGATCTTGGGTATGCAGATATCGCTGTTCACCGAAATGACAGCCGGGAGAGAAAGACTGAGCACCTCGACGCCTTCGCCTCCGCTGCGCTTAACACATATCGAATGATCGTCCGCAGAGCAGATGGCGCTGACAGAGTTGACCGTGGGCAGCCCCATCAATATCCCAAGCATATTGCCTGTCTGCTGGGAGTAAACATCCGCAGAGCCTTCGCCGCAGATCACAAGATCGACTCCTCCTATCTTCTCTATCAGGCTCTTGAGCGTCGACGCAAGAGTTATGCTGTCGGCATTATCGAGGCTGTCTCCTTTGACGGCGTACAGCTCGGACGGCCCCCTGGAGAGAATTGATTTTTTCATTTTGCCATTTTCAACGCGCTCTCCGCCGACCGTTGCCGCTATCACAACGCTTCCTTCCCAGAGCGCAGCCACATTCATCGCCGCACCGACTGCGTTGCAGTCGTATGGGCTGATGACATATGAAGCTTTGCTGTCGTCAATGGTTTTGTCCGGGTTAACTGCCAATTCATTTTCGTCATGTACAATTTTGAAACAAACAAGTACTTTCACACTTTCACCTCAAGTCGTATTATTTATTGCACCTGCGGGATCACGGGTGCCGCGCTTACGCGCTTAAAATATTAGCAAGTGTTGTGCCAGCACTGGCACAACACTTGCTAATATTTTTTTATGCGTATATCCGCGCGCCTATAAACTACAAAGAAGGAGAAGAATGATGTATGGAATACCGTGAGATCGAACTGTCTTTTGATAAGAGAGTTGCCACTGTTTGCTTTAACCGTGAAGCTTCGCTCAATTCCTTTTCACGTGAACTGAAAGAAGAGTGCATTGACGCGTTTAATTCTTTGGCTTACGATGATCGAGTCGGAGCGATCGTTGTCACCGGCAAAGGAAAGCATTTTTGCGCGGGAGGAAATATTGTTGAATTAAAAGAAAATATTGACTCCGGGAAGTATATCCCGCCCGAGACTGCATGGCTCACTATTGAGTGGGTCCGCGCAATCAGGCGATGCTTGAAGCCTGTCATTGCTATGGTCAACGGCGCGGCAATGGGAGGCGGCGCTGCGATCGCGTCTGCATGCGATTATCGGTTTATGGAACCGTCAAGCAAGTTCGCTATGGCTTTTATCAACATGGGCCTGTCATGCGACAGCGCTTCAATGTACAGCCTCAGCAGAGTCGTAGGCCCAGCGAAAGCGCTGGAGCTGATAATGAGCGGGGAAGTGACCAGAGGTGAGGCTGCGGAAAAAATGGGGTGGGCTCGTTTGACCGAGCAGGGAAAACTTCGCGAGACGGTGTATGAATTCGCACATAACATCTCCAACAAACCCGGCCTTGCCATTGAGTGCGATAAACGCATGGCAAATGCAATTTTCTGGGTGGACTTCGAAACATATGAAAATATGGAAATTCCTAATGTTGTCGCATGCGGCAAGTCGCGCGACCATAATGAAGGCGTCACGGCCTTCATCGAAAAACGCGCACCGCAATTTAACTTGAAATAAAGAAAAGGGGAGAAGAGAAATGAAACAGGTATCGTTGATCCTTGAACCGGGTCAGATCGGAAGCATGAAGCTGAAAAACCGCTTCGTAATGGCCGCAATGGGCCACGGGTTCTGCGACGAAACAGACGGCTATGTCAGTGACCGGCTGATCGAGTTTTTCCGCCAGCGGGCTCGCGGCGGCTACGCGCTTATCGATTTGGGCGCGGTACAGATCGATCCATGCCTAAATACCAGCGAGGGTATAATGAAGCTGTATGACGACAGCTTCATTCCGGGTATGCAGAGACTTACCGCCGCAGTTCACGAGGAAGGCGGCAAGATCATGGCTCAGCTGCTTCATCAGGGACGTTATTGCAGCAGCCGCGAATATGGCCAGACGGGTATCGCGCCCTCCGCCGTTTTCTCCCGTTACACTAACGAGACGCCCAGAGAGATGACGATCGAGGACATTGAACGCATGATAGGTTATTACCGCGACGCGGCGGAGCGCGTCGTCAAATCTGGTTTTGACGCGATAGAGATCTGCGCAAACTCAGGATACCTTATCGCGCAATTCCTCTCGCCTATTACGAATCTGAGAACAGACAAATACGGTGGAAAAACGCTGAAAGAGCGAATGACATTTATGCTTGAGGTGATCGCTGCTGTCCGTTCCGCTGTCGGTCCGACATTCCCAGTCGTCTTCCGTATATGCAGCAGTGATCTTATTCCGGGCGGCAATACGAATATCGAGGCGTGCCAGATCGCTGCCGCCGCGGAGGAAGCCGGCGTCGACGCTATCCATGTTACCGGCGGATGGCACGAAGCGGTCGTGCCGCAGGCCACTATGGACGTACCCCACGGCGCTTTTGCTTACTACGGAAAGAGAATTAAAGAGTTTGTAAACATCCCTGTTATTATCTGCAACAGAATGGACATAGAAACCGCAGAGAATGTTCTGTATGAAGGAATGGCGGACTACATATCCTTTGCGCGCCACAGCCTTGCTGATCCAGAAATGCCGCGCAAGGCTGCCGAAGGCCACTGCGACCGGATACGTCCCTGCGTGGGATGCAACCAGGGCTGCCTTGATATGCGCATGAGACATCGCAAGATATCCTGCCTTGTCAATGCGGAGGTCGGGCGCGAAGTTGACCTTATGCAAAACTCCAAGCTGCCCACACAAACGCTGAGTCCCTCGCCGGAAGATATCCTCGTTGTCGGTTCAGGTCCCGCGGGAATGGAATTTGCCCGTGTTGCGGCGCTTAGGGGGCACAAGGTCTCGATTTGGGAAAAGAATGATCACGTCGGCGGACAGTTCGAGCTCAATTCCGCGCCTCCGGGACGGCATGATTTCGCGCTTTTCGGGCAGTATCTTGAACGTGAGTGCCGCAGGCTCGGCGTCAATATCGAACTGAACCACGATGCCGCGGCAGAAGAAATTATAGGCGCCGTGGAGCGCGGCGAGTATGACCGCGTCGTCATTGCCACCGGTGCGTCTCCATCTGCGCCGCAGCTTCCTGTTGAAGGAACGCCCGATATTCAGCTGGCGTGGGATGTTTTGCTCAGGAAGAAGAAAATAGGGAAGCGTGTAGTTATTGTCGGCGGCGGAGCCGTAGGTGTGGAGACCGGTGAGTTCATTGCGAAAATGGGCACGATATCCCCGGAGATCCAGCAGTTCCTGATGACATACGATGCGGAGTCCCCCGAGGGAATGAAGGACCTTATGTTCCACGGCACAAAAGATGTTACCATCGTGGAAATGGGGCCGCGCCTCGGCGCGGATATAGGCCCCACCACCCGGTGGAGCATGATGGCAAGGCTTAAAAAGCACGGCGTAAAAATGCTCAAGCTCACAAAGGTTGTTGCTATTGGCACCGATCACGTGGAGCTGGAAGACAGCGAAGGCGTGAGAACGACAGTCCCGGCGGATACGGTCGTCCTTGCCATCGGTTCCCGCCCGGTAAACGGACTGTACAAGGAGCTTGAAAACAAGGTGGAACAGCTGACGATCATCGGGGACGCGGTCAAACCCGCTTTCATCATTGATGCTGTACGCGCGGCATACGATGCAGCCAGCATTCTGTGATATATCCCGCGGAGAGTGAGAAAATTGCACTTTTTTGCTGTTAAAGCAGATACCTTTTGTGGATCTTGGATTCAGATCATAAAGCAGGTAGCTATTTTTTTCCCACCCAACGAAAGAGTTTGACTCAAAAGAGCAGTGCGGTTTAGGCTGTTAACCTGATACCGTACTGCTTTTGCTTGCTCGTGCTATGAAAAATGGGATTACTCTCGCCAAATCAGTTTTGCTTAGACAAGTTTCCGATTGGATAGCCGCCAATCTTCCAAAAAAATTTCCGCCAATCTTCTGAAAAGCCTTGAGCTGATTATGGTTCTGAGGTATACTAAGGATACTGAGCTAAGGATTGAGGTGTTCTGAATGAAGAAGTATCGGAAAAGAATTGCCGATGAAATACTGACGCGGAAGCTGGAGGGTAAAGGCGCTGTCTTGATCGAGGGGCCGAAGTGGTGCGGCAAAACCACCACGGCGGAACAGGTCGCTGCCAGTATTCTGTATATGGATGAGCCTGAAAAGAAAGAGCAGAACATCACCATGTCCGAACTGAATCCAAAGCGTCTGCTGAAGGGGGCAGTACCAAGGCTGATCGACGAGTGGCAGATCGCGCCAAAGCTGTGGGATGCCATTCGCTTTGAGGTCGACCATCGTGGAGAGTTGGGACAATTTGTGCTTACCGGCTCTGCTGTTCCTGTTGATACCAAGGAGATCACTCACTCCGGCACGGGTCGTTTTACATGGCTGACCATGCGGCCTATGAGTCTTTATGAGTCCGGGGACTCCACAGGCGAAGTCAGCCTGAAAGATTTGTTTGACGGAGCAGCGGAGATCGATGGCGCTTCCGAACTCGACATTGACCGTTTGGCATTCCTTGTGTGCCGTGGTGGGTGGCCGCAGTCAGTGGATATGCGGGACGAGATCGCTCTGGATCAGGCAATGGATTACTATGATGCCGTGGTGCGTTCTGATATTAACCGTGCCGACGGTGTACAGAAAAATCCCGAAAAAGTGCATCGGCTAATGCGTTCCTACGCCAGAAATCAAGGTAGCCAGATACCGAATACAGTGCTCGCGCAGGATGTGTCCGCAAACGATGAAGTATCTATGAGCGATGAAACAGTAGCCGCTTATGTCAGCGCTCTCTGCAAGATTTTCGTTGTAGAGGATATGCCGGCGTGGAACCCGAACCTTCGCTCCAAGACTGCCATCCGTTCTTCTGACACCAGATATTATATTGACCCATCTATTGCTGCCGCAGCATTGGGCATCGGGCCAAATGACCTTGTGAATGACCTCAAAACCTTTGGCTTCCTGTTTGAAACGCTCTGCATCAGAGATCTGCGCGTTTTTGCGGATGCCTTGAACGGTGAGGTCTATCATTATCGGGACAAGGATGGGCAGGAATGTGACGCCGTTGTTCATTTGAGAAACGGGAAATACGGTTTGATTGAGATCAAACTGGGTGGCGATAGACTCATTGAAGAGGGGGCAAAGAGCTTAAAAGCAATGGAAGCCAAAATTGACACTGACGAAATGAACGCACCGTCATTCCTCATGGTTTTGACGGGCACCGGCGACTACGCCTATCGCCGTCAGGACGGTGTATATGTCGTGCCCATTGGCTGCTTAAAAAACTGATATTCAATAACGCTACATGAGTATTTTAACACGTTTAACGCAAATCCAACGCGTTAAACGTGTTGGACTTGTTACTACTCAATTTATATTTTGAAGTTTACATCTGAACAATTCGGAAACATGTTTAACGAAAACCACGAACTGAGAATGCCGGTGATAAACAGGTTCTCTTCATATACTAACTTTCTGCTTTATAAGACCGCCCATCGGGAATATAATAACTCGTTTGAGAAGCCGTGCAATCTGCTCTATCTGCTTCTTGTCTGCAATAACGGAAAGCAGAGTGATCTGGGAAGTATTTCGCAAAACACGCTGGCTGATATATTGAGTATCAGTCTCGTAAACCTAACTCGCGGATTAACGTGCCTCCACAGTGAAGGTGTCATAAAAACAAGACGGCAAAAAATCATTGTGCTGAATCCTGATATACTGAAATATTACTGCTCTTATGAAACAGTTTAATTATACGATCAAATTCAAATGTGCTTCAACTTCAAATAATGTAGATCATCATTCCGCGGGGTTTTATCTGGCATAACGTTTATGCGGTTTTTGCTGCTAAGGAACATCCGTGTAAGAAATAATTCGCCCCGAGTATGACTTCGTGACGAGAGTTGCCGAAAGCGAGTTCTATCTCCAGTAGGCCAATACATAAGCTTATTCTTTGAATATAGTGGCACAGATTTGGGGGCTGGGCGACAAAAAAGCAGCCCATTTAACAACCGACCGTAGCTCCGAAAAACAACCCATGTTAGTTCATGCTGAATATTTGCAGAGCTATGTCTGTCAAAGGAACAGGCTTTTCAGTATGAATTGACAGCAGGTTGGCTTATTTATAGCCAGAAACTCGTAAGGAGTTTATGAGCAGAGAAAAATAACATGAAAGCTCTCCCGGTTTGACAGCGGAGGACTTTCATGCTTAATAGGACCTTTCCTGCAATTGTCTTTTTTATACGGCAGCCGGTAAAAATCGCCATGTCACAATTCATATTTATGTAGCGATAGATTAAGAAGACCATGTAAATGGCTAACACATAGAGCAATTCCACAGATGCTATGTTGCGAGATTTGGCGAAATGTGCTAAAATACAAATGATATTACACTAAGGAAACTGTAATGTCGGGAGAAGGGCTCTAGATTAAGGTTAACACATATGAATATCGAGTATGGCTAAAGCGTAGAAATCAAAAGAATCTAGTCACGCGGACAAAGCGAAAACAGGCAAAAAAAGCCGAACGGACTAGAGAAATTAAGTATAACACTTCAATTAAGGCTGCGCCAAACTACAATGCTGCTGAAAAGCGTGTAGAGTTTGAGGCACCTTGTAACTTTAGTTTTATAGAGAGTCCAACAGAAACCATCAAATTTTTTAATGACATCATTTCGTTCATTACGAATCGATTAAACTACGGCAAAAATTTATATATTGATATTTCTTGCATAGAAAATTTGACAATTGATGCCTTGATGTATTTACTGGCGATCGTGAATAATATGAACAGCAAAGTACGAAACAAATTTTCAATTTCCGGAAACGTACCAAAGAATCCGGCGATTAGAAAGCTACTCAATGAATCTGGTTTTTTCAGTTTTGTAAAATATACAGGCCCTGACCCAATCACCCAAAATGCGGATACTGTGCAAATTGCATCTGGTCATGAAAGCGACAATGGTCTTGCCAAGCATATTTGTGATTTTGTTATGGCTAAATCTGGATTGGATAGAAAAGCGTGCCGCTTCATGTATGTCATGATGATTGAGATGATGGCAAATGTATATAAGCATGCATATAATGACTATAATCTGTTGTACCCACGCTGGTACTGCTTTGCAAAGTACGTGAAAGAAGAAGACACAGTGGCGTTCACCTTTATGGATACTGGTGAGGGTATTCCGTCAACAGTAAGGAAAAATTTTGCTGAGAAATTGGATGTCTTGAAGCTCAAAGGAGAACATAAATATGTCGTATCTGCCTTAAATGGCGATTTTAGAACAGCGACAATGGAGGAGTACAGAGGCAAAGGCCTGCCAAAGATTCGCGAGTTTTGTTCTAGTAATAAAATTCAAAATATGCGCATCATAACAAACAGGGCAGACGTCTCAGTGTCACCTAACGGATATGATTCGAAGGATATGGCAAAATCACTCAGAGGAACTTTATTCTATTGGGAAATTAACTTAGCAAGGTGTTGAAAGGGACGCATAATGAAAATTAATATTTGTAAAGATTTTAGTGAAACACCCAATGCACGCTACAGAGCCGAAGGACCTTTTTCGGGAGAAGAGTTTAGAGAGACAATCCTTGAACCGAGATTCTTGGCAGCTCGTGACAAAAAAGAGAAACTGGTTATAAACTTGGACGGCGGTTACGGCTATCCTACCTCTTTTCTGGAGGAGGCCTTTGGTGGCCTTGCACGTAAATATGGAAGTAAAGATGTTACCGATGTTCTTACATTCATATCAGAAGATGAGCCGTCATTGATACAAGAGATTTGGGGCTATATTGCTCACTGTGGGCAGAAGGGTGAATGAATGAAATGAAGAAATGGATCATCACAATAATGGAAATTGCCATTCTTCTGTTGATAGTGGGTGTGGGCATCTGTAACATGGTAAAGAATGACTCTTTCTGGAATGTTACGATTGCGCAACTTTTGACACCGCTTATTGCTTTATTCTTTGCTTTTTGGGCTACACAATACAAAAACGATCAGCGGAAAGCAAAAGAGCATGCAGAGAAAATCATTCTGAAGCTCCAAGAAATTGTCACTGATGACAAGTTCTATGTGATTTCACCGACAGAAGAGCAGAGGATCAAACAAAAAGAACTGAATCTCACCAATAGAAAAATCAGCAATTATCTGGCTATTCTAAGTCAGTATGGAAAAATGTTGGGTCTCTTAGACGAGGTGAAGTACATAGAGACTGAGTTTGGAAAGTACAAGCAGACGGTCGGTGATCACATTGCTGACCTTGAGTATTTATCCAAAACTGAGCCTGAATTTAGAAAAATTGCAGAAAATATTGACACCAAATGTGAATCAATTATCCTTAAGTTCTATCTAAGTTAACTCCTTGTGGAGTATACTATTGAACGTCTTAAAACTGGAGTCAAATCGCTGTGTACCTATTTGACCCTCGCTTAAAAACGCCTCGATTGTCCTCAATCATGGGAAAATGATAGCAAAAAACATGGAAGGGACGGCCCAAATCTGCTCCAATCTTCGACTTCTTCTGTTTTCAGAATGTATCTAAATTGGTCATGCATGGCATCACAGTCTTGAAGTTACAAGATTTTAGGGCCATTTCTACGTTTATTGGGATAAAAAGTTCTGCTCTATTTTGCTGAAATCACGCTGATTCAGACCGCGCGCCTCATACGCGGATATCAGTGGATAGGATCTGATGGGGTGCTTGAACCATTTTAATGATGCTGTTTTAATAGTTTTAGAAAAGCTTGCTGGATTGGAATCAAGCGCGGAATACAGAAAAATTCTAACTGTACTCAAAAGGTATTCATTCGAATGCGCGAATGTTTAAAAAGAAGTGATTGTTTACAGCCCAGCCTTTCTAAATTATATTTATTCTGGGAGCATTGTTCTGCTTGGCAGTGTAGTTACCCTCTCGGTTGAGGCACGCATTGAGCACCTTAAAGAAAATAGCAGTTTCGGCAAGTGCGGCCTGTTCATGTTAAGCGATCTTATTCTTTGAATATAGCGGCGTAAAATTTGACCCTATGGCAGCAAAAAAGCAGACCTCTCGAGCTGCTATGAAAACGACGGTAGTATAAACGCCAAACCGGGTTTGACCCAAACGCTGACCCATACGGGGAACGCACGGGGCAGTACGGCGCAGTACACGACAGCAATTTGGTGAAACAAAAGAGGGCTGAACAGCAGTTAACCGACACAAAAGCAGCCTATTTAATAACCGAGCGCAGCTCATAACCCGGAGGTCGTTGGTTCAAATCCTTCCCCCGCAACCATATCGAGCGGATGTAACTGATTTCAGTTACATCCGCTTTTTTTGCCTAAATGTATTGACAAGGGTATCGTTTGCGAGTATGCTATAACGATTTAGCAGGAAAAGCTAAATGGGCGGCATGGGAAGAGAAAGGATTCACAATATGAAACACGATTTCAAGTTCATATCCAAACATTCCCCACAGGTTAAGTCTGCCTATTCTGACCTTATGGAAATTCTCAGTCTTGTTCATGATGACTTGCGGAAGCAATACACTTTTCAGCATGAGCCTGTTGGCAGTTACTCTCGAAATATGATAACCTATGATGCAAAATCAAATATCGGTTTTGATTTTGACATCAATATTTATCCCAACGATGAAGAAAATCGCTTCACTGCAAAACAGATTAAATTACTGTTCAAGCAATCATTGGATAAATTTGCGCATCGGTATGGCTACGACTTTGCCGAAGACTCAACTCGCGTCTTAACCATCAAAGTTAAGGA
>ERZ857757.997-NODE-997-length-24737-cov-19.106434_pt1 | contig 24737 bp, 22 predicted proteins | sample MGYA00519764_ERZ857757 | MGnify/ENA primary metagenome ERZ857757 (study PRJEB31778, sample SAMEA3449359) | human gut metagenome | biome: human gut; feature: human-associated habitat; material: faeces | place: United Kingdom | collected 2010/2012 ... | reverse complement strand
CAAGGGATTGGAGGTTCTTCCTCGGTATGAATGGGTATAACGCAAAAGCATCCACAGCTTTTCGGTAAGGGTGAGTCATCCGTCCACCGCGTTTTCTGAGCTAAAGGCGCAGGTACATTCCGCACGGCCATAAAATTTAGCCTTATTTTTAGCCTTATAACTTCAAAATCCGATGATACAGTCCGGCAGCATTTAACAGCATGATTTCCTGCAAGCCCTGTATTTCCAACACTTCCCGGCATCGGTCAACACGACGCAAGACCGCCCCACGGCGATTCAAATCCGGGTGTCACCTCCAACAATTTCCGCCTAAATCGAAAGATTTTGGCGGATTTTGCTATATCTTTACAGTTTTTTGCCGCGCTTTTGAGACTTCAAAAAAGGCCTCGTTACTGAAAATCTGCGTTTTGCCAACTAAGCGACCAGCTTTTCGACAGTTGAAAAACCCGCAATCCATTGCAGCACAATGGATTGCGGGTTTTTTCCTTTCTAACTGGCAATCAACTGGCAGTATACACACGTTCTATTGCGATTGCCGCATCTCCGGAGGTCTTGCGTCCCTTGACGTCGTAGTATTTCAGGGTCATTGCGGGGGTCGTATGTCCCGCCTCTTTTTGGGCCAAATTTATATCGTCCGTTTGCTCATACAAGTCTGTGAGGACGGACGTGCGGAAACGGATAGGGGTTATATTTTCTTCAAACTCCAAGTCCAATTTTATGCAGTTGCACATACGCCGCACCTGCGTATAGGATAGAGGCTTGTCATCGCCGAACAGAAAATTTTTTGCCATCTAAGCAGAGATATGGAAGCGCAGCGGTTAACAGAAAAATAGCGCGGGTACTGCCGCCCGTTTTCGTGTCCTTGATTTCCGACTGGTTGCGGGTGGGGTGCGTGACTACGCGGCGAATATGGTCTGCGCGGCTTTGTCCTGCTTCTGCCGCGTGGCGTGGGTGTAGGCGCGCAGGGTGAAGCCCGCGTCGTAGCGACGTAGCATACTGCTGGCGGTTTTCACATCCACGCCATTTTGCAGAACTGACGTAGCGAATGTGTGTCCTTACGCAAAGTTCTTCCTATGGAACTTGTACGAACGCCATCCAAGTGATATACTTTTTGAAACGCCCCGGAAAGGACTGAGTGTATGGACCGCGCTGCCGACTTGTGGACCTTGGTCAGCAATTTAAAAAATGCCGCTTATGATGAACCGGTACATATTCTGCAAATGCTGGGCGATAAGCTTATCAATGATTGCCGCATCGAGGTCTTTGGCGTGACCATTGAGCCGCTATGGGTAGAGGCCTATTGCTATGACGAAACGCATTTCCCCGACTACAATACCCATCGCAGCCGCAAGCAAAAAAACCGATTTGGACAGCTGTATTTCCATGAGCGAGGCTACGGCGGTGTGGATATTTGCTTATCAAATTCGGAGGATTTCTGCCTGTCCTTTCTGCTGAAGGCTACTCTCGCCAACGGGCACTTTCTGACACAGACACAGCTTCCGCGCGTATTGTTGAGCACCGGCAAAACGAAAGCGGACTTCGAGCATCTGGAGGACATACTCCGCCCTGCGAACGCCCGTCACACCATCTGCCACACGACCCGTGTGAACTTGGCCAAGCCCTGTTACAGCGATACCCCGCTGACCTCATTTGCGCTGGACGCAATTCCCAAGTATGATTTCCGGTTCGCCCGGAAAAACCTTCGCGAGAATGTACGGACGTACCTGCTGGCCTATATGGCCGCACATCCGGACTGTACCGAACAAGAATGTAGGGCAGAGTGCCGCCGTGTGTTCGGATGGGTGCCCAATCTGGTGCGGACATGGGTGCACAACTGATGTGCAGCTTGTTATTGCTCTGGCTGCCGTAGGAACAGCACGCCCAGGGTGCCGGGGCCGCAGTGTGAGGACACAGTGCAGCCAGCCTGAGTGACGAATACCTCCTGGAAGGGTGCCAACTCCCGTACCAGCTTCGTCAGCTCCTGTAGAGTGCCCTCCGCCACCTCGCCGGAGTGGGTGATGAAAGCGTGATCAGCCACAACTGTCTTATCCGCCAACCGTTCGGTGATATACTGGCGGTACACCTTTTCCATGGCGCCGCGGTACTTTTTGCAGACTGCCAGCTTGCCCTCCCGCATTTCAAGACAGGGCTTCAGCTTCAGCATATTGGCGCCCAGCGCCGTCACGCCGCTGCAGCGGCCGCCCTTCCACATAAACTCCAGTGTGTCCAGTACGAAGCTGGTGTCGCTGCAGGGTGTCAGGCGGCGCAGCTCTGCGGCGATGTCCGCCGCCGTCATACCGCTGTCCCGTAGCTTGGCCCCCTGTAGTGCCAGCAGCCCGCCGCCGGTGGAGAGCTGGCGGCTGTCCACCACGTGGATCTGTCCCTGGCCCGTCAGCTCCTGTGCCGCCAGCACCGCGTTCTGGCAGGTGCAGGACAGCTCCGAGCTGATGTCGATGTGGACGATGTCATAGCCTTCCGCTAAAAGCGGGGAGAAAAATGCCTTGAACGCTTCTGGACTGATCGCTGTTGTTTTGGGCAGGGTGCCGTTCCGGCGGTAATCGGTGTACAGCTCCGCCGAGGTGTAGTTTCCGTCATCAGGGAAGACACGCCCGCCACTCTGGATAGTCAAGGGTATGGTGCGGATATGGAAGCGCTCCAGCAGCTGGGGCGTCAGGTCACAGGTGCTGTCGTAGGTGATGCAGACAGGTCTGGGCATGGGGTGTTCCTCCTATTTTTCCTATGGTAACGGCAGTATACCGAAGAAACCTCAACGTAAGCTCAAAAAATCTCGATTTTTGAGAACAGGTGTGATAAAATCCAAAAAAACACAAGGGAGGGACAGACATGTTCCGCATTTTGGTGGCCGAGGACGATGACAACGCCAGATTTCTGATGTGCGAGGTGCTGCGGCGTGCCGGGTACGAGCCGTGCCCTGCGCGGGACGGTGTGGAGGCGCTGGAGGTGATGGAACACTACCAGTGCGATCTGGCGGTGGTGGATATCACTATGCCGCGGATGGACGGCATCACCTTCACCCAGACGCTGCGGGAGGGGAACTGCGATCTGCCGGTGCTGATGGTGACGGCCCGCGTGACCCAGGAGGACAAGCGCCGGGGTTTCCGGGCGGGGACGGATGACTATATGGTCAAGCCAGTGGACGAGGAGGAGATGCTTTGGCGTATCGAGGCCCTGCTGCGGCGGTATTGCAGCCGGGCAGACCGACGCTTGACGGTGGGCACCACGGTGCTGGACCGCGGCTCCCTGCAGGTCATCACTCCGCAGAGTACGTGGCAGCTGTCCGCTAAGGAGTTTTTGCTGCTGTATAAGCTGCTGTCTTACCCCCGGACGCTTTTCACAAAACGGCAGCTTATCGACGACATATGGGATCTGGACAGTGATGTGGACGAGCACACTGTGGAGGTTTACATCTCCCGACTGCGAGAGAAATTCCGGGACAACCCGGATTTCGAGCTGCGGACGATTCGGGGATTTGGCTATATGGGGATGCCCCGGGAGGACGGCAATGGCCAGAAATAAGGTGAAAAAAGAAAAGCCGCCTGTCCGGCTGCTGGGCACCATGTTCCTGCTGGTGCTGGGGCTGGTGGCGGTGTATGTGGGGATGGCGTTGGGGATATTTACACTGGTGCAGCGGCTGGTGCATCTGGAGGACGCCAGCTATACGCTGCTGTGGCCCATCCTCATCCTTTCGGTCAGTGCCATCCTGGGCGTACTGCTGGCCATATTCATTTTCCGTGGGTATCTGGCGCCGCTGTCACGGTTGATGCAGGCCACGCAGTCGGTGGCGGAGGGCGATTATACCGTGCGGGTGGATATGCGGGGCGCCCGGGGCGAGGTGGCGGAATATATCCGCAGCTTTAATAAAATGGCGGAGGAACTGTCCAGCGTGGCGCTGCTGCGAATGGACTTTGTGAATACCTTTTCCCACGAGTTCAAAACGCCGCTTATCTCCATCCGGGGATTTGCCAAGCTGCTGCAAAACGACGACCTGACACCGGAGCAGCGGCGGACCTATACGGACACCGTGGTGCAGCAGTCCGAACGGCTGGCTGCTATGAGCACCCACGTTCTGGAGCTGGCCCGGTACGAAAACACCGAGATCGTGTCCGACAAGACGCTGTACAGCCTGGATGAACAGCTCCGCCGGTGTGTGCGCCAGCAGGAGAGGGAGTGGCTGAAAAAGAGCCTGACCGTGGAGGGAGACCTGGATCCGGTGGACTATTACGGCAATGAGGAGCTGGTGGAGCACATCTGGTCTAACCTGCTCTCCAACGCTATCCGGTTTACGCCCGCCGGCGGGCAGATCACCGTGGTGCTGCGGCGGGGTGAGGGAGAGGTCACCGTGTCTGTCTCCGATACGGGTATCGGTATGGACGAGGAGACACAGCGGCACATTTTCGACAGGTTCTACCGGGCTGCACCATACCCGGATGACCGGGGCAACGGCCTGGGCCTCTCCATTGTCCGCCGGGTGGTAACGCTGTGCGGCGGGAGGGTGACGGTGTTCTCCCGCCCTGGAAATGGCTCCACATTTACCGTGACGCTGCCCGCAAAGGAATAACGGTGCGATCCGCCGGATAGTGATGTGTATAAAAAGGCACCTTTGGTTAAACAAGCACCCGCCACACAAAAGGGAACGACCGCCCATTCGGCGGTCGTTCCCTTTTATCGTGGGGAGGGACAGGCCCCCTGAAATGCCGGAAGCCCGGCCCGGCACAAGGCCGGACCGAGCCCCGGCGCTGGAGGGGACCAGCACCCTTCGCTGAGAGGTCCAGGGGGGGTAAACGCACAAAACGCGGGGAATGTCAGTACAGGGGAATTACGTTATCACTGTGTTATGCTGTGTCAGCCGTTACTTGGCAGCCTTCTTGGCTTCCTTGGCGGCCTTGTCAGCCAGGTAGTACATACCGGGAGTGTTGTAGTACTCCTTCTGCAGGTCCTTCACCTGCTTGCACATCAGCAGCAGGCCGATCATGTTCAGGATGACGATAATAGCCATGAAGCCGTCGGTGATCATGTACATGGTGGTCACGTTGGAGAACGCGCAGGCGATGCCGATGAACAGGGGATACATAAACACCCAGATCTTGGAGAACTTACGGCCGAACAGGATCTCGGCCTGGATCTGGCCGAAGAAGCCGGCGGAAATGATCGTGGAGAACACGAACATGAACACCGTAATGGCGACGAAAATGGCGCCGAAGTTACCGAACACGGACTGGAAAGCAGCCAGGGCCAGCTGGCCGGAGCTCAGACCCTCCTGGGTCCACACGCCGGAGGCCAGAACAGCCAGGGCGGTGATGGTGCAGATAACGATGGTATCCATGAAGACTTCGAAGATACCGAACTGGGCCTGACGGATGGGGTGATCCGTATCGGCGGTGCAGTGACCGGCGATGGTGGAGCCTACGCCCGCCTCATTGGAGTACACGCCGCGGGCAGCGCCCCAACGGATAGCAGCCATGACGGTGGCGCCGGCGAAGCCGCCCACAGCGGCGCGGCCGGTGAAGGCATCCTGGAAGATCATGCCAAAAATAGCGGGGAGCTCGCCCACATGGGCGAAGATGATGACCAGAGCGCCCAGCACGTACAGGCAGGCCATCACGGGCACGAGGATGTCGGTGACGCTGGACACGCGCTTGAAGCCGCCGGCCAGGATAACGCCCACCAAAACGGCAATGATGATGCCGGTGACGGTCTGGTTTGCGCCGAAGACGTTGAACTGCTCAGCAGCGGAAACGCCCTGAGAGGCCAGGGAGGGGACCAGCTCGATCATGAAGAAGAAGGCGTAGCCGACGCCGAACACGACGCCGATCTTCTTGCCCAGACCGCGCAGGTAGTAGGCGGGGCCACCGACCCACTCGCCCACGTCGTTCTTACGACGGTACTTGATGCCCATCGCGACCTCGCAGTACTTGGTGCACATGCCGAAGATAGCCAGGATCCAGATCCAGAACACAGCGCCGGGGCCGCCCAGGGCGATAGCCACGGGCACGCCGACGATGTTGGAAGCGCCGACGGCGCAGGCCAGGGCCGCGAATGCGGCGGAGATGGGACGGACCTTGCCCTCTTCCTTCTTGGCGAACATCTTGCCGAAGGTCTGGCTCATGGCGTAGCCGAAGTGACGGATCTGGGGGAAGCCCAGATAGATGGTCAGGAACAGGCCGCCGCCGCCGATGAGGATCAAAATGGGAATGCCCCAGAACCAGTTACCAAAATCTTGAATAGCTTGCAGTATAACCATACTTTTCTCCTTTCACGCGAAACAATAGGTGATTTTCTCTGTGATTGCGCTTGTGCGTTTTGCGTTTTGTGCTTGGTGCGTTTTGTGCGTTTTGACAGGGTCTCTCAGCGTAGGGAGGGATAGCTCAGCTCAGCAGACGCTTCACCGCTTCATAGGTGATGTTGGGAACATTTTGGAACGTCTGCCGCATATCCACGCGCTCGGTGAGCATATGTCCGTCGCGGCCGAAGGTACCGATATTGACAACGGGGACGTCGATCTGACGGATCTTATCCACCGGGTGCGTGTATTTCACGCCGTACTGGGGCATGTTCGTCTCCAGCGCCTGGATAGCCAGGGTGTCGTCGCACACGGCCATAAAGCTGGAGTCGGAGATGTAGGGGTAGAACATACGGGTCTTGATCTGGCGCTGGGCCTCGGGCCGCACCACCTCGATAGCGCTCTCCACCGCGTCCAGCAGAGCCTTTTCCTTGGCCGTGCGGCCGGTCATCTCGATACGGGCACTGAAGATGGAGCCGAAGAACACCACCACGGCGGGGGACTTGTCCTCGGACCACTTCCAGGCCTCCTGCACCACACGCAGGCCGAACAGCCGCAGATCCAACTCGGGGTCGTCCTTATGCAGCTTCACGGCAAACTCGTGAATGGCCTTCTTGAATGCCTCGCCGTGCACGGCGGCCAGCTCGTTATAGAACTCGTTCCAGGTGTAGACACGGGTCTTCCAGGGCAGCTGATGGAAGTCCACCTTGCTCAGCTCGCAGAAGCGCTTGTACTGGGCATTCAGGTACTCCACCGTCTCGTCAAAGGCCTCCACAGCCATCTGCTTGCTCTTTTCCAGCACGATGGAAGGACTCCAGCCGTGGGTGAAGAAGTTGTAGTAACCGAAGGCCGTCAGCGCCGTCTGCACGGTGTAGGGGCCCTTGGTGTCCATCTGCTTCAGGGAGATGGGCGGAATGGCCACCTCACCCTGGGCGATGTCGCACAGGTCAGTGTTCAGGGACATCTTCCGCGTGATGTTGGCCAGCACCAGGTTGGGATCCAGCGCGCTGAAGGCCTGGCCCACATGGGCTTCCTTGCCGAACACGGCGAAGCAGGGCAGCAGCTTGCCGATGCTGCCGTAGTAGATGTAGCGGTTCTCGTCGCCGGGGGCGTAGTTGGTGGAGTAGTCCGCGTTGATGCACGCCACATACTCGAAGTGCTCCTTCTCCTTCAGCTCCTCCAGCAGGTCCAGGGCGGTGATGATGCCTTTGGAGTTATCCTCCTCGTCGCACTCGCCGATAGCCAACAGGTTGCCGTCCAGCTCCTCGGGATGTTCGGCGAAGTACTGGATCAGGTACATATGGCCTGCCACACCGGACTTCATATCCAGCGCGCCGCGGCCGAACAGATACTCGCCGGACTCGATATCGTCAATGACCTCCTGGGGCAGCACGAACGTCTCGCGCAGCTTGGCGGGCAGCTCCTCGCAGCGGAACGCGTACTCGCGGATGGTGCCGAAATCGTCCACGCCCACGGTGTCGATGTGGCCGATGAGGATGACCGTGCGGTTGGAATTGCCCTTGGTGCCCTTCACATAGGCCAGCGTGCTGTGCCGCACCACAAAGTCGTTCTTGGTCTGGAAGCACTTGACCTGCTCGGGATGTGCCTGGAAGTAGGGCAGGGACATATAGAAGTCCTGTATATAGCGGGCCACGGCGCTCTCGCCGCCCGGCTCCTTGTTGATGCTGGGGATGGCGACCATCTCTTCCGTCAACTGCTTGACCTTGTCAAAAGAATTTAATCTCATGTCTTAGCTCCTTTGTTATGCTGCGCGTATCAGTCGCGGTGATATCTCTCGATGCCGGCCATATAGGTGTTCAGTACCTGGATGTCCTTGATGTCGTTTTCGGGAATGTGGAAGATGTCGCGGTCGATGACCACCATGTCGGCGAACTTGCCGGCCTCGATGGTTCCCATCAGGTCCTGATCGCCGTTGGCGTAGGCCACGTTCTTGCTGTACATACACACCGCGTCATACACGGACACCTTCTCGTTGGGGTGATAGCCGCCCACGGGATAGCCGTCCATATCCTGACGGGTCACGGTGGCGTAGATGCCGATCCAGGGATTGAAGCTCTCCACCGGTGCATCGGAGCCGCCGGCCATGATCAGTCCCGAGTCCAGATACGTCTTCCAGGGATAGCTCAGCACGGCGCGTTCCTTGCCTACGCGCTCCTCGATCCAGTGTAGGTCGGTCATCAGGAACGTGGGCTGGATATCCAGCACGATCGGCAGCTTCTTCATGCGCTCGATCAGCTCCGGCGTGGCCATCTGGGCGTGGATGATGCGGAAGGGGAGACGCTTGGCCTGCTCCTCCGGCGTCATGCCGTCCTTCAGCCCCTGCTCAAGGCAGTACTCCACCGCGTCCAGAGTGACCTCCAGCGCCTTGTCACCGATGCAGTGGGTAGCGGGCTGCAAGCCGTGGCTGTATGCCTTGTACATTCTCTTGGCCAGGTCCTCGGGGCTGATGACCAGAATGCCGGTGTTGCCGGGATCGTCCGCGTAGTCGGTGTACAGCTTGGCGGAACGGGAGCCCAGGGAGCCATCAGAGAAGCTCTTGAAGCTGCCCATCCGTGCGGCACGATAGGGATCGTTCCGCTGCTCGGGTGTCAGGTTTTCCGGGTCGAACATATAGTCCAGGCACACGGCCATACGCACCGGCAGCTCGCCGCGGTCGCTGCGGGCCACATAGTCGGCGAAGTCCTCGTCATAGTGCCAGATCTCCGCGGCGTAGGTGTGCATCATGGTCACGCCCAGGCTGGAGGCCAGCGCCAGACCCTTCTTCATGCACTTCTCGCGGGTGGCGGGCACCAGGAACGGGTCGGGGATCAGATTGTCGTAGATCTTGGAGGCCTGCTCACGGAAAATGCCGTTGGGGTTGCCGTCAGCGTCCAACTCCACCAGGCCGCCGGGGCCGTACACGTAGCCGTTGGTGATGTTGGCCTTCTCCAGCGCCATGGTGTTGGCCACTGCTGTATGCAGGCACACGCGCTTGATGACGATGGGGTGATCGGTGCTGGCCTCGTCCAAGTCCAGACGGGTGGGCAGCCGGTCCTCGCAGTCCTTCCACTTGGACTGGTCAAAGTTGGAGCCCTTGATCCACTCGCCCTTGGGCGTCTCCGCCGCGCGGTCACGCAGCAGCTGCAGTGCCTCGGCGCGGGAGGTGGCGCCGCCAAGGTCCACCGTGGTATAGGTCTGGCAGAAAGCGAAGAAGTGCAGGTGGGAGTCGCCCATGCCGGGCAGCACAGTTTTGCCCTGCAGATCAATGCACTTTGCGCAGTCAAAGTGCTCCAGCGCCTCCTCCTTCGTGCCCACATAGGCAAATTTGCCGTCCTTCAGCACCACCGCCTCTTTGCAGACGCCCGGCGCTTCCATCGTGTAGATCTTGCCGCCATAAAACAACGTATCAGCTTTAACCTTCATTTTGTACACCTCTCCAATTTCAACGTAGTATTATTGTGATTTTGTACAGTTTTGCGTACGTAAAGTTTACCTTAGTTGCCATTATAACGGAAAATGGACCGGGTGGCAATTTGCCGCCTGTTCCCCCTGCGGAACAATTTGTGCAAATTATGTTTCCTGAACGGAACGTTTGTTGACATATTCGACGTATTTTGCTATAATCGTTAAAAACCAGTGAAAAAATGAGCCTGAATTGATTTTGAGGAAATCACCTATGGACACTGCAAGAGAGAATATCACAAGAGAAGTCGGCAGCCGCATCCGCTACGCCCGCAAAAGCCGGGGTATGTCGATGGACGAGCTGGCTCAGGCCATCTACAAGACCCGTTCGGCCATCTCCAAGTACGAGAACGGACAGATCTCCGTGGATATTGCCACGCTTTACGACATCGCCAACGCCCTGAAGGTCAGCATCTATGATCTGCTGTACCGCAATACACCGGATATTGACCAAGAGTACAACGCGGAGGTGCCCGCCTTTTTCCGGGAGGTCTCCCAATTATATATGTACTTCTTCGACGGCCGGGTCAACCGCGCCCAGTGCACCGTGATCGATATATTCCCCACGGAGGAGAGCAGCACGGCCGAGGTACTCATGTACATGAACATCAAGGACCTGGCCCACTATCGGGTCTGTGAGAGCACCTACCACGGCACCCTGACCCACTACGAGGCGTTCAGCGCCATGCTTTTCCAGAACGACGATATGCCCATGGACAAATACCAGATCGGCATTCCCCAGCCCTATATGGACGACGACCGGAAGTGGGTGCTGACCTATGGCATCTCCTGCCGACCGCTGATGCCCTCCGCCGCCAAGCGCCTTCTCAGCAAAACGCCGCTTTCCATCGACAAGACGCTGGTTCAGGAGCTGAAGATATCCAAAGAGGATATCCGCCTGATGAAGCATTATAATATGTTCGTCATGGTGTAGCCGGCATCGCCTTCTGTATATGTATGAACAGTCTTACCCGAAAAGGATGCCCCGGCGTCCTTTTTCCATAGGAGGACAAGTTTTTTCGCTTTTTTCGATCTCGTTGTCCGTATTCGCTCCGCTGCGCCGTTTATAGAGTGAAGGCGCAGGACGGAGACACACTGCCGTCCGCACACAGCTGCAGCGCAGAAGGGAGGAGGGCCTATGCTGCTCTATACCCAGACCATAGAGGATCCCCGGCAGACCCGGCAGTTCGAGGACATATACACCGCCTGCCGGGGCCGTCTGCTGGCCCTGGCCCGCCGGAAGCTCTGCGGCGGCGCCGAGGCCGAGGACGCGGTGCATCAGGCGTTTCTGGCACTGGCGGAGCACTTCCCGCGGCTGTGCCGCCTGCCCCGCCCCCAGCTGGAGGCATATCTGGTGGTGGTCACGGAGCGTAAGTGTATCGACTGCCTGCGGCAGCAGGCCCGCCGTGACGGCGTGCCCTTTGACGAGAACACCGTTCTTGTCACGCCGCCGCCCTGCGGCGACCCGGTGGCCGACGCTATGGGGCGCTTGCCGCCCCGCTGCCGCGAGGCGCTGCTGCTGCGCTACGGCTGCGGCTACAGCACCCGTGAGACGGCATCCCTGCTGGGTCTGTCCTTTGCCGCGGCCCAGAAGCTTCTGCAGCGGGCCAAGGCCGCCCTGCGTACAGAACTGGAAAAGGAGGGCATATCTGTATGAGCATTCTGCTCAATGATGAAGCGCTGTGCTGCGGCGCGCGCCGACTGGCGGTGCAGCTGGCGGCGGCACTGCCGGCGCCGGAGGATGGATTTTCCCCGGCCTTTCAGGCGGACATGACGGCGCTGACGCGCTGTGTGACCCGCCGGCAGGCGGTCCGACGATGGGGCCGACGCGCGGCGGCGGCCGCTCTGACGGCACTGCTGACCTTCGGCGCGGTGCTGGCGGCCAGTCCCACCGCCCGCGCGGCGGTCAGCCGCTGGTTCGTGCAGATAACGGAGCTGGTGACAGCCTACCGCATCACCCCGGCGGATGCCGGGGACACGGTGCAGGACTACACCACCACCGCCCCGCTGGGCTATGTCCTGTCGGGCGACTTTACCGGCAGGGAGAACGGCATCCGGGTCATGCGCTGGACGTCCTCACAGAGCGATCTGCTGTTTGAGGCCGTGCCCATGACCGGCGACGAGCCTATCAGCGTGGAGCTGCGAAGCAGCAGCACCGGCGGCCTCTCCTCCACGGAGACGGGGCAGCGTCCTACGGGCGGGGCGGGCGAGCCGGAGGACTATGAGACGGAGAATGTGACCGTACACGGCCTGTCCGCCCGGCTATACCGCATGCTGCCCGCGGAGGGCGCCTCTCCGCAGGTGCAGCACGGCTGCGGCCTGTGGTTCTATCGGGGAAGCGACCCCGTGCATTTCCATCAAGTGTCCATCCCGGAGGGCGCTGCGGCGCTGGTGTGGGTGGATGAGCAGGCCAACTGCTTCTTCCTGCTGATCGGCGGTCAGTCCCGGCAGGAGCTGGTGTCCACGGCGGAGAGCATGTATGAGAGCGAAAGGAGCTAAGACCATGAAAAAAATCACCGTTATCGCGTCCCTGCTGGCGCTGCTGACTCTGAGCGCCTGCGGCATCCAGACCCTGCCCACCGATGAAGGCGACGTGCCGCCGGTGGAGGGCATCTCCCAGACGCAGGAGGACGGGCAGACCGGCACGAAGGTAGTCTATATCCCCATGTGGATGCAGGACTACTCCGTGGTCTACTACGACGCCAACTTGAACCGCACCGTTGAAAAGGGCGGTGATCTGACCGAGGAGGAGATCAACAGCCGGGAGGATATCGATCCCGTGCTGATGTACGGCGATGTGCTGGCCGAGCCAAACACGAAGGTGGAGTACGACCTCCACGGCTTTATCCAGAACATCTACTACCTGGGAGGCGACGGGAAGTACTATCTCGACCCGGCCACCGCCGCGGCCATGCAGCCCTGATGCGCTGAGCGCAAAGGCCCGCCCCGCAGGGGCGGGCCTTTTTGTGCCTCCTTATTGCTGCGCCAGTGCTGCGGCCACAAAGCCGCGGAACAGGGGATGGGGCCGGTCCGGCCGGCTCTTGAACTCCGGGTGGAACTGGCAGCCCACGAACCACGGATGGTCCGCTATCTCCACCATTTCCACCAGACGGCCGTCCGGCGACGTACCCGCCACCCGCAGGCCCACGGCCTCCAGCTCCGGCCGGAACACGTTGCTGCACTCATACCGGTGACGGTGGCGTTCCCATATCTCCCGCTGGCCGTAGGCCTCCCGGGCCTTTGTTCCCTCCGCCAGCACGCAGGGATACTTGCCCAGCCGCATGGTGCCGCCCTTGGCGGTCACGCCCACCTGGTCCGGCATCAGGTCGATGACCGGATGTGCCGTCACGGCGCTGAACTCTGCGCTGTGGGCATCCGCCCACCCGGCTGCGTGCCGCGCAAATTCGATGACCGCGATCTGCATCCCCAGGCAGATGCCCAGATAGGGGATACCCTTCTCCCGCGCGTACTGTGCCGCCAGGATCATCCCCTCAATGCCCCGGTCACCGAAGCCGCCGGGCACCAATATGCCGCTGCACCCGCAGAGCGTTTCCGTGAGGTTTTCCGCCGTCAGGTGCTGTGAGTCCACCCACTGGATGTCCACCTGTGCGCCGCAGGCAGTCCCCGCGTGGAACAGCGACTCCGCTACGCTGAGATAGGCGTCGTGCAGCTCCGTGTATTTGCCCACCAGCGCGATGGTCACATGACGCTGCTCCGCCGCGTGTATCTGCGCCACCAGCTTCCGCCAGTGCCGCATATCCGGCTCGCCGGCGCCCAGTCCCAGCTTGCGGCACACCACCCGGCACAGTCCCTCCCGATCCAGCAGCAGGGGCACCTCATACAGGGTGGACGCCGTCAGGTTGGGGATGACGCAGTCCTCACTGACATTGCAGAACAGTGCGATCTTCTTCCGCATGTCCTCAGGCAGCGGGCTGTCGGTGCGGCACACCAGGATATCCGGCTGGATTCCCACGCTCAGCAGCTCCTTCACGGAGTGCTGTGTGGGCTTGCTCTTCAGCTCGCCGCTGCCGGGGATGGAGACCACCAGCGGCACGTGGATATACAGCACGTTTTCCCGTCCCTGCTCCGCCGCCACCTGACGGATGGCCTCCAGATACGGCTGGCTCTCGATGTCACCCACCGTGCCGCCGATCTCCGCGATGACCACGTCCGTCTGTCCGTCATCCATGGCGTACAACCGCCGCTTGATCTCGTCGGTCACATGGGGGATGATCTGCACCGTGCCGCCCAGATAGCCGCCCTGCCGTTCCCGGTTCAGCACCGACCAGAAGATCTTTCCGGAGGAAACGGAGCTGTCGCCGGTCAGCGCCTCATCCACGAAGCGCTCATAATGCCCCAGGTCCAGATCCGTCTCCGCTCCATCGTCGGTGACGAATACCTCACCGTGCTGGTAAGGACTCATAGTTCCCGGGTCTACATTCAGGTACGGATCGAATTTCTGGTTTCGCACCCGCAGACCGCACTGCTTCAGCAGCCGGCCCAGCGATGCCGCGCAGATGCCCTTTCCCAGCCCAGACACCACGCCGCCGGTCACAAAAATATACTTCATCCCGCCATCTCCCCTGTAAAAAATATGCTCCGATGGTACACCCCCATACCTCCGCTGTCAACGGTGCAAAACGCAGATATTTCATCGGAATTATCATATAATATATAAAATTAGGGAGAAATTGTTGCAGAAGCGAAAGTTCTTCTTGCATTGGCGGGCGGATGGTGGTATGGTAGTATTGGACTCACCTTAGGGGAGGTTCCTCACAGGAAAAAATAAGCACCCGGAGGCTTATGCCTCCGGGTGCTTCTGCTTATGTCTCGTCGGTGATCTCACCGCCGGACACTTCCCGCCGGACCACCTTGATCTCACAAGTGCGGTGATTGTCCACCCGCGTCACCAGCACGTCCAGATCCTGGCAGCTGAACCGGTCGCCTACCTCAGGAACCCGGTCGCACTGCTCCATCACCCAGCCGCTGACGGACGTCATCTCCGTCTCCTCATTCAGATGGAAGAACTCGGCAAAATCGTCAAAATCCATGGCCGCGTCCACCAGATAGGTGTCCTTGTCCACCTTGCGGATAAAGACCTCCTCCTCATCGTGCTCGTCCCAGATCTCGCCCACCAGCTCCTCCAGAATGTCCTCCATGGTTACGATGCCGCAGGTGCCGCCGTACTCGTCCACCACCACGGCTACCTGGGTCTTGGCCAGCTGCAATTTTTTCAGCAGCAGACTGATGGGCTCGTTTTCCAGCACGAACATAACCGGGGAGAGTATCTCCTCCAGCGGCTTGTCCGTCACGCCGCAGCCCACATAAAAGTCCTTCTGGTGTATGGTGCCGATGATGTGGTCGATGTCCTCCCGATAGATCAGCAGCCGGGAATACTTCGTCTGGGTGAACAGGTCCGCCACCTCTTCCTTGGTGGCGTCCACCGGCAGTGCCGCCAGGTCCACCCGATGGATGAGGATGTCCTGCGCCTCCTGCTCGGAAAAGCCGATGGCGTTCTTCAGCAGGTCGCCCTCGTCCTTGTCGATGCTGCCCTCCTGCTGCACCTCGTTCACCAGCATCAGCAGCTCCTCCGGGGACATTTTGTTGTCCCCATCCAGATGGAACATCCTGGCCAGCAGCTTTTTCCACAGGGAAAACAGCGCGTTCAGCGGCATCAGCAGCCAGATCAGGCACCGCAGAAACGGCGCGGCCGTCATGGCCCAGCTCTCGGCGCAGTCCTTGGCGATGCTCTTGGGGGAGATCTCGCCGAAGATCAGCACCACCACCGTTACCACGATGGTGGACAGCGTAGCGCCGGCATCGCCGAAGCTTTTGACGAACAGTGCCGTGGCCAGGGATGCCATGGCAATGTTCACGATGTTGTTGCCGATGAGAATGGTGGACAGCAGCTTGTCATAGCGCTCCAGCAGCCGGCACGCCAGCGCGGCACGGCTGTTGCCTTTTTCCGCCAGCATTTTCAGCCGCGTGACATTGGCCGAGGAGAACGCCGTCTCCGTGGCCGAGAAATAGGCGGACAGCAGCAGGCATACCGCCATAATAATGATATATGTAGTCGTTGACACGATCAATAGCTCCTTTTTCTGTCATCTGTTTCTGTGATCCACACCGGTCTAAAGGCGCAAAAAAGCACGTCTGCCCCGCGTCAGGCGGCGCAGATATGCCGCAAAAAACAGATGGCAGCCCGGCAAGTTCCCGGGATGGTCGCCGCTGTCGGTATCCATATCGCCCCATATCCTCCTTTTTAAGATAAATCCCGCTTATTATATACAAAACCACCCACCCTGTCAAGTCCGCCCTTTTCCGCAGAGCGCGGGGCTGGTTGGACAGCAAAAGGGCTTCCCTGTGGGAAGCCCTTTTGAATGCGCGTGTGCATTACAGCGCCCGCAAAAACTCCGGCTTCAGGTCCCGGCGACCGTCCAGCGCCGCGGCGATCTGCGCCAGCAGCGCCTTCCGGTCGCCGTTCAGTGTGCCCTTCAGCGTCAGATAGTTGCTGGCATGGTTGGCGCGGAACACGGTTCCTTCGCTGTCCACGTGCTGTAAAAACAGCTCTGTTTCCTTCAGTACCTCCAGGGGGCTGAGCAGCGTAAAGCTGCCCTCCCGCACCCAGGCCTCCAGCGGCGTTCCCGGCTCCACCATCAGCGTCAGCAGTCCCAGATAGTCCGGCTTCATTTCGCTGACGGCTCTGGCCGTGTCCGCGGCGTGCTCCCGCCAGTGTGCCACGCTCCCCAGCCCGGAGATGGCCGTCACCGACAGCGCCAGCCCGCACCGCCGGGCCTTCTGCCCTGCGGCCACGATCTCCGCCGCCGTGTGGCCCTTCTGCATCTTCTCCAGCACCGCGTCGCACCCGGACTCCAATCCCATATACACCATCTGTAGGCCCTTGCTCCGCAGCAGGCGCAGCTCGTCCTCGGATTTGATCTGCAGGCTGGTGGGGGAGGCGTAGCATGTTACCCGCTGGCACTCCGGAAACAGCCCATAGACCAGCCCCAATATCTCCACCAGGTCGCCGGTCCTCCGCATCAGTGCGTCCCCATCCGCCAGAAAGACCCGTTCCACCCGGCGGTATACCCGCCGTGCCAGCTCGAAGTCATCCCGGATCTCGTCCATGGGCCGCATGGCAAAGTGCTTGTCGTCGTACATATCACAGAAGGCGCACCTGTTGTGGCTGCACCCGTAGGTCACCTGCACGATCAGGCTGTACGCCTCGCTGGGCGGTCGGTATACCTTTCCCTTATAACGCATGGTCATCACTCCTTTTGCTGTATTATGCCATACTTTGAACGCTTTGAAAAGGGGGCATATTCCAGCCCCGCCCCACATAGGCTGTGACATCTCAACAAACGAGGTGTACTATGGAGCTGAATTACAACCGCGTGGAGCTGCGGGGCGTGGCCGAGGACGCGCCGTTGCTGTCCCATGTGAACCACGGCTGTGCGTTCTACCGCTTTACCCTGTCCGTCCTGCGCCTGTCCGGTCAGGCGGACAAGCTGCCCGTCATCGTCCCCCGGCCGCTTCTGCTGCTGACGCCGGTGTCCCCCGGCGACGGCGTACATATCACCGGCCAGCTGCGTTCCTTCAACAATAAAAGCGGCCAGGGCAGCCGTTTGGTCATCTCCACCTTCGCCCAGACGCTGACCCATGACGCCGGCGAACCGCTGAACCGCATTTTCCTCAGCGGCGTGCTATGCAAGCAGCCCGCCCTCCGCCGTACGCCCCTTGGCCGCGAGATCTGCGACATGATCCTGGCGGTGAACCGCCGCTACGGCCGCGCCGACTATCTGCCCTGCATCGCCTGGGGCGCCGTGGCTCAGCAGGTGTCCCTGCTGCACACCGGCGCCCGGCTCACCGCCGAGGGGCGGGTCCAGAGCCGTGTCTACTCCAAAACGGAGAACGGCGTCACCACCGACCGCACTGCCTATGAGGTATCCATCATGCGTCCGGCGGACCGGACGGAATTCCCGGAATAACGCACTTCCTCCGTCCATTCCCGCCCATTCTGCGGCACTGTCTGCGCCGAAAAACCGGCATTCTCCCTGTTGCGCCCCGGCTGGTATTATGGTAAAATTCCTGTAAAGAAGTATGTTACAAGGAGAGCCTCCATGCGCCATTCCAGCCATCTGCATCTGCACTTCCACACCCACCACCGCGCCGCCCGTTATGACGTGGACATGACGAAGGGCAGCATCACAAAGCATCTGATCAACTTTGCCCTGCCGCTGATGGTGGGCAATCTTTTTCAGCAGCTCTACAACATGGTGGATACCTGGGTGGTGGGCAACTACGTCAGCAACGAGGCCTTTTCCGCCGTGGGTACCGTCACCCCTATTATCAACACGCTTATCGGCTTTTTCCTGGGATTGTCCAGCGGTGCCGGCGTGGTCATCAGCCAGTATTACGGCGCCGGCCGCGAGGATAAGGTCCGCCAGGCGGTCCACACTTCCCTGGTGCTGACGCTGCTGATGGGCGCGGTCTTCACCGCCGCTGGCATCGCCATGACGCCCCTGATGCTCCGCCTGATGAAGACCCCCGCCGAGGTGGCACCGGAGCAGACCACCTACCTGACCATCTACTTCGCCGGCGTCATGGGACTGCTGCTCTACAACATGGGCTCCGGTATCCTTCGCGCCGTGGGCGATTCCCGCCGCCCCTTCTACTTCCTGCTGGTGTCCGCCGTGCTGAACACGGGATTGGACCTGCTCTTCGTGCTGAAATTCGGCATGGGCGTGGAGGGCGTGGCCTACGCCACCATCATCGCCCAGGCGGTGTCCGCCGCGCTGACCATCTGGGTACTCATGCGCGCCGCCGGCTGTATCCGCGTGGAGCTCCGCGCCCTGCGTATGACCTGGTCCGTTCTCCGCCAGATCGTGTCCGTGGGTATACCCGCCGCCCTGCAAATGGCCATCACCGCTTTCTCCAACGTGTTCGTCCAGGGCTATATCAACTATTTCGGCCCGGATTGTATGTCCGGCTGGACGGCCTATACCAAGGTGGACCAGCTGGTGATCCTGCCGGTCCAGTCCATCGCCATGGCCGGCACCACCTTCGTGGGCCAGAACCTGGGCGTGGGCGATACGGCCCGGGCCAAGAAGGGCGTCCGCACGGCGCTGTACCTGTCCTTCGCAGTGACGGCGGTGCTGTTGGTGCCGGTACTGCTGTTGGCCCCGGACCTGACGGCGTTCTTCAACAGCAAGGCCGAGGTGGTGTCCTACGGCGCGCTGCTGCTGCGGCTGCTGTCACCCTTCTATTTCTTCTTCTGCATCAACCAGATCTACTCCGCCGCCCTCCGCGGCGCGGGCAACAGCCAGGTGCCCATGTGGATCATGCTGGGCTCCTTCGTGGTCTTCCGCCAGATATACCTCTACATCGTGGCCAACTATGTCTCCAACGAGATCATCCCCATCGCCATGAGCTACCCCGCCGGCTGGTTCGTGTGCAGCGTGGCCACGCTCATCTACTACCGCTTCTGTAAATTCGACAGCCATCGGCTGGTGGAGGACGTATGATGGACAAGTGTGAGACCTGCGTGTGGTACGTCTATGACGAGGACTACGACGATTATATCTGTGACATGGATCTGGACGAGGACGAGCTGGCCCGCTTCCTGGCCGCCGATACCCGATCCTGTCCCTATTGGCGCCCCGGCGACGACTATATCACCGCGCGAAAGCAATAAAACACACCCTCAGGCGGTCCTGCCTGGGGATGCGTGCCTGTTCCGCCGAAAAAACACCACCCATTAAGTGCGGTGAGATAAGAAAACAAGCGAAAAGCTTTAAATCATCGCGTTTATGGACGGCGGGCAAACAGGTTACAACTGAATAACCGAGCAAAAGGGGCGTTATCAGACCGATAGAGTCCCTTTCTGCATATTGGCATACTCGTCTTGCAAACACCCCTTTGACCATTTTTTCGGAAACTTCTCAAAACATTTTTTTCGCGGCTCATGCTGCGCTCCTTTCGTTCTGTTCGGGTGGATATTCCTTCCAGAACGGAGGACGGCGGGGAGCGGCAGCCCACGGCGAAAAAGTGCCGTGGATGACAAAAAGCACCCACACAGGCATAAAAGCCTGTATGGGTGCTTCGGTGCGGTTCAGTATGGTAATTGTCGGCGGATGTCGGAGGGCATAGGTATCCTACGGTGTCCGGGTATCGCCCGTCTATGTTCCCGGCGCGGCTCGTTGCCGCAGCATTAGCGGCACCTCCTGTGCTCTCCTGTCATACGCATAGGTCCCTTTCATCTGAAAAATGTTGGGACAGCAAAAACAACGGCCGCCCCGTACAGAGCAGCCGCCGTTTTCCCTATACCATACGCTGCTTTTCAGTACCGCAAGGATGGGTGTCCTGTTATCGTCGTATTCTGATTTCTTTTAGGGCATTTCAGGACTATCCACAAGGGATACGCTGAACTCCTGTGCGGTTGCGCCCTCCGGCAGCAGCTTCGCCATGACCACCAGCCGCTGATTGCCGCTGTTGGCCTTGTCATACTTCCGGCAGCAGGTGGAGAGGGTCAGAACGGTATCTTCCTCGGAGAAGGTCACGCCATCAAAGTCAAGCCAGTTTTTCCTCTCCACGGTCTGGAAGAAGTCGGTAAGCTCGCCGCCTATGGGATTGGGATTGATATAGTCAAATTCAATATCCGTGATGAACAGGGCGGTGATCTGGAAGATCAGGTCGTCTCCGTCCACGGAGAGGTAGATGTAGGGGTTCTCCTGCACGAAGTCCGTATCCATGTACCGGTGGAGCTTGGTGAATTTCGGACCGTCCGGGTCGCAGTTGGTGGCGGAGTGGCCAAAGATCACGGTGTTCTTATCCAGCGCGCTCCGGCTGCTCAGATGGTCATCGCAATGGGCGTAGTAGCAGCCCCACTCGCTGAAATTCCCGTTTTCGTCCTTTTGCAGGTAGTACCCGTTGTCCGCCGCCTGCATCACGGCATCGTCCACCTCCGCGCCGGGCATATACAGCCACGCCGCGGTGTCGGGATTTGCCCTTTTGGCGGCAGCCAACTGCTCCTGCCGGTCCACAGCGGGGATGACCTCGCCGACTGTCTGGGGCTCCGTCACCTCCGAAACGGTGGGATACTCCGCCTTTTTGCCGCAGGCGGCGGCCGTGGCCGCCACGGTCAGCAGCAGCGCGGCGATGAGAGCGCAGGAGAGGGTGCGCGTAAACTTTCTCATGGCGTTATCTCCCGCAGCCGGTGGTGCTCCGCGTCACGGTCACGCCGGTCTGGGGATTGCCGTTGGCCTTCATAAAGACGGCCTCGATGGTGTGGTCCTGCGTGACATTCCGGAAGGTGTAGGATGTCACCGCGCCCACGCTCCTGCCGTCCACCAGCACCTTGGCCACGGCGTAGCCCGCATCCGGCGTGATGGTGAAGGTCTGCTCCCCACCCTCGCCGACGGAGGTCCAGCCGGCGGGGGAGATGGTCCCGTTGGCGCCGGCGGACGCCCTGATGGTGCGATCGGTGCCGTACTGGTTGCCGCCGTTTGGCTTGTAATACAGCTCGATCTCACCGCTGAGGGTGGTGTAGTTGCCGTCCGCAGGGGTGAAGCGCCACTTGTAGGCCGTGTTGGCCTTCACGCGGGTGCTGCCCGGCAGCACGTTCCCCGCATCGTCCACCCACTCCAGCACGCCGTCCGCAGGGGAGATGGTGCTGCCGTCCAGCGTCAGCGCCGCGTCATCCAGCGTCTTGCCGCGGGTAATGATCCTGGTGTAGTTGGGCTCGCCGGTGGGTCTGGCCTTGGTGATGGTAACGATCACCGCGTCACTGACAGCCTCCTTGTAGTCCTTGTCCTCCGCCTTGGTGACCGTCACGGTAACGATACCCACCTTCACCGGCGTGAGAAGGCCCGTATCGGGGTCGCCGGTGCCGTTGGTCACGGCGTAGGCCGCTTTGCCTGTGCCGGAGCCGCCGCTGCTGCCCAGCTGCAGCGTCTCACCGTAGACCACGGTGGTGCCGCCGGTGACACGCAGCGCCGCCTGATTGTCCTTCTCCCGCAGGAGGATGTGCAGCGTAATGGTGAAGTCCTCATAGTTGGCACAGGATGCCTTGAGGGTGATGGTGATCTGGTCGCCCAGCGCCTTCCCCTCGGGGATCGCGTAGGTCAGGAGACTGCCGTCCGCCGCAAAGTCCTGCCTGAGCAGCACCTCGCTGGCCTCGCTGCTGAACGTCCACCGCTGTCCCTCGGGAAGCGAGGACCAGTCCGGCGCGTAGGTGTGTTTCTCGGTATCCGTGTACTTCTGCACCAGCTCCACCGTCCTCAGGTTCCGGCCGTCTGCCGGGCCCACGGTCACATCGATGGCGGCACCGACTACCCCCTTATAGTTTGGGTCATCCGGCTTAAAATTGGCATCATACGTATGGCTGCCGATTTTGTCAAGCACCGTTTGCGGCGTTTGCCAGCTCCATGTGCCGGGTGTAGTGCCTTCGGGGGTTGCCAGCGCAATATCACCAAGCGTTTGACCGTATTTCGCCGTCACGCCAGTGGGCTTTTTATAGGTCGGTGTCGCCTTCTCCACCACAAACTGCACAGCCGCCGTGGTGAATTCCCTGTAGTTATCCGTCTCGCCAATGACCGCGTACATGTAGTAGGTACCGGCATCCAGCGTGGTGGGCTGCATGTTCTCCCACTTCGTGCCGCCGCTGGCGGTATTTTCGGTGCCGTAGTAGTAGACCGCTCTGCCATCGCCCACCTGATATGTCAGGCTGGGCGCGCTGGGCGCATCGTTGTAGGTGAAGCCCGCCATGCTGACGGCGGCGCTCTGCGCGGCCCTGTTGACCTGAACGGTCACAGTGCCCGTGGCCTCCACATAGGTCTTGGTGTCATCCGGCATGAACTTCCACGCAGCGCCTGCATGTGTACCCGCATCCAGCACCGTGTCGGGCTCCTGCCAGGTGAACGTGCCCGCAACGGTCCTGCCGTCCGCCTGCATCGTGCCGCTGATGGCGATGGCGCCCAGCTTCTCGCCGTAGGTGATCTCGGCGGGACTCAGCGTCAGCGCGCCCTCCGGACTGGGCGTCAGCTTGGCCTCCACCTTCAGGGTAACGGTGATGGTGTAGTCCTCATAGTTGTCGGCTCCGGTGACGTTGACCTTCACCTTGGCGGTCTTGCCCACCTTGGACGCATCGTCCGCAAAGCCGAAGCGCAGGATACCTTCACTAATCGAACATGTACCGTTCAGCACACCGGCATCATCTGTCACGCTGCCCAGCACCGCCGTGCCGCCCTCCGCGATCAGGCTGCTCAGGTCCACGGTGCCGTTGTTGTCGTACATGGCGGAACCGTTCACCGTTCTGTCGCCATAGGCCGCCCTGCGGATGGTGAAATACACCACCTCATCCGCGAGCTTCAGCGTATAGTTGTCCGCCTTGAAGCCGCTGCCGTCCGCCAGCGCCAGATTGCCCCCGGTGATGGCGTAGCTGCCCGCGTTCGCGCCTGCGTCACGCGCCAGTACGCCTCTGAAGGCGGGGGTCTCGCCGTTCACCGCACCGGCGAGGGTATAGGTCAGCGCGGGGTCTTTCTCGCCGTAGGTCTTGCCCTGACCGGCATCCGGCGTCACCGTGATGACAGCGGGGGTAATGGCGGCCATCGCCGAAGCCTGCTGGCCGCTGGCCGCCAGCCGATAGTTGCCCGCGGACGCGCCGCCCAACGTCAGGCCGGAGATACGGACGGTCTTGTCCGTGCCCACGTCCTTGCTGTCGAAGGTACCATCGGCGGAAACGGTGAGTTCATCGCCTTCCGCCTTGCCGCTGATGACCGCCCCGCTGACATCCAGCACGGCGTCAGCGCTGCCGTTGTAGGTCTTATCCGCCGCCGTGATGCCGCTGACAGTGACGGCCCTGGGCGTGATGGCGAAGCTCTCCGCCACCGCGCTGAACGCATAGTTGCCCATGGCCGTGATGGTCACGGTGCCGCCCGTGCTGACATCTCGGTTCTCGCCATAGGCGACGGTGTAATCCCGCCCCTCGGTCAGCTTGGTGCTGCCGATCTTTACGGTGGGCGCAGGCGTGATCTGCCCGCCGGTATAGGTGGTGTCACCGCTCAGCGTCACCGCCGGCGCGGTCTCCGGTCAAAGATTTCGCATTGTCCTCCGCCGCGGGCAGCGTGGTTTCCCGATCCGCCGTCTCTCGCAGATGCCCGATCACACGCCCAAACACGTAATTGAACACGATTGAAAACGCCATGACCGCGATGTATTTTGGCTCTCCCCAGCCGTAAAAAAGCAGGCTGGCGGCTAAAAGCCAGAGATTTCGCGCACGCAGAAATCGTTCCGGGATCAAAAAATATATAAAAACTGTTACCGGCAAAAATGCCATAAAAAACACTGAACTGCTGAATACCATATTCGCTTTTGCTGCCTTCCGTTTAAATTTCTATTTCACAACCGCGCTGTCCCAAATCTCAGCCTCGGCCTTTGCCATCGCGTCGTTTCCGCGACCTGACGTTTCACCCGCGTACCCGTTCTCCGCGGATGCTTTCTCCGCGAAGTTGCTGCTGTCGGTATTCGCATAAAAATTCCCGTCAAACGTATCGTCGGCCCCATCTTCAAAACCGCCAAAATTCGCTTCGTTGAGCATCTCATCGAGCCGCGCCGTCACCTCCGGTGTCAGAGAGTCTGTCACTGTATTATCATTGTACTCGATCATGAATTTATAAACGACCTGTCCGTTGAGAGAATAAGCGTCGTCAAAATACAGATAACCGTTCTCGACCATCATCCCGTTCGCGATATAATTCGCGACATCGCGGATAAAGCCTTGATTATTTTTGAGAATAAAGGAGGCCACACGCGTTTTCTCTTCGATCTTATCGCGCAGCACCGCCGGAATTTCATAAAAATCGTCCACGACGACCGCGTTTGTGTAGAGATAGCAATACTTCGTACCGTTCGCCGCCGGAATCTGATTGTGATCCCAAGGCCAGGAGCCATCATCCTTGATGGAATCCGGCACATT
>ERZ857757.993-NODE-993-length-24791-cov-8.030684_pt1 | contig 24791 bp, 22 predicted proteins | sample MGYA00519764_ERZ857757 | MGnify/ENA primary metagenome ERZ857757 (study PRJEB31778, sample SAMEA3449359) | human gut metagenome | biome: human gut; feature: human-associated habitat; material: faeces | place: United Kingdom | collected 2010/2012 ... | reverse complement strand
GCAGCAGTAGCTGCGTCATCTGCCTTAACCGTGGAAACAGTTGCAACTGTGACTGAAGCCTGGGAAACTGCGGATTCATTCATTCTTTTTAATTTCTTTTTATCAGTTCTTCTGCTCATGATTTTATCCCCTTTTCTTTTTTCGTTCGGCACTTACTATTATATAACGTGTCTGCTGAGAAGTCAAAAAACTTTCGGAATATTTTCTGTAACAGGTGAAAAGACCGAGAAAAGATCACATAGCAGAGAACAGACAACCAGGCGATCTACTGCTTTGTCATACTCTGGATCGCACGGATAAATTCAAGATCCTCCGGTTTTAATTTGAGGTTCGTCTCAAAATGCTTTCCTTCGGGAGTGGTGACGGACATTTCGAGAAGCGTGCCTTCTTCGAGAGCCTCGCGGGTTACAGCCCCAAGGAAAAGAGGAAACTTAGGATGATTGGAACGAAAAAGATCAAGATGCTTTTTTAACTCCTGAAACTTTCCTAATTGTGAAAAATTCATAATATACTCCATTCTGTCATATTGAAATAACGCTTTTTTGGGTCGGATCTACCGATAAGTAACATGATATACATTCTGATTCAAAATAGCAATAAAAAAAGTATAAAAAATACTTGCAAAAATAAAAATAATATGATATCATATCAATCGTGTCAGAGATGATGCGGGTGTAGTTCAATGGTAGAACACCAGCCTTCCAAGCTGGATACGTGGGTTCGATTCCCATCACCCGCTTTTTTGTTACCCTTTTTTGTTTGTCCACTAAGTATTTCATAATGCATTTAAACTGTCATACAGCTGCTTTTACACATACCTATACATAAAACAAAAGCCGATACACCGTGTCTCCACGAAATGTATCGGCTTTTATTATGCACTTGATAAAATATGTATTCCCTAATAATGTCTGACTAGAATAAATCTACACGACCTGAAAACTTATCATTTATAACATAGTATGCAGAATACTCCTCCGGCTTGATGTAGATGCTAAGCTTTCTGATGAAGCCTGCCTTGTGTCCCTCAGCAACGAACTGAGCCTTAACACGCTCCTCAACAGCTGCTGTATCAACCTCGCTGTTCTGGTACTGAACAATAATCTCCGGCTTTACCGGCTCCTTCTTTGCAGGCTTTGCTTCTTTAGCTGTCTTTGCAGCTTTTGCTGCCTTTGCTGTTGTCTTCTTAACAGTGTCCTTTACATCAGCCTTAACCTCAGCGGCCTTCTCAGCAACCTTTTCAGTTGTCTTTTCAACAGCCTTCTCAACCTTCTCGGTTGTCTTCTCTACGGCTTTTTCTACCTCAGCCTTTACATCGGCTTTTGCATCAGCCTTAGGCTCTGAAACCGGCTGTGCCACTGTTTCCTCTTTTTTAACTTCAACCGGCTTTACTGCCTGCTTAACTGTCTTTGAGTTATTCTTTTTACGCATACTATTTTCCTCCTCATGCTCATTATTCACATACTAAAAAATTTTCAATTGCAACTAAAGCTTCCTGCTCATCATCACCCTTTGTAACAATATCAACAGACATTCCATCTGAAGGATTAAATGCCATAATACCCATGATGCTTTTTGCATTGATTTTGCGATTGTCACTCTCCAATGTAATCTCACTATCGAACTTGCATGCCACTTGAACAAGCTCTGCGATTGGATTATCATGACCTTCACATACTTTTGTAACGACAATACTCTTCTTACTCATACGTTCTCCTTAAACAAAAAGTATTAAACCTGTTTCATACTTATTTAATATATCCCAATTGTAACCGCTTTTCAATCCTTATGAAAATTTCTGTTAAACTTTACCTAAGGAGCTTACATTTAATGTCACAAAATCGGCATTATTACAACATTATTCTGTTTATTTTGTCATGTACGTGATAAAATGCAAGCCACCATTATAAAACATTCTGTCAGCATCCTCATAGCTCATCGATGTTGTTGCGCCATTATCCGGATTATAAATATATAAAGCTCCATTTGAAGAGTATCCTGTCACAAGCACTGCCGACGTATTTCCCGTCATCGCAAATACCGGATTGCCCTGGCTGATATAAAAGATAATATCCTCAGAAGACACTCCCTGTAAATCCAGGATTTCCTTGTCCGGCAGGTTGTTTTTGAGCACATCAACAGCACTGCTGCCTGCTCCAATCAGCTCAGACACACTTACCGTAACATCATTGTAGGTAAGCATTGCACTTACTGACTTCACGACACTGTCAGCATCCTTATCGATTTCATTACATGCAATATTCGCAAATGCATTTACTGCATTTTTTCTTGCCCTCATCCATACATACTGCTGGTTTGAGTCAATTACCACTCCCATGCTGTCATTTGCCTGTTTTATGGCATCCGAGATGTTATCAGATGCAAAAATCACACCCCCCTTTGCATAAACATAGAAATGGACTGTATTGTCATCAAACTTTAAATCAACAGCAGTATCATGCGAATTTATAGTCATCTGTGCTGTCAGCTGCTTCAGCTTATCCGGCTTTTTACCACCTGCTATACTAATAGCGCTGACCGTCAGCTTTGTATCGGACTGGCTCGTATCAAGAGCTATCTTCTGCTTCGAATCAGCCTCCCGGTTCATAATGGTATCCTGACCGATTTCTGCATACACACCATTGTTTTGCGCAATCAGATCTATCGTTACCGTATATCCATCCACAGAAATTTTCTCGACATAGCCGCCCGAAGGGGTATATGTCTTAAGCTCCGACTGGTCAGATGTATCAAGAATAATAAGGCCATTCATAGGAAATGTCGTGTTTCCGGCTGCATCAGAGACCACATCAGCAGCATTCGCCTGTCCATATATGAAATCCTCACCTATGAAGCCAAGCGGACGTAGATACTGGTCGTCGCCCTTTTTGACCTCAAAGGTCTTGCCACTCTTTAAATCCATCACTTTTATGGTATTTGATGAGTACTGATTTGCAGAATCCACCCATGCAAAGTATCTGTTACTCTCCGATGCGCAGTAAGAGCCTGTGGACAAGCCCTCAACCACCTTCTTTACTGACATCGAGCCTAAATTAATCCTATAGAGACTGTCATCCATCATGAGATAGAATTCATTCTTCTCATTGAGATAAAGCATCTTGCCCATCTCGGCCTTTAGTACCTCATATGATGTCTTAGAAGGAATAAACGCTTCCTCATCTATAGTATGTGCCAGACCGTCATAATGGTACACACCGGTTCCCACCTCTCCCTCGTGGGTGCCTCTGTTCATATATCCGTATACCACAAAATCAATACTGCCCGCTTCGTCTACACTGACAATCTTTATATCGTGATGATTCCAGTTCTCACGCTCATCAATGCCCTCAGCGTCCCTGAAGCTGAATACCTTGATTATCATTCCATTGTTGATATCATAGGAGTATAAATCTCCCTCCTGGACAAAGCATATCACACTGCCTGCTTCATTGGCCCTGTACTCTGCCTCACTGCTTCTGATGCCAAGCATTACGCTGCCAGAATCCGATATAAAGCTGTTTTCACTGTTAAAAATCTGATTTGCCGTTCTCTCATAGTTGAGCACGTACATACGGCTTTCCGTCTGGCGCAGCCTGAAATACTCTCTCACATTGTAATACTCAGTCTCACCCTTACCGTCCACACAGCTCATCACATAGTCTATTGTAACCACATCATAAGAATCGTTTATTTCCTTTAGGGCTATGACAGGATTCGTATACTGTGCAGCGGCCATTGAGCCCCAGGTAATCTGACTCACCGTAGATGTCAGATCCACATGTGCAAGCGTATTTCTGTCACCGGTTGTTGTCTCCATATATGTTGTAAAGAAGGATTTGTCATCCTTTATAAACGTCTCATCATGAAACTTCTTTGCAAACTCAACAACCTTTGCAGCTGCCTTTCCATCCGTCTGCATAATCCTGCTGTAATAATATACATTATCCTGACCGCTTGTGATGGTAAACACCAAAAGATACTCAGTATTTTCATCCATAACATTCGGCATGTTTACGTCCGCCTGAATAGTATTATCCTTATTAGAAAAAGAAGATATCTCGTCATCGGCCACCAGCCTCTTGCCATCCATGCTTCTGATCTTATATGATATTCTGTCAACAGCCATACCATATGTTGAAATGGATAATGAGAGCTTCCTGTCATCCGAAATCGGAATAACGCAATCGCGCATCTTTGTCGGATCCATCTCAGTAGTATATCCATGGAGGGTGTTTATCTTTATTTTATCCAGATTAAATGACATAACCGGCAGCGTTGCATCCGCCTGCTTCGTGGTCATATCCTTATTTCCCTTGTTTGTAGTTATGCAAAATGTAATTAATGCTGCAATAAATACTACTATAAGTACTATCGGCTTTATCACTTTCTTACTCATAAAATCATATCCTTATATCTACCAGAATCTTTGGTACCTTCTGTATCTGCATCTGCGTCTGCAGAGTTCACAGTTAAAAAGTATGCCCGCTATTGTACAGATAAAGCACCTGCTGCTTTGCTCTGAGATAAATCTGCCGGCAATCCTGTCTGCCTCATCGAAAAGACGCTGTCTGTCAGGCACCTCATCATAGATAAAGCTGCCCTCATACTCCAGCTCATCCATGCGCTGCTCTACTGCGGACTGTATCATCGCCGTATCAAGCGGATACATATCCTTTATCATCCCCAGGTCCTTTGCAAATGCCTCCTCATTTTTATAGTAATCCATAAACGGAAATGTTTTATAAAAAGGTAACATCAAAAAACCTCTTTTTAATCATTATATGCTATATTCAGCTATTAGTTGCATGCTATAACAAACAATGCTGCAATAAAAATGCATGCGCCCAGGAATTTCTTTCCCGATACCTTCTCCTTCAGTATCACGCTGGAGCATATCATCATCACAATAATCGTCAAATTAAAAATATCCCCTGCATAGCTGCCGGACATTGAAACTGCCCTGCCATAAAAATCATATGCTAACGGGTATGCAATGCCTGCAAGAATCAGGCATATACCATCAACAAATGACATGGATCTGATTTTCTTCATGCCTCCTGTCGCAATAGTAAATATAATAAGCACCAGCGTTCCTATAAATACACACCAGAACGCAATAAAGCCCTTATCCGGCTGTATCCCGCCAAGTGACACCAGAATATATGCTGCCGACGCACAAACTGCAGCAAGAAGCGCAAACAAAATACCGGTTCCATCCAGATTTAAAATAACCGTTCCAGCAATCATGAGTGCAATCGCTATATAGTCAAAAGTGTCAGGAGTGTTATGAAACAGAAAAAATCCCGCTGCAAGCGTGATTATATAGCTGCATTTAACTATAGCTGTAACCTGAAATGTGTAGCCCTCATGTATGGATTTAAAAAAACAGATGCCAAAAAGCCCTGTTGCAAGCCCTGCCAGAAGTATAAATATAACGCTCCTTTGGCCGAGTGCAATCAGGCTGCTTCCCATTATATTATCTTTCCTGTAAAAAAATATAGACGCACATAAAACAATCCCGGCAATGCTTCCCGCCAGCGCCGGGTCTGTCTTTTTAGTTCCAACCTTGGCCAAAATAGGCACACATGCTGCAATAATTGTTGCAGCACATGCCCATATAATTCCTGTCATATACATTACCTCACCACGTATCTATTACTGTGACTGTGCAGCACTATCTGCAGCTCCTGTACCCTGACTGGCAGCCCCGCTATTTGCCGCACCTGATGTGCCGCTGTCTGTAGTGCTGTCAGCCATATCTGACTTGACGTAGTCAGAGCTGACATAGCCTGTCTGTCCCTGGAAGATAACCTGTGTCCATCCATTGTCCTCTGATACAAACTCAAGCTTCACATCCTGTGCTATAACAGTAACTATATTTGCGTTTTTATCAGGCTTCTCTCTCATGTTTACACTGCTTGTAGTGGTGACGTAAGTTTTTTCTGTACCCTCTGTAGTCTGCTGTGGCAGATATATGGCGCCTATCTCTGTATCACTATCGCCGGCACTGTCAGTTTCACTTTCGCTAACCGCATTCTGTTGTACCTTGTCCTGCTCCTTTTTTTTGCCGCCCTTTGAGTTAACGGTAATCACTATTGTAGCAATCAGGGCAATAAGAAAAAGACATATTGCTGCAAAAATCAGTCTGGCGATTATAACATCTTTTCTGTGGCTTGCTTTCATATTATTCTCCTTTTGTATTATCTGTGTTTTGGCTCATTATAGCATAATAATCTAAAAAGAAAAAGGCAGTTAATAGAATGTTTATTGGTAAATTTCTATAAATTACCTTATAATATTTTTAAACTACAGCACATCATATCAGAGGGAGATAAAATCATGGAACAAAAGACACCTTTTAAGGAGCTGACATTCAGTCAGAAAATACAATATATATGGGACTATTACAAAATACCGATATTTCTTGTCATTATCGGAATCATAGCAGTCACAACCTTTATTCATGGTCGGCTTGCGCAGAAAAATACTGTTTTGAGCGTATTATGCGTAAATGCAGAAAACAGCACCACAGAGGACAACGGCGCCGATATTTTCAATGACTTTCTCACAGATAACGGCTATGATTTGTCAAAGGATGAAATTGCCTTAAACAAAAATATCTGTGTCGATGTAGACAAAAGCGGCCTAGACTATCAGAACATGGCAGTCCTCACAGCATACTTTGCTTCTAACGAATACGATATATGCTTTATGGATGATAAGACCTTTGATTATTACGCCAAAAATGTCTGCTTTGAAGATATAAGCAAATATCTGGATAAAGCCGTCCTTGAAAAATATAAGGACAGGCTTGCATATGAGACAATAGATGGTAAGGAATATCCTTGTGGTATCAGGCTTTCAGCAGATGACAATGAATTTGTCAAAGCCTCCGGCTTATACTCTTCATGTACTGTCGGAGTGTGCTGTGACTCCTCCCACGATGCTATGGTCAAAAAATTATGCGGCTACATATTACAGTAGCCGCATTTCTATTTCTTCTGCTTTTATCTTATGAATTTCTCCTGTTTTTAAGCTTCAAGATTCCACCTATTGCAAGAAGTACTACACTCAGGCATGCCACAATAAATAAATCAGGAACATAGTCCTTTATTACCCAGTATGGTATACCTCCGACAATAGGCGCAATAACTATGCCCACCGGCAAAAACAGATGCAGAAAAATATTCGCTATCAGGTTTCCGCTATTGTCTGTTCTCCATTTGTGCGACTTGATAATCTCCATCAGCGCAACCGATATAAATGCCGCAAAAACAAGGTCATAGAACAGGTGCGCATCGACATAATCCTTTGGGTCAAGCTCGTCTGTTGCGTATCCCATAAGTGTCATCACAACCTTTGAGGTTACCTTGTTCATCAAATGGTTTGTAACCATATAGTCATTGGTATTTGCGAGGAATACAACGCCCACACCGCTCTCCGGAAGCAGATACATGTCTGCGATATAGTTCTCAGTGAGACCTGTGTGATTGTACACTGTCTCGACATATTTATCCGAACGTACCCAGCCCATACCATAGCCTGTCTCACCTGACTCATCCATAGGAACTGTTACCCGAAACATTGTGCTAAGGCTCTTGTCAGAGAGTATTCCATAGCCGCCACGCAGATACATCTGCAGATATTTTCCCATATCATTTGCGCTGGATGCAATATAGCCCGCCGGTACAGTGGACCACGAATCGCTGAGCGGATACTTCACATCGCTTTCCACCGAAAAACCGAAATAATTGTTGTGACCTGTAATCAGACCATCCTTCTTTGCTTTTGCATAGGCTGCGCTGCTGTGAGTCATGCCAAGTGGTGTAAAAAATGTCGCTGTCAGATAATCGCTGTAGCTAACACCTGATACTTTTTCCACTATAAGACCAAGTATGTCATAATTGACATTCGCATAGGTATATTCTCCATTTTTGCCAACAATCTTTGCATTTCCCACATGCTGGTACACGCCAAGTCCGCTGGTGTGATTGAGCAGCTGTCTTATTGTAATCCTTGTCGCATCCTTTGGATTTTTGAATACCTCAGCTGCATCCAGATAAGGATTTACCGGGCTGTCAATATTCAGATGTCCTCCCTCATACAGCTTCATGATGCATGCCGCAGTAAACGACTTGCTGAGTGAACCGGTGATAAACGGTGTGTCAAGGCTCTTGCACTCCCCATAAGTCCCGGAGAAAAGCACGCCCTCTGCATCTACCACCTCAACAGCCATGCCCGGAATCCTGTAATTGTCACAGGCTGCCTTTAAGGTATCCTCTATCTCTGTATATTTCGGCGAATAATTATTGTTGTCAAGTCTGGGTATCACGTCTATCACAAGCCCAACTATGATTGCAACAACTATCCCCATCAAAGCTCTCTGTGGTATCAGCCCGATATAATGTGCATAATTGGTATATGTCTTTTTCGCCATATCCTCGGTACCCTTTATCCACACCTTCGGTGTATGTGCATACCAGCCACAGTATACTACCAGTTCAAGAAACAATAGGACTGCCATCCATATCAAAAGTGCAAACACAAAGCCCGTTGAAAAGCTTGTTGCCCCTGCTATTGATGTCAGTATGACAAGCGCTATCGTCCAGAATATAAGTGCCGGAAGCTTCTTTACAAACTTCTCCCAGTCTGTCATGATACGGATATTCCGATTTCTGTAGCCACGCATATGCATGACCTTTTTCTGCAGTTTCTCGGGCATATTACTTATCTTATATGCCGGATCCCGCTTTATCCGTATTACTCTGTATATGCCAAATATTAAGCAGCAGACTATTATCTCAACTGCCAGTACCATTCTATCAACCACCTTATGTCTTATTTACAGTCATTTGAGACTGTACTTTACATAAAAATTTAGCACATTTTTTGTGCTATGTAAACACAAAATAATATGAATACTACGGGCCGTAAGCCCCACAAAGCGGTTTCACACACGGACTCACATGAGAGCTGCGCTTTGCTGTTAAGTGGCTGTACGAATTATGCTTCACACGCCAAAATGCCCCGCCATGAACGGCGGGGCAAGGCGTTATGCGCCACGGAAACCGGCACTTAGGCCACGTATAACAGCTACAAATCAGTTCTGTCCATAGTATGCGTTAGCCCCATGCTTACGGTAGAAATGCTTCTCCTTTATGTTGTCCGGGGCTGGCTTCACGTCAGGATTTACTGACTCTGTGAGTCTGGCCATCTTTGCCACTTCCTCAAGGACAACGGCGTTGTGCACAGCCTCAGCTGCATCCTTTCCCCAAGCAAACGGTCCGTGATTCTGACAGAGCACAGCCGGTGTGTATACAGGATTGATTTTTCTGTTCTCAAAGGTCTCTATGATGACAAGGCCTGTATTTTTCTCGTAGGCTTCGTTGATTTCCTCTGTGGTAAGATTTCTCGCACATGGAATTGAGCCTAGGAAATAGTCTGCGTGAGTGGTGCCGTAGAGCGGAATATCCCTGCCGGCCTGTGCCCATGCAACTGCCTCAGGTGAGTGTGTGTGTACAATTCCTCCGATATCCGGATACTTTTTGTAGAGCTCTAGGTGTGTTGCAGTGTCTGACGAAGGCTTGTATTTTCCCTCTATCTTATTTCCTTCAAGATCCATGACTACCATATCATCAGGGGTGAGCACATCATAATCCACTCCACTTGGCTTGATGACAAAATAGCCTGTTTCCCTGTCAATTCCACTGACATTGCCCCATGTATATGTGATGAGCCCTCTTCTTGGGAGCTCCATGTTTGCTTCGTAAACCTGTTTCTTTAATTCTTCAAGCATTTTCTGTTCCTCTCTTATTATTTTTTTCTGCTATTACAGCGGAAGAGCCTTTACCATTGCACGCTCTGCCTCAATTGCTGCCTTATATGTATTTATGTACTCATCAAAGCCCTTTACATCATCAGGGTCCGGCTGCATTACTATGCCCTTTTCGCCATTAAATACCCTGTCTGAAAGATATTTTTCCAAAGGCTCTCCATCTGCTTTATTCACCATATAAGCTGCGAGCACTGCCATGCCCCACGGGCCGCCCTCTCCGGCCGTCTCCATGACCGCAACCGGTGCATCCATAGCCGCTGCAAGTATGCTCTGGCCCACACCCTTTGTCTTGAACAGACCACCATGACCGTAAAGTGTGTCTACCTTTACTTTTTCCTCTTTAAAGAGAATATCACAGCCAATTTTTAGTGTTGCAAGACTTGCATAGAGATGTGTGCGCATAAAGTTTGCAAGATTCATCCTTGCATCCGGCTTTCTGGCAAACATAGGTCTGCCCTCGTTGAGTCCGATGACAGGCTCTCCCGAGAAAAGATTAAAGGCTACAAGGCCGCCACAGTCCTTATCGGCTGTAAGTGCATTGTTGTAGAGCTTTCCATATATGTCATTCATATCTATATCCATGCCAAACAGCTCTGAAAATTCCTTGAATAATCCCACCCATGCATTTAAGTCTGACGTACAGTTGTTGCAGTGCACCATAGCTACCGCATCTCCCGATGGTGTGGTGACCATATCAAGCTCCTCATGAACTGCCTTAAGTGCCTTTTCAAGCACAACCATAGCAAATACAGATGTGCCCGCTGATACATTTCCGGTACGCACTGCAACAGAATTGGTTGCGACCATTCCAGTGCCTGCGTCTCCCTCCGGCGGTGCAAGCAATATACCGCTCTCCAGATTGCCGCTTACATCAAGCCTTTTAGCTCCTTCCTCTGTCAGCGTACCTGCCTTTTCTCCAGCCGTAAGCACCTTTGGCAGAATGTCTCTTATATCCCACGGATATTCTTTTACCTTATCTAATGCTGCAAATTTATCAAGCATTGCCGCATCATAATCCCTGGTCTTCGAATCGATAGGAAACATGCCTGATGCCTCACCGACACCTATGACCTTTTCACCTGTGAGCTGCCAGTGAATATAGCCTGCTAATGTTGTGAAATATGATATCTTTGATACATGCTCTTCTTTATTTAATATAGCCTGATACAGATGCGCTATGCTCCACCTCTGCGGAATATTAAAGCCAAGCACCTCAGTAAGCTCTGCTGCAGCCTCACCTGTGATGGTATTTCTCCATGTCCGAAATGGCACAAGCAGATTATCCTCCTTGTCAAAAGGCAGATAGCCGTGCATCATGCCGGAAATACCGATTGCCGCAAGCTTTTTGATGGTAACTCCATACTTTTCCTTTGCATCCTGCGCCATTTTGCTGTAGCAGTCTGAAATGCCCTCCCAAATCATATCCAGGCTGTATGTCCAGATGCCGTCCACAAGCATGTTTTCCCAATCATGGGCACCTGTGGCTATAGGAGCATGGTCATCCCCGATAAGCACCGCCTTTATTCTGGTAGAACCGAACTCTATTCCGAGCACAGCCTTGCCGCTTTCAATAACACTTTTTACGTCTGACATAATATACCTCCACCTTGTAATGTAAATTTCTGAATAATTACCTAAAATTATTATACTGTAATTGTACAACGTTTTTCTTCAAAAGTAAACAAAAGAAAACATAAATATACATAAATTTTAAAGTGTTTTCAAAAGTGTTCAAAAGTGAATATCACTTTTTTTATTAAAATTTCAGATTATATTGATAGAATGTAAAAATTATGTTATGTTATATGTGTTTTGTGTAAACTAAATATGTATAACTGGAGCAAATAGTAAAACAAATTATTTTTACAAACGGAGGTAAACATGAACATTTACTCTATATTGCAGTTATGCGGCGGACTTGCCTTTTTCCTTTTCGGAATGCATGTTATGTCAGGCAGTCTTGAGAAGCTCGCAGGAGGCAATCTCCAAAAGATACTTAAGGAGGTAACCTCAAACCCTATCAAGAGCTTGTTTTTTGGAGCAATAGTCACTATTGCAATCCAATCCTCATCCGCACTTACTGTTATGCTTGTCGGACTCGTAAACTCCGGCATCATGGAGCTTGCCCAGACTGTTGGTGTCATCATGGGTTCCAACATCGGAACCACTCTCACCGCATGGATTCTTAGTCTTTCAGGTATCGAAAGTGACAATCTGTTCATCTCGATGTTAAAGCCTGAGAACTTCTCACCTGTCATCGCGCTTATCGGTGTGATTATGATTATGGGAAGTAAAAAGGAGAAGCACAAGGACGTTGGAATCATCATGGCAGGCTTTGCCGTACTCATGTATGGTATGCAGCTCATGAGCGGCGCTGTATCGCCACTCGCAGATATGCCTGAATTTACCGGACTGCTCACCACATTTAACAATCCATTCCTCGGAGTGCTTGTAGGTGCTGTATTTACCGGAGTCATCCAGTCATCTGCCGCATCAGTTGGTGTGCTGCAGGCTTTAGCCATGACAGGCGCTATCTCATATAGCATGGCTATCCCGATCATCATGGGTCAGAACATCGGTACATGCGTGACTGCACTGCTTTCGTCAATCGGCGTAAACAAAAACGCCAAGAGAGTATCCATCATCCACATCAGCTTCAATCTTTTTGGTACAGCAATTGGACTTGTAGTATACTGTATCGCACGTTATGCTGTTGATCTGGCATTATTTAATGACAGCATCTCTCCTGTAATGATTGCGGTATTCCACTCAATCTTCAATATTGCTACCACTATTATCCTTCTGCCATTTAGCAATACTCTTGTAAAGATTGCTAAGAAGCTTGTCACAACTGACAACGCAGACGGACAGGTTGTACTCGACGAGAGACTTTTACTCTCACCTGGACTTGCTGTCAAAGAATGTCTTGAGAAGACAAACGAGATGGCTGAGCTTGCAAGAGACAGCTTCAAGAATGCTTTAGACCTCTTTGACAATTACTCAGATTCAAAGTTTGATGATATTGAAGTCATGGAAGAGCGACTTGATTACTTAGAGGATCAGCTTGACACCTTCCTCATTCACTTATCCGGAAAGGATGTTTCTGAGGACGGCAACAACGAGATTTCAAAGATGCTTCATGCAATCAATGACTTCGAGAGAATCGGAGATCATGCGATAAATATGGCAAAGCTTGCCAAGCAGATTGATGACAACAATCTTGAGTTTTCAAAGAACGCAAGAAAAGAGCTCACGGTGCTCAATAATGCTCTGCGCGAGATTCTCACTCTCACTGTAGAGGCATTTAGCAAAAACGATTTGACAGAGGCAGTCAAGGTTGAGCCTCTTGAGCAGGTTATTGATGATCTCACCAAGGAGATTAGAAATCATCATATCGAGCGTCTTCAGAAGGGCAAATGTGACAGCAGACTCGGTGTATTCCTCACAGATTACATCACAAACTGTGAGAGAGCTTCGGATCATTGCTCAAACATTGCTGTATGCCTGATTCAGACACACAACTCATCATTCGAGACACATGATTATCTCAATGAGCTTAAGGCCGGACAGGAGCCTGCATTTGTAGGTCAGTTCACCATGTATCAGGACAAATATCATCTTGATGAGGATTATAAAAAAGCAAAGAGTAAAAAATCATCGAAATAATATAACGTAATAAAAAAGCAGGATTTCTGATTAATTTCAGAATCCTGCTTTTTTTCATCGTCTGGATATGAAATGCTTCACAATCGTATAAAGCACTATGATGCATGCAAACACATATCCCATCACACCAAGCGCCGGTATACCAAGTATCTTAGGTGTCATATCTGTGGTACACACTATGCTTGAGCTGATTAGAAGTGCCATAACCCATAAGCCCATGACGATATTTCTCACCAGCCTGTGTAAAAGCCTCGCAAGCTCATCAGAAGCATGCATGTCAAGATTTATGCGTGTCTGCCCTCTTTGATATTCCTCAAGTATCTGCGCCATTCTCTCCGTCAGCTCCACCATGCGGTGAGCTGATTTGTATGCTGTCTTCCCGGCTTTTTTAAGCTCGCCCTTCAAATCAAAATTCTTAAATATCTCCTGTTTAATCCTTGCAGAAGCAATCCCAACCATGTTGATGTCCGGTGCAATATCCGCAAGCACGCCCTCTATCTGAGTGATGCCCCTCGCAAGCATTGTAAAACCGTGCGGCATAACAATGCGGTTGTTCTTCATTACCTCCAAAAGCTCCTGAATAAACTCTGCGACATCTACCTGTCCCATATCCAGACTGCCATATTTATTTATGATTATTTTGATATCCTTGTACAGCTTTGCCCTGTCAGGCTCACCCTTAAAGTCACCAATTGCAAGCACCGCATCCTCTATCATGCCGATATCGTTCATGGCGATGCCGTAAACAGCATTGCTCAGTTCCCTTTTGTCATGCTCAGAAAGCCTTCCCATCATGCCCATATCAATCCAGACAATTTTGCCATCCCTTATCTTTACATTGCCCGGATGCGGGTCCGCATGGAAGAATCCATCCTCTATCACCTGCCTGATATAGTTGTCAATCAGCTTGCTGCCTATCTCCTCAAGGTCATAGCCATCCTTTAAAAGCCCCTCCTTGTCATCGATATTAAAGCCCTTTATATACTCCATGACAAGTACATGTGATGTGGTATACTTGCGGTAAAGCTTTGGTGTGGCTACAAATGCAACATCCCTGTTATTGCCGGCAAACTCCTCAATATTGGATGCCTCAAGCAGGAAATTCATCTCCTCCTGTGCCACCGCCCACATCTCATCAAGCACCATATCAAAATCCACAATGCCCTTTATAGAGATGGGCGGCACAAGCTTAACCGCCTTGTGAAGCAGCGCCATGTCCTTTGACATCACCTCGTGAATGCCCTTCCTTTGCACCTTCACAACCACCTGCTCACCGGTTTTAAGTGTGGCCCTGTGCACCTGCGCTATAGAAGCTGCCCCAAGAGGCTTTTTATCTATTGAAGCAAAAACATCCTTCCATGAATAGCCAAATGAAGCATCTATGACAGCCTCCACCTGCTCAAACGGCATCGGCTTCACATCTGAGCATAGCTTCATAAGCTCCTCACAATATTCCTTTGGCAGAATATCCGAGTGAAGCGACATTATCTGTCCAAGCTTAATATAGGTAGGTCCCAGCTCCTGCAATATAAGTCTGAATTTTTCGGGTGTAAGTCCATGCGTGAGCTTGTACTTCTTCAGTACCGCTGTCATCTCCTTCAGGCGGCTATCCATACTAGTTCACGCTTTCCTCTTCATCGTCCTCAGCTTCTATTTTTATATCCGCTGTCTGTGATTCTCCACCTGAAGCACTTTTTCCATCGGCTGAAGTATCTGTTACAATGTCCTCATCCTCGAAAACGCTTTCATCAGCTTCTTGATCCACGTCAGCCTCATCCATCTGTGCAAGCTTGCTCTTTAAAGCCTGTATCTGTTCAGGTGTCATCTTGTCCAAAAGCTCCTCGAGCTCCTCCGGTGACTGTGGCTTAACAGATACATTTACATTTTTCTTTACTGTGTCCTTGATATTGTGCTTAAGCTCCTGATTGAGCACCTTTCCCTGCTCGACAGTCAGCTCACCTCTCTTGACCATCTCATCAAGCACTTCCTTTGATTTCTCAGCAGTCACTGCCACTGTTCCTATTCCTGCAAGTAAAATCTTCTTTAATCCGTCTGTAAGTCTTTCCATGGTAAAATCCTCCGTTTCCTGGTTATTTAAAATTGATTGCTCTGAATAAGCTCCTTATAAAGAACATCAAAAATATTCGCTGCTCATATCGATGATACCTTTTGACCCTTTAATCATCATAATAGAGAAGCAATCCTTGGCACAAAAATGATAAGTCCAACTATCGCAGCCATTATTGCTGCCACAAGCACTGCTCCTGCTGCCGAGTCCTTAGCTGTCTTGGCAAGTGGCTTTCGCTCTGTCGTTACCAAATCTACAACTGACTCAATCGCAGTGTTGACCAGCTCCAGGGCTATCACCAATCCAAACAGCGTCAGGCAGATGCACCACTCAGTCGGTGTTATCCCAAGTACCGCTCCTGCTATCACTACAAGTATCGCGACAGTGCAGTGTATCTTGATATTGCGCTCATTTCTGATGCATGTAAATATGCCCTCGAAGGCATAGCCGAAGCTTTTGTACAGAGGTGGTTTCTTTGCTTTTTTCATGTTGATACCTCTCGTGATTTAATTTTGGAATTAGTTTTGATGCCTTTTACTATGGTACTATTGTATAACTTTTTGGTTCAAAATAAAAGAGGATTGTGCAATATTGTTCAAAAAACAGAAGTTACTGACAATTTAAATGATTTTTATTACTAACACTTTGCCAGCACTTTAAATATTCCTTATTGACATTACGAATTTATCGTACTAACCTAAACACGTAAAATATATAAGGTATACATCGATGATACCTTTTGACCCTTTAATCATATAGTTATAAAGGAAATCAGATATGACAAATTTACATTCAGATAAAATAGAAAACACAAACCTGCATACTACAACCAATCATATTTATACAAATACTAAACTTCGAAAGCTTTTGGTTCCGATTATAATAGAGCAGCTATTGGCCTCTCTTATGGGAACTGTGGATACAATGATGGTCAGCAATGTAGGTTCTGCCGCTATCTCAGCGGTCTCGCTTGTAGACTCAATCAATATCCTTGTCATACAGGCACTTTCAGCGCTTGCCGCCGGTGGTGCGATTCTCTGTTCACAGTATTTGGGAAGTCACAATACAAAAGGTGCCCGCCATGCTGCAAGACAGGTATTTTTTGTCATGGCATTTCTGTCTGTACTTTTATCTGCTTTTTGTCTGATAACAAGAAAGTCGCTGCTTCGTGCCATATTTGGCGCTGTTGAGGCTGATGTAATGAGAAACTCACAAGTTTATTTCTTTTTTACATTGCTGTCATTTCCTTTTATAGGTCTCTATGATGCCGGCGCGTCCATTATGCGCGCACAGAATAACAGTCGAAATCCTATGGTCATATCTGTTATTTCAAACTTTATGAATATCGGCGGCAACGCTATTCTGATTTTCGGCTTCGGCATGGGTGTTGAGGGAGCTGCTATTTCCACTCTCGTATCCCGAATATTCTGCGCGATTGTCGTTATCATACAGCTTCGAAGGGAAAATGAACCGATTTTCATAAAGAACTATATGTCTATACGCCCTGAATGGGGCCTGATTAAAAAAATCCTGCTCATCGGTATCCCATCAGGAATCGAAAACAGCATGTTCCAGTTTGGAAAGCTGGCCATCCAGTCTACTGTATCCACTCTTGGAACCGTGGCCATCGCTGCCCAGGCCATGACCAATATCCTCGAAAACTTAAATGGTATTGCCGCTATCGGAATAGGAATAGGTCTTATGACTGTTGTAGGACAGTGTCTGGGTGCCGGCAGAAAGGATGAAGCTGTCTACTATATCAAAAAACTGTCACTGGTGTCTGAGGTTGTAATCATCGCCAGCTGTCTGATTATTTTCATACTCACAAAGCCCATTACAATGCTTGCCGGAATGGAACCTGCCAGTGCACGGCTCTGCTTTGAGATGGTTACCTTTATCACAATTACCAAGCCAATCTGCTGGGTACCATCCTTCATCCCGCCATATGGACTACGTGCCGCAGGCGATGTGAAATTCTCCATGATTGTATCCTGCTGCACAATGTGGCTTTGCCGTGTAAGTCTGTGCATATACCTCTGCCGTGTATGGGGCTTTGGTCCGATTGCAGTGTGGATTGGCATGGCTTGTGACTGGATGCTTCGTTCTATTATATTTACTGCCAGATTCCACTCAAGAAAATGGCTGAATCATCATGTGATTGATTGATAATAACAAGCTATACTATGCTCTATTCACAAATCTGTATAATATAAGTAAAGGAAAAACATGAAAAACTATCAACCGGACTATTACAACAATTTCAAATGTATTGCTGACAAATGCAGTATCACTTGCTGTCAGGAGTGGAAAATTGCAGTAGATGACGCTACAAACCGCAAATGGAAGAAGCTTTCCCCTCCGGATACTTTATCTGCAGCCCCTTTTTCTGCTGATAAAGTGTCTGGAAAAAGTGACAATCTAAGCTCTTACACATGTCATAAGGATGGCAGTCTGGTTATTAAACTGGACGAAAAACACCGGTGTCCGTTTCTTTCAAAGGATAAGCTATGTCATCTTGTAATGACATACTCAGATGAAGTGCTTTCAGAGACATGTGCATTGTTTCCCAGAGAAATTCACCGGTTTTCAACACATGAAGAACGAACACTCATGCCGTACTGTCCGGCAGTTATCGACCTGTGGTGTGAAAAACCTGTCACATTTCCTGTAATATCCGAGACCCGGAATAATTTATCTACGGCATTTTTAATCCGTGATAATCTGATTAAGCTGATATCTGACCAAAGGCTTTCAGTAGAGCTTGCTTTGCTTGACGGGCTTTACATTTTATTGGAATTATATAAAAACCAGCCGGTCTCCAATGCACATATACAGGAATATTTTTCCGGACATACACTTAATGAACTGAATACCGCCATGGAAGATATCCATATCCCGGACGAAGATACATTTATCGAATGCAATGAGCTGCTTCAGGATTTATCAGTAAATTATCGTAAAGAGGGTTTATACACAGCCTTTCTTCAGCCTGTACTGACCGAGGCTTGTAAATACTCCAATATTTATTCACAGTCAGACAATAATTCCATAAGCCGCACCTTGCAAACATCGCAGAAACAATTTTGCTCAATGCTCACAGATTATGACATTGTTTTTCGCAATTATCTGGCAAACGAGCTGTTTTCCGATCTGATATCGCCTGAAGCAGCATCCACTAAAAAGATTATTGAACACATGATTATCAAACTGCAGTGGATTATGATTGAATACACTGCTATACGTCAAAGTCTTTTCTTGTGGTACAGTCACAATGCCAATAGTCCGTTGACATATGAAACCATCAGAGAGCATATTGTCATCATCTCACGCATGACAGGATATGATGATGATGACATACGCGAATATCTTGAAAACAGCTTTGCAAAGCTCATATGGGATTGGGGCTACGCCGCACTCATTATGGGAATTAGAAAATAATTACAAAGGAGATTTTTACTATGAGAGAAACAATTTTAGGCAATCACATACGAAAGGTTCCTTCAGTTGCAGTTGGATGCATGCGCCTTTCTGAAAAATCAAAGGATGAGATGAATCATTTTATTCATGCAGCTCTGGAACAGGGCGCATATTTCTTTGATCACGCAGATATCTACGGTGGCGGTATGAGCGAGAGCGTATTCGGCGAAGCAATTGCAGACGATCCATCCATAAAGCGTGAAGATATTTACCTGCAGTCAAAATGTGGCATCCGCCAAGGCTTCTATGATTTCTCAAAGGAGCATATTCTGAAATCTGTCGATGGTATTTTAAAAAGGCTTCATACAGATTATCTTGATCTTCTGCTGCTTCATCGTCCAGATGCACTCGTAGAACCGGAAGAGGTTGCCGCTGCATTTGATGTTCTTTTTGAAAGCGGAAAGGTTCGTCATTTTGGTGTTTCAAACCATAAGCCGATGCAGATTGAACTGCTACAGAAATATGTCCGCCAACCACTCGTTGTCAATCAGGTTCAGTTCAGCATTCCTGTTTCCAATCTCGTTGCAAATGGTATGGAAGTCAATATGGAAACACCCGGTTCAATTGATCACGACGGAAGTCTGCTCGACTACTGCCGCCTCCACAACATTACTCTTCAGGCATGGTCTCCGTTTCAGATGCCGGCATGGAAAGGCTGTTTTCTCGGAAGCGACGAATACCCGGAACTGAATAAAAAACTTCATGTGATAGCCGAAAAATACAATGTCAGCGATACTACTATTGCGGCCGCATGGATTTTACGCCATCCGGCAAATATGCAGATTGTTACCGGAACTGCAAGTGAAAGCCGCCTGAAGGAAATTATCGCGGCATGCGATATTACTCTGACTCGCGAGGAATGGTATGAGCTGTACCTGGCTGCAGGTCACCTGCTTCCGTAGAAATTATCAGCACTATTTTTCAAAGTGCTGATAATCCTTGGAATGCGTCCAATCGCCTCCCCACTCAAAACCATGCTCCGTAAACAGCTTATAGCATAAATCATCATGGTCAATCTTGTGCGAAAAATCATTGCTCCGGTCAACATAATCTGCGGCATTTGCAGGCTCAATCGAAAGCTCCCCATCAACTGTTTTGACATAAGGATTATATAGAGTGTTGATATCCACCGCCATTCCCATTCCATGCTTCGATATCTTTGTAGTGTGGGAGATAAATCTGAAATTGAAGGCCGATGAATTATTGTCGCTCATAGATGCCTCATCATCTGCATCATATTCATCAACGAGTCTGACTTTTTCTATTTGATATCCGGACTCATAAAGCTCCTTAAATATTTCAAGTACATCATCTGCGATATCTTTATTTACAACCAGCTCACCTTCATGTACCTGATTGTCAAAGCCTACGTGTAGTACATGTATATATCGCAGATTTTCTCTTGGGAGTGTACAATCTGCCTTGTATGATTTGCCCTGCATTTTTTCAAAAATATCATCCGGAATTTTGGATATATAAAATTGCTCTTTATTATTCTCATAGGTCGTATCCAGAATATCTGCTTCAGATGTACTCGTGTCAGGTGTATTCGTATCAGCTACACACGTATCAGATATACTTGTGTCAGGTATACTTATGTCAGGTATATCTTCACATGTATTTTCTGATACATTCGTAGACGATTTATCATTAGACTCTTTCTTATGATTTTTAATGAATTCTCTGCCCGTAAGTGTGACGATAAGCAGCGATGCCACGGCTGTGATTATTATATTTGTGTGTCTTTTCATATTGGTTTTATGCCTTTCATATTGTTCGAAGCATTTCTAATCTCTATTGTAATAATGATATTTTTTATTTACAATATGCATTGTTAGCAAACGTTATTAAACCATTTTGGGATTATATAAAAACCATTCCTTATCATTTGTTAATCTCCACAAAAAAAGTCTCTTGCACTACGGCAAAAGACTTTTTCAACCCGACCATTTATATACCACATATCGGTCAGTGGTAAACTTTTTCTATAAAAAGAGTAACAAATTTTATCTCGTAAGTCAATAGATCTAAAATATCTTTGATTGAATTTTGAAAAAGTATTTACTATTATAGTATGCTTAACTCCTTGAAATATTCCTCTTTACCTTTCCTTTTTGAACACGCTTTAGTATCTAAGAAAACATTTTTATCTCATTTTCGTAAATCTCATTAAAAAACCTTATGTCATATTAAAGTGCTTAAATGCATCTCTAATAGCCGCTTCCCTTTCAGGTGTACACTGTGGCTCCTTTACCTTATCATTTTTCTTCCAGTTGTTTCCAATACGTTCTTTACAAGACCACACTTATCTTTAATCTGTGCAATGTACAATAATGACACTTTAAATCCATATTTTTCAAGAGTGTAAGCCTTAATTTTCTGATAAGTTACCTTTTCCTCTGGTGTGTAATTACTCTCTTCATCAGGCTTCATTGTTATCTCAATTTGCAGCGTATTTTTTAAGGGACAACAGCACCACCGTCTCATCTGTACTCTCGTTGTCCCAATCCACGCCTAATACATTTCTGCCATTCATATATATAGGAAATTTAAACTGGAAACCTTTTAATATTCTGCCATCCTTTTGCTCTTCCTCATAGATAAATACATCAGACAGGAAGCTCTTCAAAAATGTCTTCTTTTCCAGATCTGTAAATTTATCATACAGCTTATCAAAGAATAAAAGGAACTGGTAAACATTATCTTCTGAGATTTTGTCCTGCCTGATATTATATAGTCTTGTTTCGACTTCTTCCATGGCATTCTCAATATCAGTGATTTCATCATATAGCTTGTCCAAACGTTCCTGCATGTCATTATATTTTTTGTCATAATTCTTATCGGATACAGATAAATGATCCATCTGGTCAGCAAGCCTGTTTTTCGCCCCGGTTGTCTGGTTCAGTCTGTCTTTTAATCCATCATATTCCCGATCAAGCTCCGAAGTATCAATGCTGCTTCCTATCTGCTTACGGATTTCCTGCTCAAACTTTGGATTCTTCACAAATTTACGAATTATCTCCTCTACTGCCGCATTTATCCTGTCTTCATTCCACTGTCTTTTATATGTACAGCGGTGTCCGTCCACAAGCTTCCTGTGTTTGCAGGCATAATAAAAATAATCTTTATAATAGCTTCCATCCGGATGCTTCTTGCGGTTTACATTGCCATACATACCGCTTCCACAGACAGGACACTTAATAATTCCGGATAAAATATGCTCATGTTCAAGGCTGTGCGTTTTTACCTGTAAAACACCTGTCTCCTGACGCTTTCTGTGTGCCTGATTCCACATTTCTTCTGATATGATTGCCTCATGGATTCCATCACTTAACAAGTAATCCTTTTGTTTTACGATATGATATTCATTCCTTGTTCCCGGAATCTTCTCATTTTTTCTTCTGCCAAATGCAAGCTTGCCACAATATATCGGATTGTCCAGCACACCCTTGACGAATGATGTAGAAAAACCTTCGATTGTGTTATTCTGGCGAAGCTTTTTCTTATAACCACTGTTATTTAAAAATGCAGCTATCGCAGCCATTCCCATCGTTGTATTGACGAATTTATCATATATGATACGGATAATCTCTGCCTCATCCTCTGCAATGATAAGCTCACCATTTACCAGCTGATAGCCATATGGTGCAAATCCGCCGTTCCATCTGCCTTCTCTCGCTTTCTGTCGGCGGCCTTCCATTGTCTGGACAAGGATATTCTCACGCTCTATCTCTGCTACCGCAGATAACACAGATATCATAAGCTTTCCAGCATCCTTGGAACTGTCAATCCCATCCTCTACACAGATAAGATTAACCCCATAATCCTGCATTTTCTGCAATGATGATAAAACATCTGCGGCATTTCTTCCAAATCGTGACAGCTTAAATACCAGCACATAATCAACATTGTCTTTGCCGTTTTCTATATCCGATAACATCTGTTTAAACTGTGGTCTGCCTTCCACACTCTTACCCGATTTACCCTCATCCGAATATTCCCCGACGATAGACATTTCCTGATACTCTGCGTATTTTCTAAGCTTGTCCTTCTGTGCATCAAGACTGTAACCATCTACCTGCATGGAAGTGGAAACTCTTGTATATATGTAACATTTCTGCTGTTTTTTCATCAGATGTTATCTCCTTTTTACTTCCTTGGAAACCTCTTTAATGCTTTCAAGATATGCTTTTTCGACTGGTGTTAAAGTAATCTCCTGATATTTTCTGTATTCTGACTTTGCTTTCTCCAATGCCTGTTTATGACTTACAGAACCGGAACCAGTTAAAAGCTTTCTGTTTCCTGATGACAACACACTATCCAATTGCTTTACATAATCATCCATATACATAGGTTTATGTTCAATTGCATTAATTTCTGCCAAATCAAAATAACCAGAAACAAGATTGTTTAATACTTTGAGTTCATTTTCTTCAAGATAATTCTTTGCAATTCCTATATCCTTTAATGCTGGTAATTCACCTGAAAATGAAGTAAGTCCCATAAATGGCTTTTCTGCATCTGCCCGCTGATATATAACCTCTGCCGCAGTATGACCATGTGCTGCATAGTGAAGTTTATTCTGAACAATTTTAAAGAATATAACAGACTCTTCGCTATGAGGATTGTAATCTACACTCGTAGCATATAAATCAAGAACCTGACGATACAAGACCTTTTCTGAAGATCTTATATCCCTGATTCTGTCAAGTAACTCTTTCCAGTAATTTCCTCCACCATTTCCTTTCAAACGCTCGTCATCTATCGTAAATCCCTTAATCATATATTCTTTTAACCGCTTTGTTGACCACTGCCTGAATCTTGTTGCAATCACTGATTTAATACGGTATCCAAGAGATATTATCATATCAAGATTATAATGAGGAATCTGCCTTGTCACCTCACGATTTCCTTCTTTTCGAACCTGTCGGAAATTCCGACAGGTTGAAATTTCGTCTAATTCACCCTCCTCATAAATATGCTTAATATGTTCTACTACATTTGTTCGAGAAGTTTGGAATAACTCTGACATTTGCTGTTGTGTCAGCCATACTGTATCATCTTCTATTTTAACTTCTATATTTGTCTGTCCATCATCAGTCTGATATATAAGTATTTCCCCATATTCATCGGTTCCAATTTTATCTGCCATAAGCACCTCTCCAATCCATTACTTCTTAGTTATGAAATGTGAACACATGTGTTCACTATTGTCCCAACTAAATCTTATCATCATTCCAACCTCTGTTCAACCAAAACTTTTTCCATTATACAGTGCAAAATAAAAGAGACTCCACTCGCCATGAATGAAGTCCCGTAATATATGTATACATCCCGTAGCATATTATCTACAGGATGCCAGCTGCCTATGCAGCCTTTTTGTCCAGAAGCTGTTTTACCCCACCTAAGTAATAACAGAACCGGTCAAATTGTTTCTGCCTGCTTACTTTCTCGTCATCAATTGAATCCTTGGAATTACCATTCTCCCATTTGTTTACAGCCGGTGTTGTCACGCCTAATCTGTTTGCCATCTCCTCCTGCGTCATACCAGTTTCTTTTCTATATTTTTTATAACAACGCCTATATCCATTTGCTTCATCTCCTATAAAATTCAAAAGCTTTTGTATACTCAGCATATCAGATTCATATAGATTGCTCAATTGAACAGTGTTTAATTTCTATTCAATTTAATTAACCAGTAGGAAATGTTGCATGATTAATCTGCTGTTTTGGCTGCCTTGATAC
>ERZ857757.983-NODE-983-length-25083-cov-21.188789_pt1 | contig 25083 bp, 18 predicted proteins | sample MGYA00519764_ERZ857757 | MGnify/ENA primary metagenome ERZ857757 (study PRJEB31778, sample SAMEA3449359) | human gut metagenome | biome: human gut; feature: human-associated habitat; material: faeces | place: United Kingdom | collected 2010/2012 ... | reverse complement strand
TGCTGATAAACTCCGCGTGGCTCGCTCTTATCGCGACGGTTATCTGTCTTGTCATCGCGTATCCGCTCGCTTATATGATCTCGAGAATGTTCTACACGCGGCAGAAGCTGGCGCTCATGCTTGTCATGCTCCCGATGTGGATGAACTTCCTGCTCCGCACCTACGCCTGGATGACCCTTCTCGAGAAGAACGGACTGATCAACAAACTGTTCGGGCTGATCGGGCTTGGGCCGTTCAATATGATCAACACGCAGGGCGCGGTCGTGCTCGGTATGATATATAACTATCTGCCGTTCATGATCCTCCCGCTCTACTCGGTCATGACGAAGATCGACAACAGAACGGTCGAGGCGGCTCAGGATCTCGGGGCTAACAGCTTCCAGGTCATTTCCCGTGTTATCGTGCCGCTCTCGATGCCGGGCGTCGCTTCGGGCATCACGATGGTCTTCGTGCCATCAGTTTCGACGTTCATCATCTCGAGAATGCTCGGCGGCGGAACGAATATGCTCATCGGCGACCTCATCGAGCTGCAGTTCCTGGGCGGGGCCTACAACCCCTACCTGGGCAGTGCCATCTCCCTGGTGATGATGGTCATCGTGGTCATCTGCATGCTGGTGATGAATCGCTTCGGTGAAGGCGAGGAACAGGCGGTGATGCTGTGAAAAAGAAAAGAGACGTGCGGTTCGGCAGCCGCTTTTTCATGGCGCTGATCGGTATTTTCCTGTATGCGCCCATCGTGCTGCTGATCGTGTTTTCCTTCAACGCGGGAAACAGCAACACCGTGTGGAAGGGCTTCTCCCTGATGTGGTATGCAAAGCTGTTCCAGAACCGCATCATTATGCAGAGCGTGTATACCACGCTGCTGGTGAGCCTGCTGGCCACGGTCATCGCCACGGTGGCGGGCACCTTCGCGTCCATCGGCTTCCATGCCATGCGCCGCAGGGCCCGCGACCCGCTGATGATGGTGAACAGCATTCCCATGATGAACGCCGATATTGTCACCGGCGTCAGTCTGTGCCTGCTGTTCGTGGCCTTTTTCAACGGATGGGGCACTTTTGCCGGCTGGGTCAACAGCTGGCAGAGTCTGGTAGTCCTGCCGGAGCGGCTGACCATGGGCTTCGGCACGCTGCTGATCGCCCACATCTGCTTCAACATCCCCTACGTCATCCTGTCCGTCGGCCCCAAGCTGCGGCAGATGGACCGCAATCTGGTGGACGCGGCCCAGGATCTGGGCTGCACCTGGATGCAGGCTTTCTGGAAGGTCATCATTCCGGAGATCAAGCCCGGTATCGTCTCCGGTGCGCTGACGGCTTTCACTATGTCCATCGATGATTTCATCATCAGCTACTTCACGGCGGGTACGTCCTCCTCCACGTTGGCCATGACCATCTACGGCATGACCAAAAAGCGCGTCAGCCCGGAGATCAACGCCGTATCCACGCTGCTGTTCGTCACGGTCATCATCCTGCTGGCCATCATCAACCTGCGGGAGAACCATGCCGAGCATCACCGCAATGTCCATCACGAGAGCGCTACGTTCGCTCCTGCGCCGAAGAAATATCCCGGATTGGGCAAGAAGATCGCCGCAGGCGCTATGGCCTGTGTGCTGTTGGCGGTACTGATCGTCACCGGTGCCGCGGCCCGCAGCGAGCGCGTGGTCAATGTGTGCTCCTGGGGCGAGTATATCGATGAGTCCCTGATCACCGAATTCGAGGAGAAGACCGGCATCCGTGTGAACTACCAGACCGCCGAGAGCAACGAGGCGCTGTACTCCCTTATCAAGATGGGCGGCGCGGACTTCGATGTGATCGTACCCTCCGACTATATGATCGCCCGGCTGATCCAGGAGGATATGCTGGCGGAGCTGGACTACGCCGCCATCCCCAATTTCCAGCTGATGGACCCCCAGTTTACCCATCTGAGCTTCGACCCGGAGAATAAGTACACCGTACCCTACACCTGGGGCAGCGTGGGCATCATCTACAACACGACTATGGTGGACGAGCCCATCACCAGCTGGGGCGCTATGTTCGATGAGAAGTACGCCGGGCAGGTGCTGATGATCAACAACTCCCGCGACGCGCTGATGGCCGCCCTTTGCTATCTGGGCTACGACATCAACACCACAGACGAGGCACAGCTGACAGAGGCCTTCCAGTTGGTGAAGAATGCCAAAGACAGGGGTGTGTATCAGGCCTTCGTCATGGACGAGGTCTTCGGCAAGATGGAGGGCGGCAACGCGGCCATCACCATGTACTACGCCGGCGACTATCTGACCATGCTGGAGAATAACGAGGACCTGGCCTTCGTCATTCCCGAGGAGGGCAGCAACTGGTTCGTGGACGCCATGTGTGTGCTCAAGTCCAGCCAGCACAAGGCCGAGGCCTATGAGTGGATCAACTTTATCGCCTCTACCGACAGTAACCTGGCCAACATGGACTACATCTGGTATGCCTCTCCCAATGCCGAAGCGCTGGCGGAGTATCCCGCTTACTACGAGGAGACGTACGGTGAGTCCCTGGACGAGGAGATCTACAACATCATGGCCATTCCCGATGAGGAGCGCGAGCGCTGTGAGATCTATGTCAACCTGCCACAGGAGACGCTGAAGTTCTACGATAAGCTATGGACACAGTTGGGCGTCTGACATTCGCGGTTTTTTCCGCCCCGCGTATAGGCAAGAAATGTATTTAAAGAAAAGCGCTTAATTGGAGGAATTGCTATGATCGAAGTAGGTATGACCTATACCGCTGAAAAGACCGTCACCCCGGATATGACCGCCAAGGCCGTCGGCTCCGGCGGGCTGGAGGTGTTCGGCACCCCATTTATGATGGGACTGATGGAGTATGCCGCCATGCAGTGCGTGCAGCCAGAGCTGCCGGAGGGCAAGGGCACCGTGGGCGTGGAGATCAGTTCCAGTCACCTGGCGCCCACGCCGGTGGGCATGAAGGTCACCGCCACTGCCGAGGTGACGGGTATCTCCGCCAACGGCAAGATGATCACCTTCAAGGTCACGGCCCACGACGCCGATGGCCTGATCGGCGAGGGCACCCATACCCGCGCTGTCATCGACAACGCACGGTTTTTGCAGAAGTGCAATGACAAGCTGGCGCGTGTGTAAAAGACAAAAAGCCGCCCGTAGGGGCGGCTTTTTTCTTGTCACAGGCAGCTATATTTGGTATAATAAAACGATACTATGACCGGGGGAGGGGAGAGAACGATGCGCGTTTTGGCTACGATCGGGTTTTCCTTCTCTGCCGGTGTCTTCCTGGCGGCATTGCTGCCCTGGAACGGCTGGCAGCTGTATGCCGCCGGGGGCGTTTTGCTGCTGGCACTTGCGTGGCTGTTTGCTGCACGCAAGCAAAAATATTTTCGCCGGGGGCTGCTGATCCTGCTGTCGCTGGCGGTATCGCTGGCCTATTTTGCCGGGTATGATCACCTGGTGCGCCAGCCGATAGAGGACCGCTGTGGTGCGGCGTCGGACTTTACCGCAACCGTTTGCGATTGGCCGCAGGCTACGGAGCGCGGTGCCAGGGTCACGGTGGAGCTGGAGGGCTATCATCGGGCCAGGGCCGTGCTGTATGGCGAAGCGGAGCTGCTGGCGGCCCGACCGGGCGACACGGTCACGGGCACGGCCCAGTGGCAGTCTGCCGCCCATTTCGACAGCGATGATGTGACCCATTTTAACGCCAGGGGCGTGTATGCGCTGCTGTATGGCCGTGAGGATGTGCGTCTGTCGGCGGGTGATGGGGATGCCCTGCGCTGGCTGCCCCAACGGGCGGGCAAAGCTTTCCGCGAGAAGGTGGCCGCTATCTGGGATGACCCGCGTGTCAGCGGATTTCTGACAGCGGAGCTTACCGGGGACAAGTCCGCTATGGACGATGGAGACTATCTGGCCATGCAGGAGACGGGCCTGGCGCATCTGTTTGCGGTGTCCGGCCTGCACTGCGCTTTTCTGGTGACGCTGATGGCGTTGCTGATCTCCCGGCGGCAGAGACTGCTGTGCGCCGTGACCATTCCGCTGCTGCTGTTTTACATGGTGATGGTGGGCATGAGCCCCTCGGTGGTCCGCGCCTGCATCATGCAGATATTCCTGCTGATCGCGCCGCTGTTCCGGCGGGGCAGTGACCCTCTGACCAGCTTGGCTGCCGCACTGCTGGTGATCCTGCTGTGCAATCCCTTTGCCGCGGCCAGCGTCAGCTTGCAGCTGAGCTTTTCCGCCACGCTGGGTATGGTGCTGCTGTCGCCCCGGCTGTACAAGCTGCTGACCGGGTGGTATAAGGGCAAATGCCGTCCACTGCGGACCGCGTTGTGCTTCGTCGCGGCGAACCTGTCCGCCACCCTCAGCGCCGTGGTGTTCACTGCCCCGCTGACAGCCTGGTATTTCCGCATTTTCGTGCTGGTAGCACCGCTGTCCAGCTTATTGGCGGTGCCTGCGGCGGGATGGAGCTTCATGGCTGCCTTTGTGACGGTGCTGCTGGGCTTTGTGTGGCTGCCGCTGGCCAGCCTGCTGGGTTGGATCTCCTGGGCGCTGGTGCGGTACATCCTGTGGATCGCCAACGGCATGATGTCCTGGCGCTATCACGCGGTGTATTTCACCAATCCCTATCTCATCTACTGGCTGCTGTTTTTGTATGCGGTCTTTATCGGCTGTGCTGTCACGCCGGACGGCAAGCGGAAATACCTGCTGGCATCGGCATTATCGGTGCTGACGCTGACGGCGGCCATCTGGGTCAACCGGCAAGACTATCAGTACGGCGTGCTGACCGCCCTGACGCTGGATGTGGGACAGGGCGAGAGCGTCATCCTGACCTCCGGCGGTGAGACGGCACTGGTGGACTGCGGCAGCAGCAACAGTTATAAAGACCCCGGCGGTCTGGCTGCCGACACGCTGCACAGCATGGGCGTCCGGGAACTGAGCGCTGTGGTGGTGACCCACTACCACGCCGATCACACCAACGGTTTGTACGAGGTGCTGCGCCGTATCCCGGTGCAGACGATCTACCTGCCGGACATCGAGGATGAGTATGGCGTTCGGGAGCGTCTGGTGTCGCTGGCGGAGGAGAAGGGCGCGCAGGTGACCTATGTGACGAAGGAGACGGCCGATACGCTGGGCGATACCGTTTTGACCATCTATCCGCCGGTGCAGTCCGGCGGCGATCTGAACGAACTGGGCCTGACGGCACTGGCCAGCACCGGAGACTTTGACCTGCTCATTACCGGCGATATGTCCGGCAGCACCGAGAAAAAGCTGGTGGAAACCTATGCCTTGCCGGATATAGAGGTGCTGGTGGTCAGCCACCACGGCTCCCGATATAGCTCAAATATACGCTTTTTGAAGTCGGTGACGCCGGAGGCGGCGGTCATCAGTGTAGGCGACAACAACTATGGCCACCCGTCGGAGGAGACGCTCCAGCGGCTGCTGGCAGTTGGGGCGGATATCTGGCGCACAGACCAGCAGGGCACCATCCGCATCACCGTGAACGGAGGCTAGCATGGCAAAGGAGAAAAAAGAAAAGACCCCCGGTTATGAGGAATTCCACGACGCGCTGCAAAGCGGCGCCGTGGGGAATGTCTATATATTCCACGGCGAGGAGACGTACCTGATGCAGCAGGCGGTGACGGAGCTGCAAGCACGGCTTGTGCCGGCGGGCTTTGAGGAGTTCAACTATCACAGGCTTGCAGGCAAGGGCCTGACTATGCAGGAGGTCGTCGAGGCGGCGGAGGCCATGCCTATGATGGCGGAGCGCACCCTGGTCACGGTGGAGGATATGGACCTGTTCAGGCTGGACGAGGCCCAGCGGGGTGCGCTGGTGGCGTTGCTGGGGGACTTCCCGGAGTACTGCACGCTGGTGTTTTTGTACCGACAGATACCGTATAAGACAGATGCCAAGCTAAAAAAGCTCACCGCCGCCCTGGCGGAGCGCGCCCAGGTGATCGAGTTTGCCCAGCAGGGACAGCAGAAGCTGCAAAAGTGGGTGCGCCGCCGTTTTGCCGCTGCCGGGAAGGATATCGATGCAGGCACGGTAGACCATCTGCTGTTCACCTGCGGCAGCCTGATGACCGGTCTGGTGCCGGAAATCGCCAAAATCGCCGCCTATGCCAGGGGAGCGAAAATCACAGCGGCGGATATCGCCGCTGTGGCGGACCCTGTGCTGGACGCGCGGGTGTTCGACATGACGGACGCAGTGGCGGCTCGTGACTATGACAAGGCAGCAGAGTGCCTTGCAGAACTGCTGCGGATGCAGGAAGAGCCTATCCGCATTCTGGCGGCATTGGGAAAGACGCTGCGGCAGCTGTACACAGCTCGGCTGGCGATCGACGGCGGCAAGGACGTGCTGTGGCTGAAGGATTTGTGGCGTATGAAGTCCGATTACCCAGCTAAAAAACTGATGCAGTCGGCTCGGGGTGTGCGGCGCAGCTGGTGCCGTGAGGCGGTGAAGCGCTGTCAGACACTGGACCACCGTATGAAGAGTGAGCGAAACATGGACAGTGAGGGCGAACTGAAGCTGTTCCTCATGGAATTGGCAGGTGTGAAGTGAAGCCGCGGGTCAGGGAAGTCATCGTAGTAGAGGGGCGGTACGACAGAAATACGCTCCTGCAGGCGGTGGACGCCGCCGTGGTGGAGGTGGGCGGCTTCGCCCTGTTCAACGACCGGGAGAAGGCGGCGTATCTCCGCCGTCTGGCGGAGGCGCGGGGCGTGATCCTGCTGACCGACCCGGACGGCGCGGGCTTCGTGCTCCGCAGCCACCTGAAGGGGCTGCTGCCCCCGGACAGAGTAAAGCAGGCGTATGTCCCCGACGTGTACGGCAAGGAGAAGCGCAAGAGAAAGCCGGGGAAGGAGGGCAAGCTGGGCGTGGAAGGTATGACGCCGCAGGTGCTGACGGACGCTCTTCGCCGCGCCGGTGCCACCTTCGAGGGGGAGGACGCACCCCGCCGCTCCGCCGGTATTACGAAGGCGGATCTTCTGGACAAGGGACTGATCGGCCCCGGCTCCGCCGAAAGGCGGGCAACGCTGCAAAGGGAGCTGGGTCTGCCCGCACGGCTGACCGCCAACGGGCTTCTGGAGGCGTTGGATCTCCTGCTGACCCGGGAGGAATTTGACGCCCTGTGAGTTTTTTGCAGGAGGGAGGGCAAACCTCTTGCAATTCCCCTCATGGGCGGTTATAATTAAAAATTGCTTTTGCACAATATTACGACATACAAGGAGTGTGAGAAAGATCATGGCCGAGGAAATCAAGACCCCCGAAACGGAGGAGTCCGGCAAAAACTTCATTATCAATTTCATCGACGAGGACATCGCAGAGGGTGGTCAGTTCCAGGGAATGACCGTCCACACCCGTTTTCCGCCGGAGCCTAACGGCTATCTGCATATTGGACACTGCAAGGCACTGACCATCGACTTCGGCACCGCCGAGCGCTACAACGGCCTGTGCAACCTGCGTATGGACGACACGAACCCCACCAAGGAGGACGAGGAATTCGTGGAGGCCATCAAGCAGGACATCCACTGGCTGGGCTTCGACTGGGGAGACCGGTTCTTCTACGGCAGCGACTACTTTGAGGAGGATTACCGCCAGGCGGTGCTGCTGATCAAAAAGGGGCTGGCCTATGTGTGCCAGCTGACACCGGAGGAGTTCAAGGCCAACCGCGGCGACATCGGCATCCCCGCCGTATCGCCCTACCGGGATCGGCCCATCGAGGAGAGCCTGGACCTGTTCGCCCGTATGCGGGCCGGGGAGTTCCCCAACGGCGCCATGACGCTGCGGGCCAAGATCGACCTGGCCAGCGGTAACTTCAATATGCGTGACCCGGTCATCTACCGTATCAACCACATGAGCCACCACCGGCAGGGAAACAAGTGGTGCATCTATCCCATGTACGACTTCGCACATCCTATTCAGGATGCGCTGGAGGGCATCACCCACAGCCTGTGCTCGCTGGAGTTCGAGGCGCACCGGCCCCTGTACAACTGGGTCATCGAGAACTGTGAGCTGCCTGCCCATCCCCGGCAGATCGAGTTTGCCCGGCTGGGCATCGACCACACGGTGATGTCCAAGCGGAAGCTGCGCAAGCTGGTGGAGGAGAACTATGTTTCCGGCTGGGACGACCCTCGGATGCCCACGCTGTGCGGTCTGCGCCGCCGGGGATACACCGCCGCCGCCATCCGCAGCTTCTGCGAGCGCATCGGCGTGGCCAAGTCCCCCAACACCATTGAGTACGGCTTCCTGGAGCACTGCCTGCGGGAGGACCTGAACGCCCACGCGGAGCGCACCATGGCGGTGCTGCACCCGGTGAAGCTGACGGTGACCAACTATCCCGAGGGCAAGAGCGAGGTATTCACGGTGGAGAACAACCCCACCGACCCGGCGCAGGGCACCCATGAGATCACCTTCTCGCGCCATCTGTGGATCGAGGCGGAGGACTTTATGGAGGTCCCGGTGCCCAAGTACAAGCGACTGACCCCCAACGGCCCGGAGTGCCGGCTGAAGGGCGCGTATCTGGTGCAGTGTACCGGCTGTGTGAAGGACGCGGACGGCAACGTCACCGAGGTGCTGTGCACCTATGATCCGGAGTCCAGCGGCGGTGATCCCGCCGACGGCCGCAAGGTCAAGGGTGCCACGCTCCACTGGGTGGACGCGGAGAACTGCATGGACGCGGAGGTCCGGCTGTACGACAACCTGTTTTCCGATGAGCAGCCAGACGGCCCGGACAAGGACTTCCTGGATTGCCTGAACCCGGAGAGCCTTACGGTGCTCACCGGCTGCAAGGTGGAGCCGGAGATGCGGAAGGTGGCGGAGGCGTTCGACAAGCAGGCCGACCGCACCGGCGTCAACGCACCCACGTTCCAGTTCATGCGTGTGGGCTATTTCTGCCTGGACAACCGCGACAGCTCCGCGGCGCACATGGTGTTCAACCGCAGTGTGTCGCTGAAGGACAGCTTTAAGAAGTGAGAAAAAGCACCCCTCCGGGGGTGCTTTTTTTCATGTGTGATTTAAGCGCCGGACCTCGAAGTCTGTCTCGGCCAGGGTGCTGTCGACAGTGCCCACCTGAAGGGTCACGGTAAAGATGCCCGAAGCACTGTCGTAGCGCAGACTGACATCGCAGACCCGAAGACCCCGGGGATAGGCGGCGCTGCTGAGCAGCTTGGTGCTGCCCAGGGTGAGCTGGCCGTCGGCATCCACCTGAAAGGCGGCGCCCTCGCCCTCCACGCTGCCCAGGTCCTGAATGAAGATGTGGTCCAGACTGCCGTCCGCGCCGGGGGTCACGGTGCCGCAGAAGCGCAGCTTGTCGCTGATAACGCTGGTAAGGGTGGAGCACAGCTCCTGGGCCTCGGACAGCTGCATGGAGCTGTTGTAGGTGCGGCCGGCGAAGCGGACGCCCACGGTCAGCAGGGCGCTGACGAGCAGGACGATGAGAACGGCGCACAGCAGCTCCGTCAGGGTGAAGCCGCGGCGGTCACGAAGCTTGTTCATGGCGTGACCTCCTCGTAATAGAGGCAGCCGTTGTCCTCATAGACCTGCACGGCGGTGCGGCCGCTGCGGGTGCCGCCGCCGGAGGCGGTCAGGGCAGCGGTGCCGTTCGACACCGCGCTGCTGTAGTGGAAGGAGATGTCGGCGGAACGGACCTTAGCGTTGATCTTGGCGGCGGAAACGGCGGCGGTGGTCAGAAATACGAAGGTCAATACGATGATCAGGATGGAGACCAGCGTCTCTACCAGCGTTTCGCCGCGGGTGCTGTTCAGCTTTTTGATACGACCGCCTCCTTTTCGATGGTGGCGTTGTCCGGCGACCAGGAGATCGTTGTTGTGGTCGTGGTGACGTCGCGGACCCAGAGACCGCCGACGCTGACGGTGCTGACAGTGGGGTCGGCCTTGTTTTCGCGGAGCGTCAGCACCAGGCGGCAGTCACTGTCGCCGCCGTCGGCCAGGTGCAGGACGATGGTGATGTCGTAATTGGGCGCCATGGTAAAGACGGCGGAGACATCATCCAGCCCGTCCACGGAGAGGGTGATGGTGTCGGTAAAGCTCTTGCCGCTGTCCCTGTCCACGGCGGCCTTGCCGGCCTTGAGCCATGCGGCCGTAAACCCGGTGGGTGAGGTCGTTTCGCGGCTCGTTTCGGTGGAGGTGTCATCGGTATAGGTGGTTTTCACCGTCTCCTGGACAAAGGAGGCGTTCAGGATATCATCACGCAGCAGACGGGCCGCAGAGCTGACCGTCAGATACGCCTGCCGGGCAGCCCGGTCATTCTCCAGACGGCGGGCCGAGGAGGTGGCGGCGGTGAGGATCACTGCGCTGACCATACTGGCCGCCAGCAGCAGAAGGAGGGCCATCATCAGCGTGGCGCCCTGTTGGTTTTTCAGTTTGTGCACGGGAGGGCCTCCTTTCTGCGGTGGGTCATGGAAGGGTGTCCGGTGACGGCTCGGGCGTGGGATCGGTGCCGGAGCTGCTGCTGTCCGGGGCGGATGGATCGTCGGAGGGTGTGCCCTCCGAGTCCTTGCTGCCGGAAGCGGGGATATCGGCGTCCGGGACGGTGGGGGCGCCGCCGCTGTCCGTCGTTTTGCGCACGGCGGTGAAGGCCGTGTCGGCATATAACGGCTGGGTGATGTCCGGGGTCCAGCTGTCGATGGTGTCCGGGGAGATGCCCTTTTCCGTCAGAAGCCGGGCCACGTCCTCCGCCGTAGGCGCTGTGCCGTAGGGGACAGACAGGGTGAGCGCCTGCTCATCCACCCGGAGGGTGGCGGTCACCCGGGTGTCCTCCTCCGTCAGGGTGTAGGGGATGGAGAGGGTGAAGGTGTGGTTTTCGGCGTCCCTGAGGGTGACGGTGAGGGTGATCTGGCCTTGGCTGCGCCCCTTGACCGTCAGGGGACGGTAGGTGAAGGCGCTGGTGGTGTCCTCTGCCGGTGTGCCCACGGTGACGCAGAAGTCGTCGTTCTCGGCGCGGAACACGTCGGGATGGAGGACGGGGGTGTCCTCGTCGTTGGAGACGGGCATGGGCCGGAGGACGTACTCCGTGGCGTCGGCGCCGCTGCCGGAGGTGACGGTGACGCCGGAGACGGAGAGACCGTCAAAGGCGGCGTCGCTGCCCCGGCTGTACAGGTACAGCTTGGCACCGGCGTAGGCGGGGCGGTCGGAGTACGGCGCGCCGGAGGGCACGTCGTCCGTGAAGGCTGTGCCGTCCCGGTTCATGACGCCCTGCTGATAGACAAGGGGGGCGCCGGAGGTGTTGGCGATGCCCAGCACGCCCTGCATACGGACGGGAAGCATAAGGGGCAGCTGGCTGGTGAAGCTCTCGCCGCCGGGGGCGGTGTAAGTGGCGGTGACCATGGTGCGGTCCTCGCCCTCACCGGTGGCGGTGAGGGTGACAGAGGCCGTATGGTCGGCCTTGGTAACGGGAAGAGAGGCCGTGAGGACCCTGTCGCCGTGCTGGGGCGTGACTGTCCATTTGACATCCAGTGCGCTGCCGAGGCTGTCGCGGGCGGTGAGCGTCAAATTACAGGTATCGCCGACGAAGAAGTCGTCGCCGGGCAGGCCGTCCACGGAGATGTCCAGCGTGGAGGTGACGCTTACCAGCAGTCGGGCGGTATAGTCGCCCAGCGTGGCGAAGACCTCGGTAGAGCCGACGGCCTTGCCGGTGAATTCCACGGTGTAGGTGGTGGGGTTCTTGCCGGGGGCGGAGGTGCGCACCGGCTCGGAGACGGTCACCACATCGTCCCGGGCGCAGGTGATGACGGGGAGCTCGTCCCCGGCGTCGCCGGAGAAGGTCAGCGTCAGCTTGGCGGTGGGGGTGGTGATACGGTCCAGAGACAGCAGACCGTTGCTCCAGTAGAGACCGGAGGTGGGCCATGCGCCGTAGTGCAGATGAGCGGTGCCGTACTGGGTCTCCTGGGTCAGCACGGTGGGGAAGGGGTAGTTCTGGCCCTGCAGGGCTGCGGCGCTGCCGGGGAAGCTGTACTTGCCATGGGCCGCCTGGCCGTTTTCCTCTGTGGTGACCCAGTGGAAGCTGCTGCCGCCATTGCCGTTGAGCAGCTCCACGAAGGTCTTGCCGCCGGCGGAGGTCCGCGCGGACATCTGGTCGTAGGTCAGGGCGGTAAGGCCGTTGATGTTGTAGGGGCTGCTGCCGGTGTTCCAGGTGTACTTGGACAGATAGCTCAGCTTGCCACAGAGCATATCCATCCGCGCGGTATCGGTGCTCAGCAGGGTGGCCAGGGAGTAGTAGGTGTACTGTCCATTGGACTTGGTGGACTTGCTGTAGAAGGTGGGGAGGCTGTTGAAGGAGATCGCGGCGCTGCTGTCCAGGTAGTAGCAGTTGTTGATGGTCAGCCGGGCGGTGCCGCCGTTTACGCCGGCACGGTCGGCGATGCTGCCGATGAGGGAGATGCCGGTGATGGTGCCCTCCATGGCAGGGAAGGTCATGTAGGTGTAGCAGTTGTTGTAGGTGGGTTGGCCGTCCTTGCTGCCGGAGAAGTTGGAGAAGGTGGCGGAGAAGCCGCTGCCGCCGATGCCGCCGATGTACACGTAGGTGTCCGGGCCGGCCTCTGCGCCGCCCTGGGTCATTTTGACGGATTTAGGCGTCTTCTCATAGCGATCCACGAAGGAGGTGTTGGTCCAGTCACCGGTGAGGATGCGCTCGTTCAGCAGATTGCTGGCGACGGTGATGCTGCCGCCGGTGTAGCAGTCCGACACATCATAGCGGACGCCGCCCACCAGGCCGCCCACGCGGACATAGTTGCCCCACTGGGCCTTGTTCATGGCGCCGGTGTTTGTTTCACTGGCGTAGCGGTGGGTACAGTTGATATTCAGCTTGACCACGGCGGAGCACCTGTTCAGATTGGCGCTGGATACGCCCACCAGCCCGCCGATGGCGGCTTCGCCCAAGAACTGCCGGTTTTTGCTGTTGTCGGTCACGGTGTAGCCGGCGATAGCGCAGTTGCTGATGGTGCTGACCTTCGTCTTGTCCTTCAGGTTTTCATCATAGTCGTAGGCAATGCCTACCAGACCACCCAGGGCGTAGGAGGTGGCGTAATTCTCCGGCCCGGTGGCACCGGAGGCAGGGGTGGCGTCGGTCTTGCGCTGGATAACGGCGTCGTTGTCGCTGTAGAGCACGATGTTTTTGATCTCCGCGCCGGCGGTGGTACCGAACAGACCCACGTTGTAGCAATGGGAGGTGATGTTCACATTCTTGATGTAGTAGTTGCCGCCGTCGTAGATACCGCCGAACCAGTTGTACAGCGTCAGATCATAGGTTTCATTGCCCCTGTTCAACTGGCCGTTGTTCACCGCGCCGGCAATGGGGTGGAAGTCGTAGTTTGCGGCCGTGCCGTCGGCGGCGGTGCCGTGTCCTGCGCCGTTGAGGTCGTGGGTCTGCTGCCAGGTGAGGATAGGACGGGGGCCGCCGGTGCTGTCGCCGGCCAGCGCCATCGCCTTTGTCTGCAGCGCATTGTCGCGGCGGTTGGTGTATTGCAGATAGGGGTAGTACTTGTAGTCACTATTACTGCCTGTGACATCGCGCGTCGTGCTGCCCTGACTGTCGATATAGCTCCAGTTAATGTATTGCAGCTGCTCTATGGAGCGTACCTGGTAGGGCTTGGAGGCCGTTCCCGGCGCATCGTTGGAGGACAGGGCGAAGGCGTCGGCAAAGAAGGGGCTGACGGTGTAGGTCAGCGCGGCGTCCTCGTGGGTCAGCGTCCAGGCATCGTTGGCCTGGGTGCCGCTGGTCAGGTGCAGACCGTCATCGGAGGTCTTGTAGGTGACGAAATTGAATTCCGGCATCTGCCGGCGCAGGTCATCGGCCGCCTCGGTATAGCGAGTGCCGGTCACGGTGATGTCGGTGGAGAGCACAGGCTCGGTGGTGCTGCCGGCGGACCAATAGTAGCCGTAGCCGTAAGCGGTGACGGTGCCGCCGTCGTCATGGGAGACACAGAGGCTGCTGTTGGCCTTGTATTCGCCGTCCTCGACACCGATCGAGGAGAAATAGTAGCCGCTGCCGGTGGGCTTGGACTCACATTCCCAGTACAGCAGGCCCAGAACGCCCATATCGGCAGGGGTCACCCAGTCGCCGTAATGGACGCGGCTGCCGTCGTGTCCGGCGACGATGCCGGGATAGGGGTAGGCCTTGCCGGCGGAGTCCAGGGTCTTATCGTGCTGGAAGGTATTGGCGGAGGAGACGGCGCCAAAGCCGCCCAGCCGGGTGGCCATGCCGCGCAGGGCCGGCTCATTCACCGGAGCCGCGCCGGATCTGTCCGTGTACTGGTACAGGTGAACGCTGTCTACAAAGCGGTATGTGCCGCCGTTGAGGTAGCAGCAGCCGGATACGCCGCCGGCAGTGGGGGCAAAGCCGTGAATATCCGCATTGGGTGAAGTCATGGCTGTGGCGCAGTAGCTGGCGCGGAGGGAGCCGGTGTTGCTGCCGGCAAAGCCGCCCAGCGTCACGCCGCCGCCGTTGATCGTGCCGATCTCAATGTCGGCTATGGCGTAGCACTGCTGGACAACGCCGCTGTTGCCGCCCGCGAAGCCGCCGGCGCAGAGCGTGGCGTACAGGCTATTGGCGAAAAGGCGCGGTGCGCTGACGCCGGAGGCGCGGACCGTACCGCTGTTGCGTCCCACCAGGCCGCCCAGATACAGGATACTGCCGTGACGGGCGTCGCCGTTCACGGAGAAGCCCGCGGCGGCGCAGTTGTAGACCGTGCCCTCGTTGCAGCCGGTCAGGGCGCCGATGCAGGCGGTTTGCAGAGAGAGCTGACCTTCCAGAGAAACGGTACGATCCTTATTGGCGGTGAGCAGTATGATATTGCGCAGGGTGCCCCGGTTCAGACCGAACATACCGGCATAGCTGGTGCCGTCGGTGTTGACGACGCCGGTAAAGGAGGGCGCTGCGATGGTATAGCCGCCGCCGTCGTAGGTGTGGATGAAAGGCTTGCCGTCCGCGGCACCGATAGGCGGCTGCGTGTGTACCATGAGACGGGCGTAGCTGTTGTAGTCGATGGGGCGCTCCTGCCGGAAGACGGCTGTCTTGTCCAGCAGGGTACGGTAGGTGTCGTAATACAGGCTCAGGTCGTGCAGATGACGGGCCGTGCGGAGGCCAACCTCCGCCGGGGCGCTGGGCAGGGCGGCGCCCTGGATCACGCGGCAGGCGAAGTGGGGATTGAAGAAGTAGGAGATGTCATCCACCGTCACCTGACGGTAGAAGGTGGGGGATACCTCACTGGTATAGACCAACTCGTCGGGCAGGCGCACCAGCCAGTATTCGCTGTCGAGTTTGATGGAATTCCACAGGGTGGCGGTGCGTGCCGTATCGCCCAGGGTATAGGCAACGGTGATGGCGTCCGTGGGCTGGGCGCGGTAGACCATGCCGTAGCCGTCGTCCACGACGGTGCCGCCGGAACGGAGGGTGGAGCGGTTGGCACCCAGGAAGCCGTAGGTGCCGTCGCTGTATTTTTCATAGTAGGCCAGCGCGCCGGACTCGAAATCCGCCTGCCAGTCGCCGTAGTGGGGCAGACCGGTGAGCCGGGGGTAGGAGTAGGTGCTCAGGCCCATGTTGTCCATGAGGTTGTAGGCCACGGTGTCGCTTGTCTCCGCGGTAAAGGCGGTGCCCAGGACCTTTACGCCCTCTGCGCGGTTCTGGCCGCTCCATTCGGCGTAATTGACGAAGCTGGTGCCGGACAGATCGTTCCGGCTGGGGAACAGGTAATAGACAGCGTCTATGTCGGCGGGAGCCGTGCCGGCAGCGGGGGGCTTGACGGTGGAGTAGGTCAGCTTCATGTCGGTGCCCAGGCGGACGCAGGCGCTGTAACAGGCCTTGAGGCTGTCACCGCCGGAGAGCTCGCCGCCGGAGAGACCGGCGGTGGTGCCGGCGCTCTGGAAGCCGGCGGCGTAGCAGTTGGACAGGGCGATATTGGCGGTGCCGTTGCAGGCGCCTATCAGGCCGCCGGCGACGCCGTTATTGGCGGCGGCGTACAGGTAGCAGTCCGCGTAGGAATGGTCCACGGTCAGAGCAGCGCTGTCCGCATTGCCCACCAGGCCGCCGGCATAGCGGACGCCCTGAATCACGGTAGCCGCGAAGCTGCGGCGGATGGTCAGCGTGCCGTCGCAGCGGCCTGCCAGACCGCCCGCCGTGCTGCCGCGGAGCCAGATGTCCTGTTCGGTCTTGGTGCTGAGTTTGTCGCGGGTGGGACTGAGATACACCTGACAGTCGAGGATCTCGGTCTTGCCGCTGAGACGGCCGGCCAGGCCGCCGGCATTGCCGGAGGCGGTGATGTCGGCGCCGCAAAGGCGCAGGTTTTTCAGCGTGCCGGAGAAGGCGGCAAAAAGACCGCCGTCGCCGGTGGTGTTCACGGTCAGACCGTAGATGACCGGGTGGTAGACCTGGCCGTTCACGGTGGCCTTGCTCTCGCAGTAGGTCAGGCGGCTGTTGGTGATGGGCGTGAACGTGCGGGAGCCGTACAGGCGGTCCCAGCCGTCGTCGGTGTTTTCGTTGACAAATTGGATATCCTGCTCCTGCACGGCGCGGGTGATGCTGTCGGGCAAGCGGGAGGCTGTGTCCAGATTTTGCAGGTGGCGGGCGTAGGTAACAACGGCGGTGTCGCCGCCGCGAACCTCGGCAAACAGACTGTTGGCGGTCAGCGTGCCGGAGGCGGAGTCCACCAGACGGTTCTCACACGTCACCTCCACGGTGATGGTCAGGTCCGCGCCGGGGGTCAGATTTTTGTTTTTGAAGCGGGCCTGCTGGCCGAAGCGCATACCGTCCGTCAGAGAGTCCAGGACCATGGTGGCGGTGTAGGTGAGATAGTCGGTCTTGACCTCGCTGCCGGTCAGCTCGATGCGGGAGGTGCTGTGGACGCCGTCGGAGACGGTCACATAGAAGTGCAGCGGCTCCATAGGCGTGTCGCAGGTGACGCGCAGAAGAAGCTGCTCTTTGTTGATGATCTCCATATGGGGCGTCAGCTTGCCGGTGATCTCGGACTGCACACTGTCGCCGCCGTAATAGCCCACGGTGGCGCCGGCGCTCAGCCGGCCATCACGGAACCGCAGGGGATTGAAGCTGTCAAAGTCGTAGGTCAGGGGTTTTTCACTGTAAAACACGGCGTAGACGCTGCCGCTGGCGGGGTCGAGCTCGATCACCCAATGGTTATCCCACAGCTGGCGGTCCACCTGGCCCTCCGGGAGGATGGCCGCGGCGGCGGAGTCTTCGCCGGTCTTGGCGGCGGAGGTCACATAGTGCAGGGAGGTTTTTCTCTCGGCGGCGTCCAGCGGTGTGTTGTTCAGGGGCTGCAGATCCTCCGCATAGCAGTCGGAAATGCGGCCATTGGCCAGCAGCTCGGACAGCTTGTTCTGGGCCGCGTGGTAGACGATCTCCGCCTTGGCGTCCAGCTCCGTCTGGCGCAGGTCGCGCTGATGGCGGGTGATGGGGATCATGGCCAGCCCCATCAGCACGATCAGGATGGCGACCGCGATGAGGACTTCGGACAGCGTAAAGCCGGAATTATTCTGTTTTGAGAGCTTTTTTTGCATAACACAATCGATACGCTGCCCCGCAAAGGGACGCGGGCGGGAAAATGGTGGGGACGCAGTCAGGGCATCAGCTCGAAAAAGATGAGGTGAAGCACGGTTTTGTACTGTGCTTTGTCGGCGTCATACTGCACGTCCACGTTGGAGAGGAAGTTGACATTGGCGCTGGCGCTCAGCGCGTCGATGATCTGGCGGGACTGGGCGTAGGAAGCGGTCTGGTAGGTCAGCGTCACGGGGCGCAGCACGAGATAGCCCTCCTGGGTGGTGCCCTCGGTGCAGTCCACCTCGTATTGCAGGGTGGCGGCCATGAGTTTGTCCAGCTCGGTCATCAGGGCCTGGTCGTTGTCGTACTGGGGCAGGGCACGCTCCTGGCCGGAGGCCTTGATGGCGGCAATGGCCTGCTGCATCTGCTCCAGCTGGGCCAGACGGACACGGTCGGTGTCCAGCTCGGCCTGCTCGATGTCGGTGTTGGTGCGGAGGGAGGTTATCTGGCGGTCGATGGGCTCCAGAAACAGTTTGCAGTAGCCCAGGACCAGCACCAGCACCACCAGGACCAGCAGCAGGGTCTTTTCCCGCTTGGTAAGCTCGCGGTTCATTGAGACACCTCCTCCGGCTGGCGCAGTTCGATGCGGACGGTGAAATCCATGATGGTGGCGGCCTTACCCTCCTCCGTGGAGGCGACGCTGAGGGAGACGCTGTCCACGATGGGGGAGAGGCGCAGGCGGGCGAACATGGCGGAGATCTGGTCCAGGGTCATGCCGGACATATCCACGTTCATGGTGTTTTGGGTGATCTGGAGCGCCGTGAGGGAGCCATGGCTGAGCATCTCCTGTTCCAGCAGGTCCAGGGCCGCCTGACGGTCCACGGCGGCGGGGATGTCCTCGCTGCCGGCGGCGGTCATCCAGTCCATGGAGTAGGTGCGGTATTCCAGCAGGACGCGGTCGTAGTCGGCCAGAGCCTCCTGGGCGCTCACATACTGGGTGTGGACGCGGTCGTAGGCGGCCTGGGCCTTGTCCAGACGGCGGTACTGCTGGAGCACGCCGAAGTTGACCACAACGGTTACCAGCGCCGCAATGGCCAGAATACCGATGAGCAGGGTCCGGCGGTCACGCTGGCGGTCCTCCTGCAGGTTCAGGTTGATGCCGGTCTTCTGGGGGCACTTTATCATTTTCCGCGCGGGCGCGGCAGTGTGCGTATCCACGGTGATACCGTTCTTTTCCGCGATCATTGCAGACCTCCTCTCAGTCCCTCGTCCACGCCGCCGATGGCGCGGAGATACATCCACGGCTCATCCAGGGTCACATCGTCGCCCAGCAGCTCCTGGGCGGTGTGCAGGTGCAGGTGCGTGGTCTCGGCCAGCGCCTGACGCAGGGGGCCAATATTGCAGCCGCCGCTGCACAGGCACAGGTCAGTGAGCTCCTGCTGCCGGTTGTTGTAGTTGAAGAAGTTGACGGCCTTCATCACCTCCACGGCGATGCGGGCGTAAAACGATTGGGCATAGTCGGAGGAGAGCACGTTGTTGTAGTTTTGCAGCACATAGCTGTGGGCTACATGGATATCCACGCCGCAGTGCTCCGCTACCAGCTGCTCCAGACGGTTCAGGCCCAGGTCGATCTCCCGGCGGCTTTCGAAGAAGGCGCCGCGGTAGATGTAGAGATAGGCGGCGGTGTGGCCCAGGTTGACGATGCACATATCCCGCTGGGGCAGGCCGGTGCGGCGGTAGTAGGCCGCCAGCACGCCGGCGTAGGCACACTCGCTGGGGGTGAGGACCTGCAGCTTGAAGCCGGCGCGGCGCATCATGGCGCGGTAGCGCTCCGCCGTCTCCTTGAGCATGGCGCAGGCCAGCAGCGTCATTTCGGTGGGATAGCCGTCCTGGTCGCGGAGAATGTCGCGCATGGAGTAGTCAAAGTAGTACTTGCTTTTCTCGTCCGTAAGGAAGTCGCGGAACTCATAGGGCAGGTTGTAGCGCAGCTGCTGCTCCGTCATGGCGGGCATGGTCAGCTCGCGGGTAAAGACCTCGGTGGAGGGCAGGACCACGGCGGCGTTGGTCAGGGGAATGCCGTTGTCCCGGGCGGCCTGGCGGAGGAAGTCCGCCATGGCGTCCATGGACAAGATCCTGCCGTCAGCCACCATGTTGCCCGGCAGGGGGGCCATGGCGGCCTTTTTCAGCGTACTGCCGGCGAAGTAGGCCAGCTTGACGCTACTGCCGCCGATATCAATGCCAACGATCTTCTTCAAAACAGAATACCTCGCTTTCTTGGAGATGGGGGCTCACAGCAATGACAGGTACCAGTCGATAAGGTCCTGGCCGAACAGGGCGGCGCACCAGGCGGCCAGCGCGATGCCGGGGCCCCAGGGAAGGCCCTGCTGTCCGCGCTTGGCGCGGACAAGGCCCCATAGGATGCCGACGACGCAGGCCAGCAGCAGGCACAGCAGATTTTTCTGCCAGCCCAGAAACAGCCCTGTGAGAAACAGCAGCTTGATATCGCCGCCGCCCATGGCGTCGCGGCGGAGCAGCTTCTCCATCAGCAGCGCCAGCAGCAGGACGCCGCCGCCCACGGCGACGCCGCCGATGAGGCCGTCCAGCGCCCGTTTGCCCGGGTCCGGGACAAAAAACAGGGTGACGATAAAAAGCACAACGCCGACCGCGATAAAGCGGTCGGGGATGATGTACCCCTCCAGGTCCGCGAAGGCGCAGGCCAGCAGCAGGCAGGCCACGGCCCAGGCTTCGAGGGTCCGGAGGGAGATATCATAGCGCAGCAGCAGCGACACGAACACCAGCGCGGCCACCGCTTCACCCACCGCGTGGCGGGGGGAGAGCTTCGCGCCGCAGTAACGGCAGCGGCCGCGGCTGAACACATAGCTGAACACCGGCACCAGGTCGCGGGGCGCCAGCACATGGCCGCAGACGTTGCAGTGGGAACGGCCGCGGAGGACGCTCTCGCCATGGACGATGCGCCAGGCGGCGCAGTTAAGAAAGCTGCCCATGCAGGCGCCCAGCAGGGCGGCGATGAAGCAGCTATATATGGTGATGGCGGGGGCGGCGTACAGCATGGGAACAGGCTCCTTTGTGTCGTTGCGGGTGTCCCCGCCCCGGCGCAGCCGGGGCGGGGGATCATTTAGCTGTTTTCTTGACCCAGAGTCCAAGTGTAGGTCTTGTTACCGTTCGCATCAGCCAGCTTGGTAGCTGCGTACTTAATGGAACCGCCCTTGTCATCCTTCGTGTAAGTGAGCTTTTCATCAGCGTAATTGAAGGTGAATTCAGTTTTGCCGTTCTTGTCAGGACCGGCAAGGAACGCATCCATGTTAGCAGGGATGTCCTTGTTCTCGGTCAGGATACCGACCTGCCACTCGGCGTACAGAGCGCGGACATTGGCGACGTCGGCGGCTTCCTTGGACTTGGTCAGAGCGCCGTTGAACACGGGGATAGCGATGGCCACCAGAACAGCGATGATGGCGACAACGATCAGCATCTCCATCAGGGTGAAGCCTTTTTTTGTTGTTGAGTTTTTCAGCATGGGTAGTTTCTCCTTTTCTGTTTGTAGTTCTATATCGTCCCGCGGCGTTGCGCGCGGAAATGATACCTTGGTTATATGCCGCCGTACAGGGTGAACATGGGCAGATAGACCGCCAGCAGCAGCAGGACCACCAGCACGGCCAGGGCAATGGTGATGGCCGGCTCCAGCACGGCCAGCAGCCGGGCGGTGGTGACGGAGACCTCGTTGTCGTAGTAGTCGCCGATGACGTCCAGCGTCTCCTCCAGTGCGCCGGAGCGCTCGCCTACGCCCACCATCTCAGTGAGCATGGCGGGGAAGCACTCGATGCCGGCCATGCTCTCAGCCATGGGACGGCCGCGCTCCACGTCCTGCCGGACATGACGGACCGCCAGGGAGAAGGTGTAGTTGCTCACGACGTTGGCGGTGACCTCCAGTGCCCGGGGCAGCGGCAGACCTGCCGCCAGCAGGGTGGCCATGCTGTGGGCGAACTGGGCGGCGGCGTTCATGGAGTGTATGCGGCGCAGCGGGGCGCGCGTCAGGCTCCAGGCGGCCAGCGCGGCGCGGCCGCGCTCCGTGCGGCGGAAGGTCAGGTAGGCGATGACCAGCAGGGCCAGAACGCCCAGCACCAGCCACCACCACTTGGTGAAGAAGGCGCTGACGGCCATCAGGGCTCTGGTGACGCCGGGAAGGCTGCCGGAGCCCAGGTCCGTGAAGGCGTCCGTGAACGCGGGGACCGCCACGGCGATGATGATGACAAAGACGACGATGGCCACGATGATGACCATCACGGGGTACGTCAGGGTGCTGACGATCTTGGCCCTGGTCTTGGCGGAACGGTCGTAGTAGGCATGCAGACGCTGGAAGCAGCTCTCCAGCGTGCCGGACTGCTCGCCGGCGCGCAGCGTCTCGGTAAAGGTTTTGGGCAGGTAGGGGGCGTTGTTCTCGAAGCTCTGGGCAAGGGAGTAGCCCGCGCCCACCTCCTCGGAGACCTTATCCAGCATCCGGCGGAGGTATTTGTTCTTCGTCTGGGCGGCTACCATGGACACGCAGCGCTCCACCGACAGCCCGGAGGCCAGAATGATGGCGAATTGGGAGCACAGGAGCGCCAGCTCTTTCTCCTTGACCCGGAAGGCCACGGGGCGGGAGAGCACGCTCTCCTTCTTCTCGGGAACGGCCTCCAGCTTCGTGATGATGGCAACGCTCTCGCGGAGCTTGTCCGCCGCCTCAAATTCATCGTAGGCGCGGAGCACACCGGAGACTTTCGCGCCGCCGGCGGTCTGGCCTTTATAGCGGAATGTGGTCATGGGCGCGGGGCGCTCCTTTCTGTGAAATCAGGTCTCGGCGGCGGTGTTGATGACGCGGGCGGCCTCCGCCGCGGAGGTGACGCCGGAGAGCACCAGCTCGCGGCAGCTTTCCCGCAGGGTGGTGAAGCCGTCCTGCCGGGCGGCGGCCAGCAGCTCATCGCCGTCGGCGCCGTGGCTGATGCGCCGGCGGAGGCGGCTGTTGAGCAGCAGTATCTCGAACACGGCGCGGCGGCCGATGTAGCCGGAATGGCGGCACTCGGGGCAGCCGACGCCCTTGTAGAAGGTGACGTCGCTGTCCTCGGGCAGGCCGAGAAGAAGCAGCTCCTCGGCAGAGGGACGGTAAGCCGTTTTGCAGTGGGGACAGAGCTTGCGGACCAGACGCTGGCTGACCACGCCCCGCAGGGCGCTGGACACCAACCAGGGCTCCACGCCGATGTCCTCCAGACGGTGGACGGCGGAGACGGCGTCGTTGGTGTGCAGGGTAGAGAAGACCAGGTGGCCGGTGATGGCTGCCCGCATGGCGATGGAGGCCGTCTCACCGTCGCGTATCTCGCCCACGGCGATGATGTCCGGGTCCTGACGCAGGATCGCGCGCAGGCCGCTGGCAAAGGTCATGCCGGTCTTTTCGTTGATCTGACACTGGTTCACGCCGGGGAGGTGGTACTCCACCGGATCCTCCAGCGTGACGATGTTCAGCGCGTCGCTGGACAGGTCGCGGAGCATATTGGACATGGTGGTGGACTTGCCGGAGCCGGTGGGGCCCACCAGCAGCACCACGCCGCTGGTGTTTTTCAGCAGGGCGTTGTAGTTGTCCAGGTCGCGGCCCTCCAGCCCGAGGACGGACTTGTCCAGCACCTGGGCGGACTTGTCCAGCAGGCGAAGGACGATCTTCTCACCGTAAACGGTGGGCATGGAGGAGATACGCAGGTCAAGGCTGTGGCCCCGGACGGAGAACATGGCGTGGCCGTCCTGGGGCACCTTGTGCTCAGCAATATTCATGCCGCCCATGATCTTCAGGCGGGAGATGACGGTGTTCTGCAGATCGGCGGGCACAGTGAGCACACGCTGCAGCAGGCCGTCAATACGCATACGCACCAGCATTTCACCCTCCTGGGGCTCCAGATGGATGTCGCTGGCGCGCTCGGTGAAGGCGCGCTCGATCAGGGAGTTGACAAAGCGGATGGTGGGGGCCGAGGCCTCCGGGTCGGCAGTGTCCCGGGCCATCTGGGCGGGGATGATGTCCTCGCCGGCACCGGCCTCGCGCTTCATCTCCTCGATGACGCGGGCGGTGCCCTCGCTGCCATACAGGCGCTCGATGGCCTGCTCCACCGCCTTGCGGGTGGCGATCATGGGGATGATGCGTTTGCGGGAGGCGGTCTTGACCTCGTCCTGGGCCACAAAGTCCAGGGGGTCGTGCATGGCCAGGTACAGGCGGTCCTGCACCAGCTTTACCGGGACCACGAGAAACTTTTTGGCCAGGTTCCGGGGGACGTATTTGGCCAGCTCCACGGGAATGGACACGGCGGTCAGGTCCACGAAGTCCACGCCCAGCTGCACACGCAGCGCGTCAATGAGCTGCGCTTCGGAGATAACCCCCTGCCGGATGAGAACATCGCCCAGACGCTGGCCGTCCTCGCGGGGCAGGGCCAGGGCCTGCTCCAGCTGCTCGCCGGTGATGATACCGGAGGAGACCAAAAGATCGCCCAGCCGCATATATGCCACGGAATACACCTCCAAACGGTAAAAAGCAAAAAAATTAAGTAGGGGCAAAAACGCGGGACGCAGTCTGCGCCTCGCGGTAGTGTTTTCAACCCCTACAATACCCTACTGTATGTAGCAAAAATTACTATACCGCATTTTCGCCGTAAAGTCAATTCCTTTTTCGACATTTTTACACATAAAACCGGCAAAAATGGAGGGGTGATGCGTGAAAATCATGCGCTCATATGACAAATTTCAGAAGAACCTGCAACAAATCCGATCGTGTGATAAGAAGCTGTTAACAAGCATGGTTCAGAAAAGCCAACCCTTTTTACGGCGGGGCGGTGGCGGCGGGTCCCGGCGGAAGGGTTTATCCACCAGAATGATGTCATCGCCGAACTTCTGGACGCACTCCCAGGGGATGTAGTAATCCTCGCCCCGGCCGAACAGCCCGAAGAACCGGCAGGGACCGAAGACGATCAGCGCCTTGACGGAGCCCTCCGGCACCGTGACCTCCACGTCGCCCACACAGCCAAGGCGGCAGCCGTCGCACAGGTTAATGACCTCTTTGCGCCGCAGCAGCGAAAATTTGCACAGCATCGGCGTCACCTCCTGCCGTCAGGATATGCGCGGCGGAGGCTGTCCCATACCGTCGGATCTTAGGGCTTTTCGCCGGGGAGAATAACCGCCGCACCGGCGGGAAATACTGCCACTATCACGAAAGAGGCAGGTGGCGTCATGCGGGGCAGAGTGGAGATCAGCGGTATCAACACAGCGAAGCTGCCTGTGCTGAAAAACGATGAGATGACGGCGCTGCTGCGCCGCGCCCACGCAGGTGATACAGCGGCGCGGGAGCAGCTGATCTGCGGCAATCTGCGGCTGGTGCTGTCGGTGCTGCAGCGGTTCGCGGGGCGGGGCGAGAGCGCCGACGACCTGTTCCAGGTGGGGTGCATCGGTTTGATGAAGGCCATCGACAACTTTGATGTGGAGCAGCCGGTGCGGTTCTCGACTTACGGCGTGCCGATGGTGTTGTGAAGATGAAAAAACTCTGAGGCTGGTATTCCGAGGAGCGTGT
>ERZ857757.980-NODE-980-length-25156-cov-7.168878_pt1 | contig 25156 bp, 25 predicted proteins | sample MGYA00519764_ERZ857757 | MGnify/ENA primary metagenome ERZ857757 (study PRJEB31778, sample SAMEA3449359) | human gut metagenome | biome: human gut; feature: human-associated habitat; material: faeces | place: United Kingdom | collected 2010/2012 ... | reverse complement strand
CGGCGCAATTTTGTGAAATCATTATGCTATTTTTTCATTTTAACTTTACAAAACCATATCGCATTGTCATAAATGCGAATAGTCCGTTTTCATCCATAGCCTTTGCCCAAGTATCCGTAGCCTCACCAAATGCTTCACCTTCAATACCGGAATCAAACCACAACTCTCCGTTTCTTTCTTCCCAAGCAGAACATCTCATGCAAATCATACCGGGGCGAAGTTCTTTTTCTCCTCCGCTTTCCAATTCAGCAAGATAACTTTCATATTCTTCTTTTGGAATAGGAATAAGCATCAAGAGTTTTCCGTTATCGCAAATCTCAATCAACGAACTTGTAATTTGCTTTCTTTCACGCATTTCATCGGCAACTGCATCTTCATCTGTTTCGTCAATATAAGGCATTGGAGAATTAAAATATTCCTCTGCATTCAAATATGTAAGTTCACCTGACTCGTTTATTACGCCGATAGAATGAAATCGCCATTTCCCAATATAGTTCATAATGGCACCTCCAATATTATTGCTTATCGCTTTCGTCAAAAACATCGCCGCATTCAGGGCAGAACTTTGGCGGATTCATTGGATCTTCGGGAGTCCAACCGCATTTGTCGCATTTGTATAAAGGAGCTCCTTTAGGTTTCTTGCTTCCGCAATTCTGACAGAATTTGCCCTGATTTACTGTTCCGCATGTGCAAGTCCAGCCGTTTTGAGCCGGCTGAGGCTTACCGCAGTTTTGGCAGAACTTGCCTGTGTTCTCTGTTCCGCATTCGCACTTCCAACCATTTGCGCCTACATTAACCTGCTGATTCTGCATGGTGTTCTGGGTAGTATCTGCACCCTGCATGAAGTTTGCCATTGAGCCCATCATATTTCCTGCCATACCCATTCCCATAAAGCCTGCCATTGCGCCGTTTTCATTTGCGGCAGCAGTATTCATAGCCTGAGCCGTTGCACCTGCCATATGACCACGGAGCATATTGGCATCTCTGCCCATAGCAGCACTTCTCTGGTACTCGGTAATTCTTGCTTCGTCTTCTTCTGTTGCATTAACGGAAGATACGCCGAACTCAACAATCTCAACGCCTCGTCTGTCGCGCCACTTAGAAGATAAAAGCTCGTTAAGCTCGTCTGCAAGCTGCATTGTATATGCAGGGATTGCACCATAGTAAATGTTGTTCTGCGAAATCTTGAACATTGCAGGCTGAAGTGCTGTTAAAAGTTCGCTCTTTAACTGTCCGTCAATTTCATCTCTTGTAAATGCGTTTTCTACATTGGCACATACATTGGTATAGAAAAGCATGGGGTTTGTAATTCTGTAAGAATATTCGCCGTGACAGCGGATTTTAATATCAAGAGGGAATCCAATAGCCTGATCCATAATCCTGAAAGGAATAGGAGAAGGAGTACCGTACTTGTTTCCCATAATTTCCTTTGTGTTGAAATAATACACTCTCTGGTCTTTTGCAGGCTCACCGCCAAAAGTGAAACGCTTGCCGACCTCAGAGAAGCTCTTTTTAATGTTTTCACCAAGACCGCCATAGAAAAGACTTGGTTCCGTGCCTGTGTCATACACGAATTCGCCCGGCTCTGCACAAAGTTCTACAACCTTTCCAGATTCTACAATCATCATACACTGTCCGTCGTTGACATTGATGATAGAACCGTTTGAAATAATATTGTCGGTTCCTTTTTTGTTGGAAGAACGACCGCCTGCTTTTTTCTCACCTTTTACAACAAGTGTGTCGCTATCCATGCTCTCACAGTAAAAATAATCTCTCCAGGAGTCAGCGAGTACTCCGCCAAGTGCTCCAATTCCTGCTTTTAATAATCCCATAATTTATTCTCCTTCCTGAATATATAAATTTTCATCCATTACTCCATAATCTGTTATATCCCACACATCGGGGTTTTTAATAAGCTTTCCATCACCGCCGATTTGAGGGCTGAATTTATGTCCGCTCAAATTCAGCTCTGTGCTGATTTCAATATTCGAATGCAAATCGGACAGATTACATTTAACGGTAAATGCTTCGCCGTTATATATGGTATGTACTTCGCCTGTATCAAGATTTGTTATATCGACATCCTCTTTATATCTAGGCACGATTAAGTACCATTCATCGCCCTCGTAATCAATGTGACCAATCTGCTCTATGGCAAAATCATCCAAGTCAGCAAAAATTCCTTCAATATATGTATGACGGAACTCCATTCTGTCACCATATCCTAAAAATGCCACCGCAAACATCGGCTGACCATCGTAATTATCAAAGTCGAATACATTTGCATATATGCTTCTGTAATCCGAGTCCTTATATACCATACCTGTTTTGTCAGGCACTTGTGGTTTTTGTGGTGCGCAACCGAATAAAGATGCAATTGCTGTGAAGAGAGCCATAAGCTTCATAATATTTTTCACCATCCTCATAAAATCACCCCGCATATAATAATTCTTCAAAGCATTCATCTTCAGGAATACCGTTTACTTTTCTCGGCCAATCGGAAACATCAATATTAAGCCTTACAATTCCACCATTTTCTGTCTTTAAATCAACGAAAGTTTTTCCGTCTGTCTGATATGGTGTGAGTGATGTGCCAATTGGAAGCTCTGTTTTTTCCATTTCAGGCAGAAGCTCTACATCAAGAGGTATTGCTGTTTTTACATCATGACCGTAATTAAAGGTGTAGGCTTTATCTGTCATTTCTGGTTTTCCGTCTGTTTCGCTTAGCTTATAGGTTGCTGTAGCTCCACGGGTTCCCAATATTTCAAACCTTGTTTCAAGCCTTAAAAATTCAGGATTATTAAAGGCTTGCTTATACACTGTACCATCTTCAAAGCCTTCCTCTATATACTCATAATCAACTTCAGTACCATAAAGTTCCTGTGTCATTTTTGGAGTATCGCCATTTATATCCCAGGTACAGAACATATGGTAGTCATTGTCCGAGAACGAATCTGAATAAATATAATTTTTATCACCGATATGTGCTAAATAAACATCAAAATCGTAAGCATAGTTGATTTCATCGGTATAAGTTTTTCCGTTTACCGTAACCGACAGCATATTGTATGAGCCATATTGGTCCAATGAAGTATCTATTTCTATGTAGTCTTTTTCCTCATCATTTCCGTTTAAGTCAAAATCAATCTTTTGACGCATCGGAAGCATCAAGCAAAAGTTTTTTGAAGGCGCCTTTGTATATTCTTCATTGAAAATATAAGGTTCTTCATCAAAATAGATTTTCACAGAAAGAGGGCCTGCTGCATAGGCGGCTATATCATAAGGACTGAACCAGAATGTGATTCCCTGATAATCAAGCGTCCAATTATAATCTTCCGGAGAATACTCGTTAAAAATCGTCCATAACTGATTCTCGCCGAAATTCAGATAATCGTATTTGCTGTTCAGTTCACTTTCCAGAATATCAGGCAAGCCCTTAATACTTGGCATAACATCAGTCAATATTAGTTTTTCGCCCGTTTTTGGGTTAAAATTAGATGTTATGTAATGATAATCGGGGTGTACGCCGCCTGAGTGTACGAAAACATCCTCTGCATAGCTTATAATTTTGGTATCAGCTCTTTGCAAATATACTTCTGACACTCCTTCAAGATAAAGAGGATTGTATTCATCACCCTCTAAATCCTTGGCAGCACCCGAGAGTTCATACATCAATGCTTTTGCATCTTTTAATGCTTCGTTGTTTAGCTTATCAAAGGTCTTTTTAAGCTCGGGGAATTTCTTCTCATTATCTTCTGAAAGCTTCAGTTTGTCCCATGCTACAGTTGCAATAACATTGTTCTCATTCCATTCCTCGATGTTTTTATCACCAAGCATTACTGAAATGAAGGATATATCCTCTTCGGGATTTTCATTCACAATGTTGTTTGGTGCTTTTTTGCAAGAGCAAAGGGAAAGCAAGATACAAACCACCATTCCTATACATACGAATCTTTTTGTCATAAAAACGACCTCCTTTCTCGCGAAGAAATTCTTCTTCTCAAAACCCTTCAACCTTTATTTGAAGGGTTTTGAGAAGAAGGGAACACTCGGGTTCCCTTCCGCACATTTTAAGAAGCAAAAATCTGTGTGAACAAATCTTTTATGTAGTCATCTGAAAGCTCTTCATCAGAAGGAGTAATTTTCAGACCAAAAAGCCCGCTGTCTTCTGTGCCTTTGTATTCAAATCCTACGAAGCATGCCTTGTATTCTTCTTCGTCATCTACCTCTTTGTAGGTGTATCTGATGAGTTTTACAGGCTTTCCTTCAAAATCAATACCAAGGTCAATTGCTTCCTGTTCATAGAATGTATAATCATCAGATGCCGCACCATCAAAATAATACTCTACAAATGGCTCGTTACTGCTGATACCCTCAAAATGCTTATATCCCATAATTTCTGCATCCCAGGAAGAGTCGTCAGCAAGCATGATTACAATGTCGCCTGCATCTTCGGCATCCTCTGCATCAACTGAAAAGGATGCACCATCAGGCTTATGCAGTGTAATCTTTGTTTCGTCATCGCCGTAGGTCATATTGATTTTGTTTACTACATCTTCGGCTTCGTCAAGTTCTTCTGAATAACCTGAATTGTCTGCTTCTTCCGAAACTTCTGCATTGTTGCAACCAACAAGTGCAAAAATCATAATTCCTGCCAATAATAATGCTAATAATTTTTTCATTTCAATCTGTCTCCTTTAATTATTTTTCTGTTTTTTCTTCCTCTTCAGGATATTCAACTACACCACGATATTCAAAGGAGTCAACAATTTTCTTGATATCCTCATCTTCGTACTGAGCTTTGTCCTCAGGAGTACCATCCTTGCTGTAATCAATAGTTTCTGTATTAATTACAAGGTATCTGTCAGTTGTTTCTGAAACCTCCTCTAAATGCACATAGATGCAATATCCGCCAAAGTCTTCATAAGCATAACAATCATAACCGTTAAGCTCAAACTCTTCATATGTATCTTCGTTCTCTTTTGCGTATTCCTTGTTTGAATCAAAGGTTGTGTCCTCAAAAATTGCAGGACCTATTGTTATATTTTTTGACTCGTACTTCATATCAATCCAGTTCGGATATTCTTCGTCACCCTCTAAAGTAATGCCCGCATCTTCAGGATAATAAAAATCTACTGCGAGTTTTACATTGTCGCCCTCATATGTATCTTCATAAAGTGTAATCTTTGCACCTTTGTTGTCGCCGCCGCATGCTGCCAGTGATAAAACCAACGCAAGTGCCAAAACAACAGATAATAATTTCTTCATGATATAATTCCTCCTTAAATTTAATATTTTGATAATTTACTGAATTTTTGCTTCCGCGCTATCAGCCGCTCTTGTATACACTGCAAGTCCACCGGTTTGTGCATCGTCAATGGCGTTCATGTTTTCCATAATTTCCGCTTTCTTTTCGTCAGTTATTTCGCCGCCATTCTTTGCAACCTTTACTGCATCAAATGCAGTTTTGGTAAAGGCAACTGCAGCTTTTAAGTCGCGTTTTTCTTTTGTTGACATACCAAAGCTGAACAAGCCCTTGCTGTCATCATTTACGCCGAATATGTGATTAAAATGCCAGATTGCATTTTCTGCATATTTAAGATAATTTTCCTTTTCTCTGTCATTTGTTGCAAAGCAAACTGTGATTTCCTCTGTTATGTAAGGATGAGCACGAAGACCTTTTCTCATTGTGGTTGTATCATCTCTTCCGCCAACTAAAGTGATTTTGATACCGCCCTCGCCAAACACTTTTTTGGTTTTTCCGTTTTCATCAGTTTCTTCTGATTCCTCGATATACGGCTCATAGCTTGCCACCTGGTCATAGCGGAATAACTCTTTTGGATAGTTTTCCTTGTTGTCCTTTGAGCTGTCTATGATGCGGAACATTCCAAAATCATCGAAAAACTCTATGCCCTGTCGGCTTGTAGCAGACGGATAACGCTCTGGTTTTTGGATATTTGGCAAAATAACCTCTTTATAGATGCGGTCGGAGCGCTTCATATACTCCATATGTCCTGCAAGTTCATCCTTTGTGAATCTGTACTTTTGGATATGGAATGAACACATATCATCGCACTTACCGCAGATATACTCATCACCCTTGATTTTGGTTCGATTTAACATTCCGCACTCGCCTCCGCAAAATGCACAGGTCTTTTTACCAAAAATGTTTTTAAAGAAATCTCCTAATCCCATAATTTTTGCCTCCTTAAAAATTTATGCTAAATTTAATTAACAACTCAGTTTACAATATCGCTTGTGTCAACAACGTGTGTAGGCTGATACTTCACTACAATATCGCCGCTTGAAGGTATTACGCCTTTGTCTCTGTTAAATACGATTCCAACGTTATCGCCTTTAACTGTTTCATCCAACGACTTATTAAACATCTGCAAATCTTCTGCAACGCCTATTGCAATAACCTTACCGTCCCTTATAACAGAAACTTTTTCACCTTTTTTAAGAATACCGTCTGCCACTCTGCCGATAAGAGTATTCTTACCTGATTCTAAAGTCCAATCATCAACGGGCATTGAGAAAGGTCCGTAAACCTTAACGGTATCGGTTGTCACCTTTGTGCCTTCTGAATCAGTAATTACACAGTAGATGCCCTGACCGAGAAGAGTGTTTTCTTTTTCAACTGAAAGAACAAGTGCAGCACTTTCAGCATCCTTTGCATAATCTCCGTTTTTGATTGTTACTGCATCTCTGCGAACTTTGTACTGCCATTCATATGTGTACGGAGCTTTGCCGCCAAATACCTGAACCTCAAGCTCGTATTTTGATCCATATTCTTCCGCCTCTGAACCTTCAGGCTGTTTGTGGATGGTAAGAGGTGTGTCCAGAATGTACTCCTGACTTCCGCCGTCAAAAGGTTTGGTTGGTGTGACAGAAACACCGGGATCAACCGTCTGAGTAGGATCCTGAACCCCAATCTGAGGATCTTCAGGAGCCACAATTATCGGTTCATCTTCTTTTTCTTCGGTGTTCTGCTTAGTATTATCCTTTTCAGCATCTTCATCTTTATCTTTGTCTTCGTTTTCTTCGTTTTTGTTTATTATTTCTTTATCGTTGTCATCCTCTGTGTTTTTATTGCCGTCAGGATCAGACATATCAAACTTTACTCTGTTGCCTTCATCCATCATACGGGAAATAATTGCAGCAACCTCGCTTCTTTTGATATTATCATCAGGCTTGCAGTTGTGAAGTGCATCAACGCCGGTGAGTATTCCTGCACGATACATCTTATACACATAGTGAGCATATGTAGCTCCTGACTTAACATCAAGAATACTTCCGTTTGGAATATTGTTTATTTCTTCAAATGCACTATCAGGAAGAGCACTTGCAAAGATTTCAATGTATCCTGCTCTTGTAGCATTTGCGTTATAATCATAATTCTTTTTGATTATGTTATTGATTTTGCAGTAATCAACATAAGGCTGATACCAAGGAGTACCTGATGTAAGAGTTACATTACCATTTAAGTAAACCTGACTCATACAAGCCGCAAGCTTGATTGCTTCTGCATATGTAAGAAGATCATCAGGCTTAAATTCTGTTGCACTCTTACCGTTGATGATGCCTGTGTAAACAGCTCCCACTACTTCATCGTGGTACCACGCATCTTCAGGGACATCAACAAAAGGATTTACGAATTCATCATGACCGCAAACTGTACATTTACCGTCTTTGAAGGTGTGTTCGCCAACATTAAAGAGTTCAAAGCATACCTGACATTCTTCATAGTGGCTGTTCATATTTGCCATTTTCATAAGCTGATGCTCGTGTGGTCCGACATCTTTCTTTCCATCACCTTCGACAGCATATACCGCTGTCAATGTGGAGGCACTCAACATAAGTGCAAGAATTACTGATAACATTTTTTTCATAATTTTTTACCTCTTTTCTTTATTTTATATTATTTATTATTTACGGCATAATAACTATCATATCCGACTGATTGGAATTGTTTTCCTCAAATTTGACATTGGCATCAGCAGCCACAATAACATAAGCCTCATTTGATACTCTTCTTACGCCGTTTTTATCTGTTACAATACAGCTGAACTTGTAATCAGATGTAAGCTTGTTTTCATCAACTGCAACTGACAAGGTATCTGTATAATAGCCTTCTGCCCATGGAAATGCTTCTGTAATCTTTAGTGGGATTTCATTATCAGGAGTCTGTATCAGCCATTGATATGTAAATGGTCCGTTTTCACCCTCTGCCACCACCTTAAACTTTGCTTTTTCTGCGTGTTTTGCGCTCACATTTTTTGGTTGCTCAGTTATAACAATATCCTTAGGAAGTAGCTTTGCAGAATTTGAAACCACACCATAAGCACCATTTTTGACGTCACACCTGTATTCACAGTGACTTACAAAATCAGCCTTCTCAACCTGTATTTTCAGTGTTGATGTTGTAGCACCCTTTGCCCATGTGTCGGTCGGCTCGATTTTTTTCCAACCGTTTGTGTTGTCATTTTTTATGTACCACTGATAGGTTGCATCGCTGTTTCTCGTACGAGCATAGAATGAAACTTCTTCACCATAGTTTGCACGGACAGTATTTGGCTGATATGCGAGATAAGGTATTGTTTTAGGAACAACATACATATTACTTGCTGTTTTGGTAAAGCCTGTAGCATCAGTTATTATGCACTTATATGTCATACGTTTTGAGAACTCAGCTTCATCAACAAGGATTTCTACCTTGCCCTCATCTACTTTATGATTGTTATCGCTCTTAAGTTCTGTATAGTCGCCAAAGTTTTCACTCTTATACCATTCATATGTGTATGGAGCTTTACCGCCGAAAACGTTAACTTGCACATATGTTTTATCTCCAACATCTGCGGAGTATATGCAAGGTGTAATATGCATCCATGCCTTAAAGCCATAATTGCCCATGTTTACAAGTCTTTCTGCCAGTGTTTCTCCAAGATTTTCAACTACCCATGAATCATATGGGATTTTCTCCGGCTCTTCTATCAGGATTCCGCAATAATTGTTTTCCTTTACCTCATCAATGGATTTTTTGAACATTTCAAGTTTTGTAGCAATGCCAAAAACCTCAATGCCGTGTGATGGCATATGCATTGAAACTGTTTCGCCGGCTCTTAAGGCACCTTTTTCAACTCTGCCTGTGAAAATGTAACCGGAATTGTATTTTGTAACATTCTCGGGCTTGAATATAAATACCTTTTCGGGTATTGTCACTGATTCAGACTTCACTTCCTGACCAAGAGCGTCTGTAATCTTGCAGTAGAACTGACTTGTTGTTGCATTGTCAATATCAAAAACAAGAGAAAGCGTATTAGTTTTAGCGCCCTTTACATAATCGGATTCGGTAAATTCAGTAAATCCGTTATATCTGTCTCTTGTACCCCAAGAATATGTATATGGTGTTTTTCCACCTGATGCTTTGACTGTATATGTAAGTGTTTCGCCTTCATCGGCAGAATCAATCCTTTCCGGCTCCACTACTATCTCGAAAGGCTCATACATATCAGGTGTTTCAGGTGTTTCTGCTGATTTTTCATCTTCCTTTATTTCCGGAGCAGGTTCTGCATCCTCTGGAATTTCAAGCTTTTGTTCTTCTTTTGGTTCTTCAGTTTTAGGTTCTTCTGTTTTAGGTTCTTCTGAGGTTGTTCCCATACTGAACTTAACACGCTTGGTTTCATCCATCATTCTTGTAATGATTGCCGCAACCTCACATCTTTTGATGTTATCCTCCGGCTTGCAGTTGTGCTTGGCATCCACACCTGTCAGAATTCCCGCACGATAGAGCTTGTATATACCGATTGAACTCTCGTGAACCATAGGAACATCGGGAATAGAGCCGTCAGGGACATTGTTTATACCAATAAGCGCCTCATCAGGAAGGGCATTTGCAAATATTTCCATATATCCTGCTCTTGTAGCCTTTTCATTAATGTTACTAACCTTATAGAAAAAGTTTTCTGTTATTATTCCGTGGTCTTTGGCATAATCAACATAAATTTGATACCAAGGATTTCCGCCGGGCACAAGATATACGCTTCCGTCTTTGTAAAGCTGATACATACAAGCCGCAAGCTTGATTGCTTCAGCATATGTAAGGTTATCATCGGGAGCGAAGGTTGTTTCAGTTTTTCCGTTGATAATACCAAGCCTTACGGCATTATCAACATCTTCGTAATACCAACTGTCAGGTTTTACATCGGTAAAGTTGGAATAGTGCTCCGCATTTACAACCGATGCAAAACTCATAATCATTGTTAAGCATAAAATAAATGATAAAATTCTTTTCATAATTACCCTCCAAATTAAAAACTTCCGCCTCGTCCGCCGTGCGTTCTGCCGGAGGATGAGGTATGTGTGCCCGAACTTGATTTCGGTCTTTCTGTTTTCGTAATCCTTGAATACAGGAATAAATCTCTTGATGTGTCAATTCTCATACTTCCGGGCTTTATGTAATTTGCGGCATAATCATTTTCTACCGCTGTTTTCATTTTTTTGAGTTTTTTTCTCATCATCAAGAAAGCTATCAAAAGTGGAGCAATAAGGCATACTATAATAACTCCAAACAGATATTTCATACTGTATTGCTTTTCGTTATATGGCTTGCCATCCGTTGCCATTTGGAGAAGTTCTTCTGTGGTTTCTATATAAACAGAAAACGCCTTATAGTAGTTATCATCTTCAAGATAAGGTAATACCTTGCTTTCCAAGTATGCAAGTCCGTTTGAATTGAAATACCGGAGCCCCTTGCCGTGGGTTGTAAAGTGATATTCACGGGTGTCTGAGCAGATATAAAGCATAATACCGTCATCATTTTCGCCTGCTCCGTAGCCCTGATAATCGTAAATATCATCTGAACTTGCTTCAGCTGTGCTTGATGTCATATCGCTTTCTGTATAAATTGCAACCTCAAAACCGTATTTTTCCCTAACCTCATCAAGCTCTTTTGAAAGGGAAGCAAGCTCAGACTGCATTAAGTATCCTGCATCATCTACGATTGCCGGATTTTGAAAATCTGCATATGCTGTTACCACAAAAGAAGTCGTAATCAAGAGCAGTACCAAACACGAAAAAATTCTTTTCATATCCATTCACCCCCTTAATGCAAAAGCATCCAGCCGATAGCGGCCGCTGCTACATATGTAATAGCAGCAATCTTCCAGAAATACTTCCACTTTTTGCTGTTATCAACAGGATATTCGCCAACTACTTTTCCTGTTTGTCCGTTAATGGCGAATTTATACATTTTATCCATATACTTAATATTGAGCATCCATACAGGAAGGAGGGAGTATCTTATCTTGCCGTTTGAAAAGCTTACCCTTGAGTTTTCGGGAATTACAGCTGTGTAACGGTTGGTAGTGTCATTAAATGCCTCAATGGTTGAATTTTCAACTCGCTCATTTGCTCGTTCAATACTTTCTTCAGCCGAAACATCATATTTGTCAGCTAAGTATCCCGAAAGATAAGCTCCGCTAAATTCAACGGCATCTTCATAGTTAAAGGGTTCTACAGCCTCCATATAACTATCTTCAGCCTTTTTAGAGGCATCCACAGGGATATTGGCAAAACCGATATTTCCGCTTCTGAACAACTTAAAATAATCAGTTTTAGTGTAATTATAATTTGCATCGCTCCATGCAGTTACCCTTTCTGCATTGTAGCTAACCGCAGCATCACAGTCGCAGTCAAACATCCAGAACGGAACATACACGCCTGCCATCTCTTCGATTTTCTTCTTGCTCTTAAATTCATCAGGCAAAAACGGTGCATTTTTGAAATCACTTTCAAAAGCTTCGACTGCCGCTTTCTTATTAAACTTAAACGGAATTATGTAATCAGGTCTGAGTGTTCCTTCAAACTGTCCTTTGACAATAGTGGAGTTGCCGCAATAAGGACAGACAGTAGAGCCAAGTGTATCATCGCCCGAAATCTCTGCACCGCAGGAGGGACAGGAATAATTTGAAAGTTTAACCTCGTTTGTATCCTCGTAGCTTCTCGGTGTATAGCTTTCCCAATCAAACTTTGAACTTCCGCCAGAGGCTTCGCCGCTCTCTGCCATCTGCTGAATCGTTTCAAGCGGAAAAGTATTGCCACAAGACTCACATATTAAGTTTTGTGTTTCGGCATCAAACACTAAAGGTGCCGTACAACAAGGACATTTATAGTTTTGAATTGTATCCATAATCTTTCCACCTCATTTCATTTTATAGTGCACAAAGCTCGGAGGATGCTTTCACCCTGTTACCGCAGTGAGGACAGTAGTGCATAGAATTTGAAAGAACCGTGCCGCATTTTTCACAGCTTATATGATAGGACTTATACAAATCATGTAAATTTGATTTAGGCAATTTAGAATTACACTTACTGCAATACATCCTGTTACTTGGTTCTAAGGAATTACACTCACTACATACCACCGAATGCTTCATAATGTCTGTTCCAAATCCAAAATAGGAAAGTGATTTTTTCCTATTCGCGTTCCGTTTTTTCATTTTCTTCTTCACCTCCGTAAAAAAGCTTTGCTCCGCATACGTGACAAAAATTAGATAGTTCCTGCGTTTTTGCTCCGCACACCGGGCAATAATCGGGGTAATCCTCTATCGGAACACATTGCACGCAGCTCCACACATCGGGATTATACATAGCGTCAATAACCCACTTGCCACATTTCTGGCATCTGTTAAAATATTCTTTTCCACCTTCACCCCAAGCACGCATAAGTTCTTCTTCGGGATTGTCAGCTCTAATCGGTTTTGATGAATATACAAGGGCGTGGGACAAGTCACAAAAGAATTCATAAATATTACCACTTGGAGTTTTATTAATCTTGAAGCTTGCTGTTTTGTTTTTCTTTACATCCAAAGAACCCACTCCCTTCTTTTTACAAGAATTGCCCGAGACCTTGACTAAATCAATGTTTTGTGTTACAATATATGTAAAAAATACAAAAAAAGATATATTTTCTGATTTAATTATACTTATATATTCAAAATAAATCCCCACCCAAAATGCAAAAAAAATGTGGGATTGATAAGTTTTTTTGAAAAAAGGGTGGGGTTTTGGGTAGGGATATAGTGTTAGAAAAGGAGAGAATTATGAAAAGAATTATCGCTTCGCTTATTATGATTATTTTTATTACATCTTTATTTTCAGCTTGTGAAAACAAAAAAAGAACCGATCCCGACAACCCTGTTACACTTACAATGTGGCATGTGTATGGGAGTCAGACAAAGTCACCTTTTAATGTTGAAATTAATAAGTTTAACAGTACCGTTGGTAAAGAAAAAGGAATTATTGTTAATGTTGTTTCAGTAACAAGTTCATCTGCGATAGATAAGGCACTTTCTGATGCTGCAAATGATGAGCCGGGTGCTGAAAAATTGCCGGATTTGTTTACGGCTTATCCGAGAGTGGCTGAGCTTGTGGGCAAAGAGCGTCTGCTTTCGTGGAATGATTATTTTTCAAAAGAGGAGCTTTCCGAATATACAAATAAATTTATTTTAGAAGGATATTTTGGAGACGAGCTGCTAATGCTCCCCATTGCAAAATCTTCAGAAGTATTCTATTTAAACAAAACATTATTTGATGAATTCAGCAAAGAAACATCATGCAGTGTAAATGATTTAAAAACCTTTGACGGACTTTTCAAAACATCAAATGCATACTATGACTGGTCAGGTGGGCAAAGCTTTACACAGATAAACGACTTTTATCATTATTCATACATAGGAATGCAAACACAGGGTGAAAATTTCGTCAAAAACGGAAAATTAAACCTTGAAAATAAAGCATTTGAAAATATATGGAATCCTTTGGCAAGATGTGCAATTTATGGCGGAATATGTCTTGATGACGGATATGCGGCATCTCGTTGGAAAACGGTTGAGATCATATCAAACATAGGCTCTACAGCCGATGTTTTGTACCAGCCTGATAGTGTAATCTATCCAGACAACACCACGGTTAATATAAAATCAATTTCTATGCCTTATCCTCTTTTTGATAAAGACACACCTGCTTCAGTTCATCGCGGTACCGGACTATTTGCTGTAAAGAGTAATGATGAGAGAAAAAATTATGCAGCATATATTTTTGCAAAATGGATAACCGAAGAAGAAAACAACATAGATTTTGTAACAGAAGCAGGATACCTTCCGGTAAAAGACGATGCATTTAATCTTTTGTTTGAAATAAAGGATTCTATTGAAAATGAAAACTACAGAAACCTCTATGACACCATTGATATAATGTTCAGGGATTATGAACTGTATGCACTTCCTTTATACGACGGAGCATCTGATGTTCAGAAAAACTATGAAGAAAATGTAAGATTAGTTTTAAAATCTGCTCATTCTCAATATAAGAACAGAGTTGCTTCAGGCGAAGATAAAGAAAGTGTACTAAACGAACTTACAAAAGCATCACTTTCAGAAATCAAAAAGCTTTCTGAAAAATAATTGAGATAAGAGCGAATAGATCATGAAACTATTAAGATATTTTGAATTTAAAAACTTAATAAACCACATAAAGACCGAAAAACTTTCTATGCGCAGAAGATTTGTTTTGTATATCATAACCGTAATCGCTGTGTTTTTGGCACTTCTTTTGCTCCTTTTAAATCTGTTTGGCGTACTGAACCCCACTGACAGAGAACTTTCAGATATTCTTGACACACAACTTGCGACTTACTCTGAAAAAATCGAGAACGATATAGACAAAACCGCAGCGTATGCAATTTCTTTTTCCGAGCAACTTGAAGCTGATATTCAAAAATATATGCTTCAAAACAATTTGACCTTTGAGGACTTGAAAGATAATCCCGATGCAATTTATAAATTACAAGAAGAACTTTATGACGCTGTATATCTTAATATGCAGATGGTCCCGTCAAGCGGTGCATTTTATATTTTAAATACAACAGTCAACTCAAAAAGCGAGGCTCCTTTATACAGCGGTATTTATCTGAAGTATGTGAATTTGTATTCGGAAAATACCGCAAACAAGCAATTCGCCCTCTACAGAGGCGCTCTCGCTACCGGAAAAAACAATGATTTGTTATTTCATAGTGGATGGCAAAACGAGTGCAAAACTGATTTCTTTGAAAAATGCGACTCGCTTTTTACAGATAATACCCGCTATGTTTTAAGTTCTGTGAAAGAAATTCCTGAAACATGGGAAAGCGCAAGATATGTTTTCGTCCCGATATGTGATATTAAAAAGAATATTATCGGTGTGTGCGGATTTGAAATCAACAACCTTTATTTTCAGCTTGCACAAAAACCTACTGACAACAGCTTAGGACACGTCGTATATGGTCTTTTGAACACCGAAAATGATAAACTCTCCGGACAGTTCACATCAAATAGCCACTATGTTTCGGACTTCGAAGATGCATCCCTTAAAGTCTATGAGAAAAACAACTTTTCTATTTTTGATTTTGGAACATATACTTGCATAGGCAAAACTAAAAAGATACGTCTTGGAAACAATGTTTTCGATGTATCCGTTATGATTACGCAGGCACAATACAACAAATATATTCAAGAAGGTCGCAGAAACATTGCTTTGATTCTTCTTGTCATTACTGTTTTTGCCGTTGTTTCTTGTATGATCCTAAGCAAAAAATATGTATCTCCCATATTAAGAAAAATAGAGCAAATTAAAACATCACAGAATTTTGGTGACGACGAAACTAAAATTAAGGAAATTGATGACCTCTTTGCTTTTCTTCGAGAAAAGGATAACCAGTATGAGGCTCAGCTTGAAGTATTGGAGGAATCCAAACATGTTGCAGAAGAGGAAGCAACAAAAGCAAAAGCAGCATATGAAAGAGCTTTAAAGGAATACGAGCTTGTTAAATGTGAGATTGAACAGCTTTCTGAGAAACGTGAAAATAACATTGTTCTTGAAGAATATGAATATTTCCTTTGCAACCTCAGTACACTTACTGCATCTGAATACAGAATTTATGAATTATATCTTCAAGGCAAAAACGGAAAACAAATTGCTGAAATTGTCGGAATTAAAGAAAACACTCTTAAATTTCACAATAAAAACATTTATTCAAAGCTTGGAATTTCTTCCCGCAAACAGCTACTTAAGTTTGCCGCTTTAAAGCAACAGCAGGATAGAAAAGGAGAAATAAATCAATGACAATTGCCGATAGATTAAATAAAATAATTAAAGAACAAAACATCACAAAAGTAGAGTTCGCAAGGAGAGTCGGTATTACAGAAAATTATATCTATATACTGACCGGCAAAGGTCGTCCCGATAAGAATCAAAACAGAGTCATTTCTCCTATGCTTGCAAAGGTTATTGCTATGGAGTTTGGGTATGATGAAAATTGGGTTTTGAACGGCGATGAATAAGTGAATATATGATAAGAGCCTTCGGGGAGTGATTTCCCCGAAGGCTCTGTTTGTTGTTATGAATTATTTTACTAAATCTTTGAAAGCTTTGCCTGCCTTAAATGCAGGAACCTTGCAAGCAGCGATTTTAATCTTTTCGCCTGTCTGCGGATTCTTGCCCTCACGAGCAGCTCTCTCTCGTGCTTCAAATGTACCAAAGCCGATTAAGGAAACCTTATCTCCGGCTTTAACTGCATTCTGCACGCCGCCGATAAATGCGTTTAATGCCTTTTCAGCATCTTTCTTTGTGATGCCTGCTTCTTCAGCCATAAGTGCAACAAGTTCTGTCTTGTTCATTGGAAAATACACCTCCTTAATTTTTTATATTATTTTATCATATTTTTTGTCGTTATACAAGATATTTGGGGAATTTGGTAGTATTATGCCGTATTTATGTCAGTATGTTAATAATTTGTTTTTTCTTTCTTACGGCGTATTCATAGGCAACAGCAGTTCCGCTTTTGGGTTGATAGTCAAATAAATCACATCTACTGTTTTTACGCCTTGGGGGAAGGTAGTTTTCATCGTAATAGACCACGCAGAATTTACTATGGATAATCATTTCCTGATTGCGTTCCACATAGGAAGCTTTGCCTGCGTTTTCCATATATTCGGGGAAGTATGTGCCTTCATAATGTTTTAACAAGCTATCTTCATACCAGTCGGGAATGTGTTGGAATGCCGACCTGACATATATCCGTTTAATGTGAGAATATTTTTCTTTCAGTTCGGTCACTGTTTTATGGCACAGACTGTCAAACTCACTTTTGCTCCCGAAGAGAAATGTGTCTATTTTTTCATTTAAGATTAAATTTTCTATAATTTCATACAGCCTATTTTTCAATTCTTCTGTTTCATTAATCTTTCTGTGACCAAAGAAACAGCAAGTTTTTTCTTTATTGATATCGGGCATATTTCAACTCAACTCCCATTAGCACACATAATCAGCATTATGTGTGTAACTAAGACGGCTGAAACAAAAAAATCACCCTCTCAGGTGATTGCAGTTACCACGAATTCAAAAGAGCCTCAGACCAATGAGTCTTAATTTTTTCATTGGTCTATTTGCCATGTGCAAATTTTATAAATTCGTTCTATTTATCTCTGAAACATTGACCTTTATGTATTTTCGTGGTATAATTTATTCAAATATTTTAATTGTTTTGCCACATAATGCTGATTATGTGGTTTTTTAATTTTGCATCCGCACGAGTCCCATTCTCTGCATTTGCCTGCGGTGGGTTGAGCCATTTTCTATGGTATAGATTCTTGTAGTATTTACACTCGAATGACCAAGAATATCTGCAAGGCGAACGATATCTTTTTGCAGTGAGTAGTAGGTTCTTGCAAACAGATGGCGGAGATTATGTGGAAATACTTTTTCTTTTGATACGCCGGCAGTTTCGCATAGTTGTTTCATCGATTTCCATATTGAGTGCCGATCCACTGGATGACCTTTTCTTGTTACGAATACGGTTCCCGAAGTGATATGCCTTTCCTTTATATATTTTTTTAGAAGAGCACACAACTCTTTCGGCAGAATTATCATTCGTATTTTACCTTTCAACCTAACCTGTGCCTGACCTGTCATCACAGAATTTACATCAACATATTTTAATTCACTTACACGAATTCCTGTGGCACATATCGTCTGCATGATGAGGTAGAGACGCTCATTCTTTTTACTCTTTGCCGCTTTGAGAAGTCTTTCATATTCAGCCTTGGTAAGTTCCTTTTCGCTTTGACAGAATATTTGTCTTTGCACTTTTAAGTTCTTCACCTTGAGGTCATATCTTTCAATGTAATTGAAGTATCCATTGAGCGAAGACAGTACAGAGTTTACACTTGCCGGGGCATACTGCTGTGTTAACATGTTTTTATACTCCAGCACAAGCGTTTTTGTAAGTTCATTACCCTCTGTCCAATTTACAAATGCAGTGATGTCACGGATATATTTTTCTATAGTGACAGAGCATTTTTCTTCTTCAATCAAATGATTTTTGTATGCATCAATAGTGCGTTTAGTAATTTCATTCATGATTCAACAACTCCTTTTCAAATATTATATACCGAATAATTTTTTCGAATACCTTTTTGAAAATTTGTTGTCAATGTTTCAGCTAATTTGAATATTAAAAGGCGATTGCTAATTCTAAAACCGAATTAACAACCGCCTTAATACTTTTATATGCTTTGTCATAATTATTTCACCTCCTGCGACACAAAGCATACCACAGAAGAGAGAGGAAGTCCACGAAGTTTTTTTACAATCTTCCATGTCTTTTCTTAACATTTTCGATTGCCATCTCTTCAATGTCTTCCATGTAGTACTGAGTATAGGCACCACTCATGATCATCGTTTGCTTTTCAATGCTTACAGCGAATTTGAAAAGCATATCGGCGACTCTGTCCACATGATGCTCTATGGTACAGTCCACAGCCTGAACCAACAACTTATTCATGTATGTACCTATGCTATCATACTGAAGTTTTGAGAGGTATTCCTCGATAGCTTCACCGCAAAATGCACTCTCACTTTTGTAGCCAAGGTCTTCAACATAATTTTTAATTTGTCTTCTGACCTGCGGCGTAACATTGAAAGTCATCTTTACTTTTTTGGTCTTCTTCATTGTAATTTCACCTCCTAACTACATCCCGTGATGGATACCCATCGCAGTATCTTTTCTGTATTCTTTTGTTCTCTCTTTTGAATCCACAATTGATTTTGTGAACCCTTCCTTGATGTCATGGTCAATCGACTGCTCAAACATTTTACAGAGATTGAATACAATGTCAGCATAGACAGGTGTAGCTCTGACCGTATTTGTATATAAATTGTTCTGCTTATTGTCGTAGAGAGTCGCTTTTAAAACAGCATTTGCCAAGCGTTTTTGGAGATTAAGATTGTTCTCCAGACTATCGAAACATTCTTCAGGATCCTTGCGATAATATTTCAAGAGAGTCAACTGAATCTGACACCATTGTTGATACAATTCTTGCAGGTTTTTATCCTTGCTTACGACTTTTACAACCGCATCGACTTTGTCTTTTTGCTCACGGGAAAGGAACTGATAATTTTTCTTGCCGGTGTATCCTGCAAGAGACAATTTCAATTCATAAAACGCATCGACAAACTCATCGGGAGCTTCGCCAATGTCGGCTTCGAACTCAGCAACTTTTTCTTTCACGGACTCAACAAGTTTATCTCGGAGAGACTGTCTTTCATCATAGAGTTGCTGCATCTCATCTTTGAATATAGTTTTGGTTAGCGACTCCTTGTATCTTTCATAGTCTCTTGCACAAATAAATTCGCCGCCAGGTTCCTTATTATACACAAGAAAATGTACATGATAGTGGCCTTGCTCTTTATGAAAGGCAGCGTACCATTTCATATTTTCAGCAGGAATTCTGTGGTAGGATGCAATCTCAAACTGCTTCGACCTGAGAAGATTTCTCCATGCCTCCGGCGTATCATATCCGAGCCTTTCTGCATCAGTTTGTCTGAGAGATATTATTTCTTCCCAGACAATTCCTTTGTGATGATATATTTCCTGCGATGCTTTATGCAGATTTACATAGTCCTCCTGACCAAACAAACCATGTTCGCCCATCTTTACAACCCCAGGTCTCTCGGCAGCATATTGAGTGAACACTTCCGACCTGTACCTCGTATTAATTGTTTTATCAACTCCATCTCTTTTTGAAATATATTCCGTGAATCCACCGCCGACAGGTTTACCTGTCTTGCAGTAGCGTGTAGATATAAAAACTTTACTCATAATTTTTCCTCCAATCTCAAAAATTCTTGTAATTTTGAAGACACCTGTTTTGACACCTGATGAAACGCCCACACGGTGCGGTCTGACGGGAATACCGCACACCCAAACCGCACCGTAAGATGCATTTTTCAAGTTCTCCGCCGGGCTTTGCACGGCGATGTAAGCCTGCTTGGGGCGAATAGCGCACCAAGCTTTATCCTGCTTCTTTTAAAAACACCACGCCTCGCCGTTTCGGGGTGCCTCGTCAGGTGATTTCTCGTACTTCCGTTTGTTCTTTTAAATCGATTTTAAGGGCTTAACATAGGGCATTTCTTTTCGGTTCGAGAGATTAACTTTTCAGGATGGTGTACCTACCTTACCCCGAATAGTTTTGTCTCAAAACCCTGCCTTAACCCTTGATCAAATGCATATAATCGAATTTTAGGTCTTAATCGTCTGTAATTTATAGAGTTTTTTCGAACTAAAAATTTTCAGTAGTGTTAAGACCTTACCTCAAAACTTTTTGTCTTAAATCTCTTTAATTTCTATTGCCTTTGACCTATTATCGATTTTAAGGTGTTACACCCCTGCAAGCTTTGCGATACGAGCCGCCTAACTTTTAGGGGTGGTGTACCTACCTTACCGCAAAATTTCCATTTTCAAAACTGCCGAAGCTTTGGCGTTGAAACGTGTAAATAATTTATGCGGTTGCTTTCGGATGCTTTCTGTTATAATCATCAAGCATCTTCTGAGCTTTTGCCCGAGCTGCAACCTCGTTAACATTTTTCATTTGCTCATAATGATAATGTTCAATCGCATCCTGTATAGGACGGATTGTATATTTCAGGTTGCCGTTTCGTTTCTTACCGTCTTTCAGAATTACTTCTGTAGGTTCGGTATAGATTAGACATTTATCTTCAAGCTCTCTTACATATTTAGCAACTGTACCTTTGCTTTTAATCTTAAGAGCTTTACCGATAGTTTTGTAGCTCGGGTAGCACTGATAAGTTTTTCTGTCCTCGATATACATGAGGTAGAAATATATTGCCAGTGCCGTTGCGCTAATATCCAACTGCATAACGTAGTTGGATATTATAAACACATTCTTAAGCTTGTGTTGCTGATTTAAATAATAGTAATTCATGCTGCGCCTCCTTTCTCATTAATAAGACCATGTTCGATATCATATTTTGCAAATAACTTCATCAAATTATTATTTGAAAGAGCCTTTACAAAAATCAAATAAGACAGAATTTCAACTCCATCTAATCTGTTGCAACGCATGAATTCATCAATTGCAAAATCGATATGCTCCGGCATCAACTTCTTGAGAATAATATATTGAATTTCCGCATTGGAAAATTCAATCACCTCAAAAGAAATGCTCTCCATTTGCCACAGATTTTCCATGGCCTGGAGAGCGATCTCTTTTATTTCTTTTGTCGGATACATATTATCTCTTGATGGATGAAAGAAGCAATCATTCATCTTGTTATTAAATTTTTCACATAGTATTTCGGTCATTAAAAACCCCTCCTTATAAATTAGTTTTACTGTCCACCCATTGGCGGAACTTTTCTTTCGGCACGAGCAGCCGACTTCCTATTTTCAACGCAGGAAAGTCTTTCTCGTGCATTAGCTCGTAGGCAGTAGATGTAGCAACACCTAATGCTTTTGCCACCATTTCTGCATTGAGAAACAGAGGCATCTCATCATAAGATTTGAACATAGATTCCTTCATGGTTTATCACCTCACTTTCAAAAAAAGATATACTGTTCACTTAAAAAAGTGAGGGCAGTATTCATATTGCTTTTTCAAAAGTTTTGTGATATAATTTTTGCAAAGCGAGGTGAACCTTTATATGCGCAAGTATAAAATCTATATGATGTCTGCAAGAAATATTATCAGCTACGCTGAGAAAGATTCTGACGGCATATACAAATTTAATTTACAGGCACGTGAAACAGAAAAATGTAAGGTGCCGACAGCAAGTTATGAGCAGGAAAGCAATGCATTGTTTTATCAAATAATGTGTCATCTTCACGGAGATAATTTTGAGTTTCCCGAGGATGTAAATTTAATAACCGACCTTGAGGATGTTATTTTCTACATAGATTTTTCAGGTATCTTTGATCGAAACGGACAGCAGAAAAGGTATGCAGAGAGACAACAAAAAGCAAGAGATATGTTCAGGCCCGAGGGAATCAATTTAGACTTTGGCAGAGGTTCCATACCTTATGTTGCATTTGAACGCTCCCAAAGCATGAGCAGAAATGCAAGACTCTCTTTTATTCGTGCCGACCTTTATGATGATGTTCGCCGCCGTATTATGCTTGATATGAACATTGGAGATTGCCAGCTTTCCAAGCTGTATGCATATAACGGTTTGATGCTTTCATCTGGAACTCGTATTGAGGATATAGAAATCGACAGACCTCACAGAGTTATTGTTGTAGAGAATAATAAATTGCAGGCAAGTGCTAATGTTATTACCGTTGAAGATGATGGCAGTAATTCTAATATGCGTAAGTATCACAGAGTTGAAAGACATGAGCAGTTTACAGTTCTTGAATATGATGGTGAGGGACTTATTTCAAAAGAATATGCCAATATGGTTGACAAAAAATTCTGTGGCAAATCGGTTCATACATCGTTTCAGATTCGTATGCCCTATATTAAGGGAATGCTTCATAAAGTAGATTTTAAAGACCTTCTTACCAGGGCAGGCTTCGAGTACATAATTGATGTTTGGGGAGAGAAACATTTAATAAGCGATGTTGATATTATTCTGACCGAGAGTATGTTTAAGGGAAAAGGCTGGCTGAGTGATTCCAAAATGACATGGCAGGACTATTGGGATAAATTCAGGAAATACAACCACGCTCTGTATATTACCAATGTTAGCAAATTGCATCCCGAAAAATTTACCGAGCTAAACTATCAATTTTTAAATACACTTTCTGTCAGGGCAGAAGAATTCAGGCCGATTGATTTGCCGCTTAATTGGAAACATAGTCCGGAGGAGGACACTCGCAACTGGCTTACCAAGCAAACGGAACTTGAATACTATAATCTTTGTGCAAACGAAGAATACAGAAGACAATATTTCCTGAAAGAAAAAGAAAGAGGTTTCTGGAGGAAGAAATCAAAGGCAAATTACCTTGCGGATATTTTAGAGATAAATCCTTTGTTCATAAACGAATCTATATATTCAAAGGAACTTGAGGACAGGGCGGAAAGTATTTTAAAGGATTATTCTCTCGGCACACTGCTTGTTGCTGGAGACAGAAGATACTTATCTGCTGATTTATTGAGATTTTTATCCATAATACCAATGACGAGAAAATCCAAACTTACAGAAAGCGAAAAGAAATTTTACGCCACTCTCATGAGTGATCGTTTCTCTGAGCAGTCATTCTATGCACCAAAGGCAGCTTACGAGATAGACACATTATGTACGCTTCTTCGTAATCCGCATATTGCACGAAACGAGGAAATTATCCTCAAGCTTATGAAGGAAATTCAAAGAATGCGCGAACATTATTTAGGGCATCTCAGTGATGTTGTTATGGTAGATTCAGAAATGTTTGCAGCAGAAAGACTTGGCGGTGCGGATTATGACGGTGATATGATAAAAACTATTGCTGATCCTATTGTCAATATATGTGTACAGAGGAACTATGAATTTGAAGGCTCCTTTGAAGACAGAAACAACATGCCTTTTTTAAAAATTCCGTCAGCAGAGCCTTTGATAAGCGATGCAAATGATTGGGAAGCAAGATTTGAAACGGTAAAAAATACATTCTCATCACGGGTAGGTCAGATTTCAAATGCTGCATTTGACCGTAGTGTTATTGCATATAACGAAAACTCTACCAGCGAGGAACGGCAGCAATGCCGTGAAGAAGCAGAGACTCTTGCAATTTTAACGGGACTTGAAATTGATTCTGCAAAAACAGGAATTAAGCCTGATTTATCGGAATACTTGGGGAAATCGAAAAGACAGAGAAGTATCTTTTTAACCTATAAGAGACTTCTTGAAAATGTTAACAAAGGCGTAACTGATGCAAAAAGCAAGTTAAATAAATTCTTTGAAAATACAAATTGGAACAAAATTGATTCTAATGTAGAAAAGCTTCCATACTATGCCAAAATGCTCAAAGAGGGAATTCCTAAGATTAAAGCCGAGACAATTCCGGACAACAAGCTTTTCAATTTCGCAGCAGAAGATGGTTGGAAAGAAAAACTTGATACAGATATTTTAGATGTTGTCAGCACTTTAATTTCGGAATATGATGAGGTGTTAAGAAGAATAAGGGTAAGCCGTGCTGATATACAGACAAAAAAGAGGTATAAGGACATTGACAGAATTTTATTCTCACAAGGCAAGGATGAAGATTTTGATGCAGATGTCTTGTATGCAGAATTTTCTAAAATAAGCGATGAGCATTTGCAGAAAATTCACGAGGCTATGATTGAGCAGAATTGGCATCGTATGATAGAAGAAGACAGAGAAGTTTTTCTTTCAGAGTGGTTGCCTGAACTCACAGAATATTTTGATATTCTGTCCGATTTCACATTCAGCGGTTACAGAATTCTAAATGACTTAATTCTGGACATAAGAGAAGCCAATTCCGTAGAATCATCAAGACAGTTATACCGTGACGGAGACACCGAAAATATGGTTGTTATGACGGATGCCTATGTAAATAAACTTGCCTCTGACAGTTATCGTGAAGCAGTTGCAAAAAAATGCCGTGAGCTTTTGGAGAAAATTATTAAGCCTGCGGATGCAGTTAAATATGTCGTTGCACTTGGCAAACGAGGTTTTATGTGGGATGTGCTTATTGATTGTGTATCCAAAAACGCATTGAAGGTCAGGAGGGATGATTTATGATTAACGAAAGAGAAGAATTTTTAAGTTCGCAAATTGCAATAGCAACCTGCAATAATTCACAGAAAAGTAACGATTAGCGTAG
>ERZ857757.979-NODE-979-length-25224-cov-5.940443_pt1 | contig 25224 bp, 23 predicted proteins | sample MGYA00519764_ERZ857757 | MGnify/ENA primary metagenome ERZ857757 (study PRJEB31778, sample SAMEA3449359) | human gut metagenome | biome: human gut; feature: human-associated habitat; material: faeces | place: United Kingdom | collected 2010/2012 ... | reverse complement strand
ACCGGAGGGCGGCATCGAGCGGCTTCTCCTTGAAGAGCGAGAGTGACTGTTTGGAAAGGTTAGGACGGGTCGCCACAACGCGCGGAGTCGCCGGCAGCGTCGCGTTGACCACTCGCTCCACCTCCGACGGCAATCGCCGGTCCAGCGCATAGTGCAGCTTTATTCGATACTCCTGGAAGTCCACGTCCACGTCCTGGAACGAGTCCGACGCCACGATCTCCACCTGGGACGCAAACTCCGTCTCCGCCTCGCGGATCTGCTCGCGGCGTGCGATATAGCTGTTTAGGTGGAGAGAAACGCACTGGGTGAAGGACTGGACGTCCAACCGAAGGTACTTCTCCACCCACATACGCAGAGGCATACAGTTGGGAAGTGTGTGTGCCACGACCTGCGGATTGCTCGGGTCCTTCAGGTCCAGAAAAACGTAGAAGATCTCATAGTAGTGGCCGTGATAGCATGTATCAAATCGCAAACAGGTCAGCTCCTTCTCCCTCACCAAGAAAGAGGATACACCAAAGAGACGGAACGTCTCGTCCTACGGATGAGACTCGAATCAAGGACACACAGATGTCGTCCAATCCTGTTCTGATAAATGATCCATTGCATCCACCTCCTAGACATCATACTCAAGTCAGAGGACCACCTTGGACACGATCTCCCTTATCCTCTCGTCCAGAACGGTCAGACGATGTTCTCCATACTGCAGTTCAATGGTCGTAACCTCCAAATGAACGGTTTCAATCCAAGCCCACTTTCATCCGCTTCTCCTCAAATACTCCCGGGTTAGATACATTGTTTCGCTCCATTTACACAAAAAACGGAGGTGAGACGAATCCCAAAAAAAAGATGCATTTCAAACAAACAGGCAACACCGTAGAGCCCCGAATCAACTCCAGAATGTTTCGAATCGACAGGTGGTTCTCGCTGAGAGACGAGAAGAACACTATGTTACACTGATAGTAGATGTGCTATTCTCATAATCTCCCCAAAAACATACGAAAAAGAGAACAGGAATGACCTCGATCGGACAGAGGCACAGCAGCCCAAGATTGCACAACACGGTCTGATTCAATTCCTTGCACTTCTCTCCATTCCACGGAGAAGGGTACGCGCACTTCTTCAATGTTTTGTACTTTGCAAGGACGCCATTTGCGTCCGCGTAAATCACCGCGTTGTTCGTGCTCAGCAATTGCGTGTTGAACTCGATTGTGATGGAACACTTCCGAAACTCCTTCACCTGTCCCAGCGATATCTTCAGAATCTGCTCGTACTCCCATCCCTCGATTCGACAGTATCGCGGAATCTGCATCACATGATCCCATCACCTCCTACCACGACCACCCATCGTCCCCGAATGATGTCTCGGATGATCTTATAAAACACGAGCTGCTCCGTCTCCAGTTTGAACAGAGATGCTGTGAATGGCGGCTGTCGCTCCGAACTCTTCCCGTTCACCTTCTCTCTGCGAAATGCATTGTATTGCGAGTACAGAGAAGCGTTATCGTCAGAGTCCAAGTACACATCGGCGGTGGGTGTAATCGTCTTATCATAGTGGCTTATGTAATCATGCAGAAGCGATAGTCCGTGCTGTCTCTATGTTTCGCTTTCGTTGATGACGTCTACGGAGCGGCCGCGGGCATGAATGATGGCTAGCAGCAAACGAAGACTGCGCGGGATAATCGTGAGTTGGGATGTTTTGTGGTGAATGTGAAACAACTGGAACGTGAGGAGCAAACGGAAACACGACCGTGGACACGCGCTCGCAGTACGTTGTGATGGTGACGCCATCATCCATCGCCGGCTGGCACAGCATGTATTCCTGCAGGAGCGGAGACGGTGAAACGGGGAGTTTGTCGACTTCGATGAAATCGCTGAAGTAGGTAGTGATCAGCGAGCACGCCTCTTCGATCCGATTTGCGCTTATGCTGTCGACAATCACTGTCGACCCAAACAGGTAACGGCGCGAAGACTCGGTGTCCTCTGCCTTTGGAAGACCCACATGGGACAGCACTTTCTACGAGTCGCAGACTCAATCGAAACGAACTTCCACGTCCTCCACTTTGATGCACTTGCTCTCCGGCAGGAAGTATTCGTCCTTTCCTTCTCCTGCCATCTCCAGCACATACTTGGCAATCCCCTCCATGACCTAGGGTAAACGAAAACGCGATGAGACACACAGCGGACAGATAGACCGAGGTCTTCTTTGAGATGATCGAGGTCTGCGTCTTTTCTTTGATTTGTTGCCCCAAAACCTTTTCTGGAAACTAGGAGATGAAAATGAACTACACAAAATCCATACGGGAAGAGAAGGTTCCGGAATGGAAGGAGGGGAAGCGTCGGATCGCTCATCTGCCTTCCTCTTGTGTGACGCACGCGGAGGATCGGATGCGAACACGTAGTCGTCGAGATTGTCGCCGTCTCCAATGGTGGGATCGTTGAATATGAAATCGAGATCCATCACCGTCCTCCTCCGATAAACGTCCTTTCCAAGTCAAGGAATGAAAAGGAAGCGGTGTCAAACGGGGATTTCCCGTTTCTGGCGAGCGTGTCTTCCATGAGTGTCTTCACAATTCCTGTCGATTTCTTCAAGATGTCTACACAGTCCGTTGTTCTACAAGAGCCGACGCGTCTCCGAGATTCGATTATTTGGAATCTGCAAGATCAGTTCTACATCCAAAAGGGTCCTTCTTGCTGGACGGACGCGATTGTCCCCCACTTCGTGACCTCAAACAGCTACATCGCTTACCAATACGCAAACTGCATATTGGGATATATCCGTGATTACTACAGTTCGTACGATTGGAGTGGGAGTGTGACCGTAAAGACCCGACGCGAACAAAGACGAGCCGATCTACATCATTGAAGTGGGAGCGGGACATGGGAAACTGGGTTTCCTGATTTTGAACCATTTGAGCGACTTGAAGGAGTTCATGCCGGAAGGTATCCATGGTACAGTGGATTGGTGACACGTAGGCGTGTCAAAGCCGTTTGTGTACGTGATCACCGACTTCACAAGCGACATCGTCAGTTTCTGTCAGAACCACAAACGTATGCAAGAGCACATCGCCGAGGGAGTCGTGGACTTCGCCGTGTACAGTGGTGGCAGTTCGTTGCCTTCACTGTAGACTGCGAGCAGGACGAGGAGCTCCACCTGAACATTTCTGGTAAGACGCTGTCGGCGTCGACGGTGAAGACACCGATCATCGCGATCAGCAACTACGTCTTCAACGGCCTTCGCCAGGACGCCGTCTCCATCTCCGACGGAGCGATCAGCGAGGCGTTCGTGAGCGTTTCCACGGACAAGGAGTGATCACGCGATCTCCCCCTCACGCAGAGAGCCGAACCCCTCGGACCCAGAGATCATCTCCCGCATGCATCTGGACTGGAGCTTCCGTCCGGTGACGTCGGTGGAGTCGCAGTTCCCGGAACCCTTCTACCCGTCGCTCCTGCGCCAGTGGTCTCTCTCTCTCTCTCTCACGCAGCTACGCAGAGCAGCCGGGCACAGCGACCGTTCTTCTCCCCGTGGGCGCCCTCCGCTTCCTCTCGCACCTGCAGTCGCTCTCCCACGGTCATTTCCTGCTTCTCTCGGCCGATAAAGCGCACGCGCACGCGGAGGACGCGCGGCTGGGGAAGGAGACGCCGCACCTGGCGATCCACGGCTCTTTCTCCTTCATGAGCAACTTCGACGCGCTGCGTGTGTGTGTGGAGGCGCTGGGCGGCCGCAGTCTCCACACGCCCTACTACTCCGGTCTGCAGGTGGCGGCCTTCCTCACGGGCGCGGCGCCGGAGTTCGAGTTCGCATGGGAGGTGGGGATGGGAGACAGATGAGAGATAGAACGTGCTGCTGGCGTTCGACCCCGACAGTTTCTCGCAGCTGCAGCGGTGCGTGCACGACGAGACGCCGTCGCCGTCGCTGAAGAACATTCTGGCGCTGGTGCGATTGAGTCGCTACGAGAGCGAGGTGTTCTACAAGTTCAAGCAGGTGCTGGTGGACCACATCCCCTACGCCAACGACAAGATGCAGAGCGACTTCAAGAGCGATATTCTTAAGATCGCGCGGAACTTCTATCCGCTGTCCACGTCGAAGGACGTCGATTTCGACCTCGGGAGACTCTCGATGGGGCTCCGCGACTACGAGACCAGCATCGAGCTCTTCAAGAAGAGCATGGAGCTCTGCGGCAACCACTATGTCACCTGGCACAATCTGGGCATCTGCTACTACTACATCGACAACCTCCAGGAGAGCATGAACTCCTTCGACAACTGTCTACGGATCCAGCCCGAGTACCAGGACGCCAAGTGGGTGTCGTCGTCTCCTCTTACTGTAGGTCGTGGAGAGCCAGGGTCGAGGAAAAGCTGCATTCCCACTGATGTGCTCTTGTTTGTTGCCACACCCGCAGATGCTTTGGTGGATGCACGCACACTTCCGTACACTCCCACAGAAACAACGCAGTTCCATCCATACTATCCTATGTCGAGTAGACTACAACGAAACAGACGTCTTGTACGCGCTGAAGACACTCTCTGAACTAGAAATTGAGTCAGGAAAGCAAGATCGCGGCGCCCACGGATCCCACAAACGTCCCGGAGGCGTCTGGCTCTGTCGAAGAGATGCCTGTGGACATGAGCGAAAAGGAAATCAAGGTGGAGGATTTCGTAGAGTACCCCGATCCCGACAGTCAGGAAGAAGAAGAGGTGGAAGACGAAATCGACATTGAGGACCTGATCGAGCGGCACACGGCGGTCATTACCATGAGCAGTGCCGGCTATATCAAACGGCTTCCTTCGGATACCTACACGGCCCAGCACCGGGGCGGCAAGGGCATTACCGGCATGAGCACCAGGGAAGAGGACGATGTTTCCGATGTGGTGGCGGTGGATTCCCATTCCTACCTGATGATGTTCACCAATCTGGGAAAAGTACAGGTCATCAAGGCCTACCAGATTCCCGAATGCAGCCGAATGGCAAAGGGAACGAATCTGGTGAACATTCTGGAACTGTCCGAAGGGGAAAAGGTCACGGCCATGCTTTCGGTCAGCGACTTTGAGATGGAGGAGGACAAGGAGGAGTACCTGCTCTTTGTCACGGCCAACGGCACGGTGAAGAGAACTCTGCTTTCCGAATTTGCCATTCGGAGAAAGGGCGGCAAGAGAGCCTTGTTCTTGGACAAAGGGGACGAATTGGTCTATGTGCGCCATACTTCGGGCAAGGATAAGATCCTTCTGGCCACCAAGGACGGCATGGCGGTCTGCTTTGACGAAAACGATGCCAGAGTGATGGGCAGAACGGCCAGAGGTGTGCGCGGAATCCGACTGGAGGACGGCGATCGGGTGATCGGCGTAGCGTTGGCGGAAGAGGGCAAAAAACTCTTGACCGTCACCGAACAGGGCTTCGGAAAACGGAGTGAATTCCGGGACTTCTCGGTGCACAACCGGGGCGGAAAGGGTGTTCGTTGCCACAATTTGTCGGATAAGACCGGACGGCTGGTGGGCGTGCTTTCGGTGGAGGAAGAGGACGACCTGCTGTTGGTCAGCAAAGAGGGCGTGATCATCCGGGTTTCGGTATCCGATATTCCGGTGTACAGCCGCAGTGCCGGCGGAGTGATTGTGATGCGCATGAGCGGCAACAACAAGGTGGTCAATTGCACTGTGGTCAAGAAGGAGGAGGCTGCGCCCGAAGGAGGGGAAAGCCATCCGGATGCCGCAGGACAAACGCCTGCAGGAGAGACGGAAGAGGCAGAAGACAAGGAGTGATCCGGGAAAAATCCCGGATAAAAGGGAATTCCGGAAGGTGCCTTGAAAGGCAGAATCCGGATGCGCTTTGGACTCCGGCCGCCGGAAACAAAACGAAAAGCCAGGTTTACAAAAAGCGGAAGGTGTTTTATGAAAAAAATCTGTTCGGTTCTGCTGATCGGGATCCTTTTCCTGACGGTGCTGTGTACCCTTTCTTCCTGCAAAATGCCCGGATGTCCGGAGGATGCGGAAATCCGGCAGGCTGTGGAAAAATTATTGCCCACAGCCTACGATGCGGCATACTGTATTTTCGGACCGGGCTTGACGCCCGACCCGGACTATAAAATTGATGAAAGCTGGACCACAGCCCATTATATCCCGGTATCCAGAGAAGAAAAGTGTAAAACCAAAAGCGATTTTGAAGCCATGCTGCGTGCAGCATTCTCGGAAAAATATGCCGCAGAGCTGTTGTCCATTGCCTTTTCCAACGGGGGAGTGAGCATGAGCCGGTACAGCGAGCAGGATGGGCGTCTGACGATCGATGTAACGCAAAAGCCGGTTTATGAACTGAAAACCGAGTATTACACAGACACTCTGAAGGTCACCAGCGGTACAAAGGCGGCCTGTGTTGTGGAAATATCCTACAGCATTGACGGCGGAATCACCAAAGCCGCCGGAGAATTGCAGTTGGTTCGGGAAAACGAAAAGTGGGTTTTTGACAATTCTCCCTATTGAGGGGACATTCGCAGAAATTTTCAAGGGAGCGCATGAAACTTCACCTTTAGTTCATTTTTCATTGGTAGAATGAGCAGGACAAGGAAGATCCTGCGGCAAAGGAACAGGGTCACTTCGGAGACCTCCTGCGTATCCGGCGCAGCTGCCGGAGCCGAGGAGCGTTCAGAGAGGCCTTAAAGACAAAACAACGGAGGATAAAGATGGCAGCGAAAGCAAAGAAAGCGGCCGTAGAGCAGAGCACCGATGCGGCTGAAAAGAGCAAGGCGCTAAATACGGCAATTTCCCAGATCGAGAAAAAATTTGGTGCCGGGACGATCATGCGGCTGGGGGACAGCAGCAATATGGTGGTTTCCGCTGTGTCCACCGGCTCCCTGACACTGGATATGGCCTTGGGCGTGGGGGGTCTTCCAAGAGGCAGGATCATCGAAATTTTCGGGCCGGAATCTTCCGGAAAAACGACGGTCGCACTGCACGCTGTGGCAGAGGTTCAGAAGCAGGGGGGCGTGGCCGCTTTTGTGGACGCCGAGCACGCTCTGGACCCTAAGTATGCAGAGGCGTTGGGGGTAAACATCGGAGAAATGCTGGTTTCACAGCCCGATTCCGGAGAACAGGCTTTGGATGTGACCGAAGCGCTGGTGCGCTCGGGTGCCGTGGATATTGTGGTGGTGGACTCGGTTGCGGCTCTTGTGCCCCAGCAGGAAATTGACGGAGATATGGGTGCGTCTCATGTGGGATTACACGCCAGACTCATGTCTCAGGCACTGCGGAAGCTCTCCGGAGCCATTTCCAAATCCAACTGCATTGTAATCTTTATCAATCAGCTGCGGGAAAAGGTGGGTGTCATGTACGGAAACCCGGAGGTGACCACCGGCGGCAGGGCTTTGAAGTTCTATTCTTCGGTGCGCATTGAGGTTCGGAGAAGCGAGAACCTGAAGAACGGCACCGAGGTTTACGGCTCCCGCACCAAGTGCAAAGTGGTGAAAAACAAGGTAGCGCCTCCCTTTAAGACGGCAGAGTTCGACATCATCTATGGAAAGGGGATTTCCAAGGTGGGCGAGATCATCGATCTGGCCATGGATATGGGCATTGTGGAGCGCTCCGGCTCCTGGTTCTACTATGACGGAAATCGGATCGGACAGGGCAAGGATGCCGCCAAGAAGTATATTGAGGAAAACAAGGAACTGCAGAAAGAACTGGAAGACAAGCTGAAGGCCATGAAGGACCGGATCGAGCTGAAGGAAGAGCCGGCAATTTTAGGAGATGACGAGGATGAATCCGGGGAGTTTGATATTTCAGTACTTGGTTTGGATGACTGAGAAAAAGCAGGATAAGAAGTCAGGATAAACGGCTTTTCTGCCGGGAATTTTTGCTCTTCTGCGAAAATTCCAAAAGAAAGGGAAGGTTCAGACGAAATGTACATGAGAAACAGAAAAATTGCCGAATCAGAAGAAGAAGGCGCAATCCGGATGGCAATTTCGCTTCTTGCATACAAGGAAAATACCGAAAAAGAGCTTTTCAGAAAGCTCTTGGACCGCGGATGCACCGAGGAAGATGCCAAGGCGGCGGTTCGGTTTGCCGTGGAGAAAAACTATCTGTGCGAAGAACGGTATTTTCAACGGTTTGCCGAAAGATGCGCAATCGACCGTCTTTTCGGCAAAAGAAGGGTGATTCAGGAAGCAAGAAGAAAGGGTTTTTCGGAAAGGACCATCAAAGAAGCCGCGGATTTTCTCAAAGAGATGGATTTTGACGAACTGTGCTACAGGGCGTTGAAAAAGGCGGGCAACGGGTCAAAGGAAAAAACAGTGGTTGCGTTGAACAGAAGAGGATTTTCCACCACCAATATCCGGTATGCCTTTTTGGCATGGGAAGAGGAATTTGGTATGCCCTACGGTGCAGAGGAGATCAGAAGATACGCAGAAGCAGAGAATTGTGAGGATGAATGACCGCCGGGTACCTCAAAAGATCCCCCGCACAGCGTGCAAGGGCTTTTTGGCCCCGGAGCTTCGTTGAAAAAGGCCTTGATACCAAAGGATTTCTTCGTTTGGTCCCTCATTCTGCGCCGGGATGGGCTGTTGCCGAATAGACGTTGAGTATTCTGGATACCCATCCTTTAAGGGTTAAAGGGAAGCCTTTCGGACGGTCCGGATTTTTCAGAAAAAACAGCAGGAATAGATGCATATGGAAAAAGAAAAAGCAAAAATTGGGTTTGTGTCCTTAGGGTGCAGCAAAAATCAGGTCAATACCGAACGCATGATGTATTTGGTCCGTGAGGCGGGCTATCAGATTGTGCCGGAGGATATTGATGCCGATGTGATGGTCATCAATACCTGTGCTTTCATTGAAAGTGCGAAAAAGGAAAGCATTGACAACATTCTGGATGTGGCGTGGCTGAAAGAGAATCGGAACCTGAAGGCGATTGTGGTCACCGGGTGTTTAGGTGAGCGCTACAGAGAGCAGATTTTGGAGCAGATGCCGGAGGTGGATGCGGTTCTGGGTACCGGCAGCTACGAAAAAATTGTAGCTGCCATCGGGAAGGTGTTGGAAAAAAAGACCTATACCTCCTTTGAGGACAAGAATGTCTGCGAAATGGGCGGAAACAGAATACTGACCGACCGGAGCTACAGCGCCTATCTGAAGATCGGAGAAGGCTGCAACAACCGGTGCACCTACTGCGCCATTCCCCTTATCCGTGGGGTCTACCGAAGCAGACCGATGGAAGAGCTGGTGAAAGAAGCCCAATGGCTGGAGGAGCAGGGGGTCAGGGAGATCAATCTGATCGCACAGGATACATCGGGTTACGGGGTGGATCTGTACGGTGGGTATCGATTGGCGGAATTGATTCACAAAATTACGGAAGCCACGGAGAAGGTCTATATCCGAGTGCTTTATTGCTATCCGGACAAGATTACGGACGAACTGATCCGGGAATTCCGGGACAATGAGCGGCTTTTAAAGTACATCGATCTTCCTATTCAGCACATCAGCGACCGGGTGTTGAAGGCGATGAATCGGCACGGCAACCAGAAACAGATCCGGGAAACCATTGCCCGGCTTCGGAGGGAGGTTCCCGACATCACCATTCGCTCCACCGGCATTGTGGGCTTTCCCGGCGAAACGGAAGAGGATTTTGAGGAGTTCTGCGCCTTCCTGAAAGAAGTGCGCTTTGACCGTTTCGGGGCCTTTGCCTACAGCAGAGAAGAGGATACGCCCGCCTATGATTTTGAGAATCAGGTGGACGAGCAGACCAAACAGGACCGTCTGGATCGGCTGATGGCTATTCAGATGGAGATTTCTGCGGAAAAAGCCGGGGAACAGATCGGAAAAAATCTGGAAGTATTGGTCGAGGGATACGATCCGGTTTCAGAGGCCTATTATGGCAGAAGCCGGGCCGATGCACCGGATATTGACGGAAAGGTTTTCATCCGGGCCCCAAAGGGCGCCTATCGGGAAGGGGAGTTTGCCAGAGTGCAAATTACCGAAAGTATGGATTACGATCTGGTCGGAGAACCGGTTTGAGAAAAAGGGGGAAGTTGGAGTGAACCTACCGAACAAATTGACCGTGGCGCGGATCTGCATGATCCCGCTGTTTATGGTCTTCCTGCTGGTTCCTTTTTCTTTTGGCGGAGAGGGAGAAATGGTATGCCGGGCGGTGGCGGCGTTTTTGTTCTTAGTGGCGGCCATCACCGACCACCTGGACGGAAAAATTGCAAGAAAACGGCAGTTGGTTACCGATTTCGGCAAATTTTTAGACCCGTTAGCAGATAAAATGATGGTATTGGGCGCCTTGATCGGGCTGATTGTGTTGGCCGGCAGAGGGGCGAGCACCACAGAGGGCGATGTCTACTACCGCCTGACGGCAACTTTGTGCTTTCTGATCCTTTTCAGAGAGCTTGCCGTCACCTCTCTTCGATTGGCCGTGTCCGGAAGTAAGGGAGTCGTGATTGCGGCGAACATCCTGGGAAAAATCAAGACGGTGTCCCAGATCGTTTTTGTGATGGTGGCGCTTTTGGAGCCCATCGTTTTCGGAGAGTATCTTTTGGGGCATTTTGAGGTGTTTTTGGCGGTGAGTCAGCATCATCTTTTGTCCTACGCCGCCATGCTCTTCACGGCGGTGATGACCGTTTGGTCGGGACTCTCCTATTTCAAGGCGTTTTTTCCGTTAATCAACTCAAATAAGTAAGTTCTTTTTCAGAAGGACATCTCCCAAAATTCCCGTGTGTCCGGCAACGGCAGTTTCGCCGCAGGATTTTGTTGCCAAAACCTGAAATACAAAAAGTATTCTTTTGTTTTGCACCCCGTTTTTCCGCAAAACTGCCCGCTGCGAACAGGCTTTGAATATTTTGAGATACCCGGAGAATATATTTTGGAACGGCGTGAATGCCGGGAAAGGACAATATCTATGACATTGGTGGTTATGGCGGCCGGCATGGGTTCCCGCTACGGCGGGTTGAAGCAGTTGGATCCGATGACAGAGCACGGCGAGGTTATTCTGGATTTTTCGGTATATGATGCCAAAAGAGCCGGTTTTGACAAGGTGGTTTTTGTCATCAAAAAAGAGATGGAGGATCTGTTCCGGGAAAAGGTGGGCAACCGGATGGAAAAGCAGATTCAGGTGGAATATGCCTATCAGGCCTTGGATATGTTGCCGAAGGGGGCAAAGGTGCCGGAAGGCCGGGTCAAACCCTGGGGCACCGGCCATGCACTGCTCTGCGCAAAGGAAGCCGTGGGCAAGGACAACCTGATGGTCATTAACGCCGATGATTTTTACGGGGCCGAAGCCTTTGCGGCAATCGGCGGCTTTCTTGCAGGCACCCCCACCGATTCTCCGCAGTTCTCTATGGCGGGCTTTGTTCTCAAAAATACCCTGACGGAAAACGGCAGTGTATCCAGAGGAATTTGCGTGACCGACAAGGAAGGTTTCCTTTCCTGTATTGATGAGCGGACCAAAATCTACCGCCGGGCGGACGGACAGGTGGTCTATTTTGAGAACGATGTGGAGTATCCCACCGACGAAAACGGCTATGTTTCCATGAATTGCTGGGGATTTACGCCTCAGATCTTCGACTTTCTTGAAAGCGGCTTTGAGGAATTTATAAAAAGCTCCGGACAAGAGCTGAAAAAGGAGTTCTATCTTCCGGCCTGTGTGGATGCCGCAATGAAAAAAGGAGCCTGCAGCGTGAAGGTGCTTCCGACCCATCATAGATGGTACGGCGTGACCTATCCGGAGGATAAAGCGTCGGTGGTTTCGGCTATAAAGAGCAAGATTGAAAGCGGAGAATATCCGGACGGTCTTTTTGAGCAGAAAAGATAAGACAAAAAAACAGGAGGAACAGTCAAGTATGATTCTGGTAACCGGAGGCTGTGGGTATATCGGTTCCCACACGGTAGTGGAGTTGGCCAAGGCTGGCGAAAAGGAAATCGTCATTGCCGACAATCTTTCCAATTCCAAAAAGGATGTTTTGGAGCGGATCAAGGAAATCGTTCCGGTCACCCTGCATTTCTATCAGGCGGACATCGGTGCGGAAGCGGACATGGAAAGGATCTTTTCGGAGCATCCCATTGATACCGTTGTCCACTTTGCCGGACTGAAGGCGGTGGGCGAGTCGGTGGCAAAGCCGATTCTCTATTATGAGAACAATGTGGCAGGTACGCTGTGTCTTTTGAAGGTCATGGCCCTCCATGGGTGCAAAAATATTATTTTTTCCTCTTCGGCAACGGTCTACGGACCCCAGAATCAGCCTCCCTATACCGAGGAGATGCCCACTTCTGCCACGAATCCCTACGGCTGGACCAAGGTCATGCAGGAGCAGATCCTCCGGGATGCGGCCGTGGCAGACCCGGAATTCCGGGTGGCGCTCTTACGCTATTTCAATCCCATCGGAGCCCATGAAAGCGGCTTGATCGGCGAAAATCCCAACGGGATCCCCAACAATCTGTTGCCCTATATCTGCAAGGTCGCCATCGGAAAATTGGAGAAACTCCATGTGTTTGGCGATGATTATCCCACCAAGGACGGCACCGGCGTGCGGGACTACATCCATGTGGTGGACCTGGCCATCGGTCATGTGAAAGCACTGGAATATATAAGAAAAACGCCCGGTGTGCTCACCGTGAATCTGGGCACCGGCGTGGGTTATTCGGTTTTGGATATCGTCAAAGCCTATGAGCAGGCCTCCGGGAAAAAGATTCCTTATGTGATCGATCCCCGAAGACCCGGTGATATCGCTACTTGTTATGCCAACGCCGAGAAGGCTAAAAAGCTTTTGGGCTGGACCGCCGAGAGAGGCCTTTTGGAAATGTGCAAAGACAGTTGGCGGTTTACCGAAAAAAATCTGTAAAACAGGCAGGCAGAGGAGCTTCCTCTGCCTTTTTTATGTGGGACGCTGTCCCACACCCTGCCAAGGGCGCGTTTTTGGAAAAACGCTCCGTGGAACCCCCAAAAACTTCTTCGGGGCGTAAAGGCAAAGCCGGACTGTCTGTTGGTGTTTCGTGCACTTCGTCCCGCCTGAAAAGGCAAAGCCTTTTCAGGTCGTGCATGGTGGGAGGCATCCTCCGAAAGCCCTTAGGTTTTCGGCGATGCCTCCCACCATGCACGAGAGCACAAAACACCCACAGAGGGGACGGCGACTAGTATCCATAGATTGGTTCCCGAAAATCTACGGCTCCGGCGTTCCGGATTCTTTGCCCTTCCATAAAAAGTATGTTGCCCGTCCGCAAAAAAGTTTTCGGATCGACCCCTTTTTCAAAAGGGGTCGCCGGGGTGCAGGGCAGGGACCCTGAGAAAAGAATTAGGCGGGGACCGAAAAGAAAACGACGAAAAGCACTTTATCGGATTCTTTAGGAGTGCTTTTCACCGTTTTTCAGAAAAATTTTTTTATTTTTGCCAAGGCATTCTTTTCAAGCCGTGAGACCTGGGCCTGTGAGATACCGATCTCTTCTGCAATTTCCATCTGGGTGCTTCCGCCGAAGAACCGCATTCGGATAATTTTATTTTCCCGTTCGGAAAGGTGTCCCAGGGCCTCTTTCAGCGCAAGGGACTCCAACCATTTTTCATCCGCTTCCCGATCGCTTAACTGGTCCATCAGGTAGACCGAATCGCCGGAGCCGGAGTCGTTGTAGATGGGCTCAAAGAGTGACACCGGAGCAACGATGGCATCCAAGGCCGAAGCGATTTCCTCTTTTTCGTGGTGCTCCTCGGGATGAGCTTTATTCAGGGCGTCGGTAATTTGTTCGATAGTTGGTTCCTTCTCATTTTCAGAGGACAGCTTATCCCGGATTTGCAAAGCCTTATAGGCCAAATCCCGCAAGGATCTGGACACTCTTATAGAATTGTTGTCGCGCAGATACCGACGGACTTCACCGATAATCATGGGGACGGCATAGGTAGAGAACTTCACATCTAATTCGATGTTGAAATTGTCCACGGCCTTAATCAACCCGATACAGCCCACCTGGAAAAGGTCATCCATATTTTCGCCTCTGCCGGCAAAGCGTTGGATGATGGACAGGACCAAGCGCAGATTTCCGTTGATCAACCGACGCCTGGCCTCCTTATCTCCTGCCGCCGAGCGCTTCAGAAGCTGTTCTTTTTCTTCTTGCCCCAGAGTTTCCAGTCCCGAAGAATGGATTCCGCAAAGATCCACCTTTGAATAATACGCCATGTCTTCTTCCTTTCACCGGATTCCCGGTAAAGGAAGTATGGACCGTTTGACGGGGAGTTTATGCAGAAAAAGGAAAGCGGAAATATTTGGTTTTTCAGACAGAGCGCTGATTCCGGAAGGGAAAAGGATTCCGAAGTCGGCAGAAGGAATCCGGGTGCCGGTCTGCCTGTTTTCTGCCTGCAAACGGGCGAAAAGCCTTAATGGGGCGCAGTTTCTTTTGATGAAAAGAAAAATACTTGAAAAGTTGCTTGATATATGGTATACTAAGAAAAACCTAATGGAGAAGACCGGGACCTAAAACAAAAGGAGGGAAATGAAAGTATGGAAAAGAAGAACAAGTATACCGGAACACAGACAGAAAAAAATTTACAGGCGGCATTTGCCGGAGAATCCCAGGCAAGAAACAAGTACACCTATTTTGCATCGGTGGCCAAGAAGCAGGGCTATGAGCAGATTGCGGCGCTTTTCCTGAAAACCGCCGAAAACGAGAAGGAACACGCCAAGCTCTGGTTCAAGGAGCTTTCGGGCATCGGCGATACGGCAGAGAATCTGCTTTCTGCCGCAGAGGGAGAAAACTACGAATGGACCGATATGTACGAGGAATTTGCCAAGACCGCAGAGGAAGAGGGCTTTACCGAGCTTGCCAAGCGTTTTCGGCTGGTTGCTGCTGTTGAAAAGCATCATGAAGAGCGCTACAGAGTCCTTCTGCACAATGTGGAGAGCAAGGAAGTGTTTGAAAAGAGCGAAGTGAAGGTTTGGGAATGCCGGAACTGCGGACACATCGTGGTGGGCACCAAAGCGCCGGAGGTTTGCCCCACCTGCAATCATCCCCAGAGCTATTTTGAGGTTCATGCAGAAAATTACTGATCCTCCGCAAAAAGGGTGCCGGTGTCCTTTCAAAAGTTCCGAAAAGAGACGGAACCCGGACAACAGCAAAGAAACAAATAGGGAAGCGGTGAACAGAGCCAAGGCTTTTTCCACTTTCCTCTTTGGATTTTGAGGAGCGGCGGCCGGCAGGGTGCGGCATCGAAAAGTTGTGGACAAAGGGACGCTGAAGATTGTTCAATCAACAGAGCATTTTCCGAAATGCAGAAAACGAAGCGATTTTCCGGAAAGCCGGCAATCGCCGGAAACAAGAAGAGAGGAAGAGTTTTTACATGAGTGCCGCAACTTTAGTGCTGATGGCGGCGGGACTGGGCAGTCGTTTTCGGGGAGGCATCAAGCAACTGGCCAAGGTTTCCCCTGACGGCGCCCTATTGATGGACTATTCGATCTATGATGCGCTGCAGGCGGATTTTAGCCGTGTGGTCTTTGTCATTCGCCGGGAAATTGAGGCGGATTTCAAGCAGACTATCGGAAATCGGATCGAAAAAGCGCTTTCGGCTCGTCAGGTAGAGGTACACTATGCGTTTCAGGAGCTGGACGACCTTCCCGCCGGATTCAGGGTGCCGGAAGGCCGCACCAAGCCCTTTGGCACCGGACAGGCGGTGCTGGCGGCCAAAGAATACATCAAGACCCCCTTTGTGGTACTGAATGCCGATGATTACTACGGAAAAGAGGTCTTCCGGAAGATGCAGGAGTACCTGACGATTCCGAAAGGGCCGGGAAAACTGCACATGGCCATGGCCGGCTTTGTGCTGAAAAACACCGTCAGTCCCAACGGAACGGTGACCAGAGCCATTTGCCGCACCGACCGGAACGGAATGCTTACCGATCTGGAGGAAACCAAGGGAATATATCTTGAAAACGGAAGAGTATACCGGGAGAAATACGGAGCTGAAGGACGGGCAACGCCGGAAAGTCTGGTTTCCATGAATATGTGGGCGGCTTACCCGGAGTTTGTGGCAGAACTGGAGCGGGGCTTTGCGGATTTTCTGGCAGAACAGGACGGGGACCCCTTAACCAAGGAATTTCTTTTGCCCGTTTTTGTTGAGAAGCTTTTGAAGGAAGAAAAGGTTCAGGTGCAGGTTCTGCCCACTGCCGAGCAGTGGATCGGCATTACTTATCAGGAGGATCTGCTTCCTGCCCGGGAGAAATTTCTCAGAATGACCGAGAAAGGGCTGTATCCCGCCCGGCTGTGGGGTGAAGGCTGAAGCCGAAGAGCTTTCGGGGCGACTCTTCCGGGGCATTGTCGGAAAGAGCTTTTTTAGAAAACGGTGCTTCCGCAAGAGAAGTCCCGTCCGGAAAAGCCAAGAGAAAATCCGGGATAAGACAGGGAAAGAGCCTGTTGCTTAAAGAGTTACTTCATGAAAGGAGATAGGATCCATGAAAAAAATTATTTGCAAGAAGGAATACGATACCGAGACTGCGGAGCTTCTGAAGAAGCACACGGAAGGAGTTTTCGGTGAGCCGGAGGGTTATGAAGAGAGTCTGTATCAGACCTCTGCCGGCACATATTTTCTCTATGTAAACGGCGGAGAGAACTCTCCCTATCCCAAGGAGGACATCAAGCGGTTGTCCAAGGATAAGGCCGAAGAGTGGCTTGCCAAGCACTGAAACGGCAGAGAGAAAACAGCAGGGGCAGGGTTCTTCGGGAATGCTCCTGCGCTTTTTTTCCATACCTGCAATTTTTATGGGTTGCCTCGGTATGGCCGGGTTGCCCATTCAAAATATCTTGACAAAGCGGGGGAAGGATGATATACTTCATTCACAAAATACATAAAAAGGTGTTATTGCCATGAAGAGAATTTCAGCGTTTGTTCTGGCCGTGCTTTTGTTTGGTACCATGCTGTTTGTGCTCACGCCCATTGCGTCCAATGCTGCGGGAGTGCTCAGCTATAGTCTGGTCAAGACTTTTTTCAATAAAAGCCAGAACAGTGTGACCGATACCTACAAAGCCAAGGACGGAACCTATCTTCCCTACAGGCTTTATGTTCCGGAGGATTACGATCCCGAAAAGAGCTATCCTCTTGTTCTCTTCTTTCACGGTGCGGGAGAAGCAGGCTCGGATAACGAGCATATTTTCAGAGGCGGCTCTATTCTGCAAAGACTGTTGCTGCCCGACGAGCGCAGTCAGCGCCCCTGTATCATCCTTGCTCCCCAGTGCGGAAGCACGGCAAACGGGGGGAAGTGGGTCAACAGCGATTGGGGGCCGGGCACTTACGATCATACAACCTTCAAAAAGAGCCCTTACATGACCGCGGCCGAAGAGCTTTTAGACAAGGTAATTGAAGAGTATTCCGTAGATGAAACCTCTCTCTATGTTTCGGGCATATCCATGGGCGGCTACGGAACATGGGACATCATCTCCAGAAATCCCGACAAATTTGCGGCGGCGATTCCCGTTTGCGGCGGAATCGATGAATCCTATATGGAAGGGCTGAAGGGCATGCCCATACGCACCTTTCACGCCGCCGACGATACGATCGTAAGCAATAAAGGAACCGTAAAGGCCAATGAGATTCTCAAGGATTACGGAGACTTTCTGTATACCGAATATGCAACCGGCGGTCATATTATATGGGATCGGGCATACGGGACGAGCGGACTGACCGATTGGCTCTTTGCCCAGCATACAGAACCGAAGACCTATAATGTAAGCGTGGAAAACGATGCCGCAAAGGGAACGGTTGAAGCCCCCGAAAAGGTGGAAAGCGGCGGAAAGCTTGAATTTACGGTAACCGCCAAGGATGGCTACGAGATTGCAGGCGTAAGGGTTGACGGGATCGTCATCGAGGCAGGAGAAAACGGGAAGTATACGGTTGACGGCATAAAGGCGGATGTTCAGATCCAGGCAGAATATACGGAAAAGAGCGTCTTCTCCACAACAGAGCCCACCGAGGAAACACCCCCGGCTACTCCCGCCGACCCTCCGTCGTCAACATCCGGCAAAACGACAGCGGATGAGGAGAGCGGAGCTCCTGTGGTGCTTATCGTCTTTGTCGTTGCGGCAGTTGCCGTGCTGGCGGGCATTGCGGCGTTTATAGTTTTGAAGAGGAAAAGAAAATAATCGGGACGAGGAGCCGGAGAAGCGTTCGGGGCAGACCGTCCCGACACATTTGGCTTTTTAGTCTGTGTTGTAAATAGATATGACCCCAAAAAAGGATAAATAAAGATATGGTTGGTATGTACCCGGAAGCCTCGGAACGGAACCATAGACCGGTGCGCCTCTTAAGTACGCATAGGCGCTCCTTTGAAATCTATTTGCATCTTTTCTATCGGACAGATCAATTCCGGAAGTTGGCTTTGGTTTGCGTGCGGCGGCATTTTGCCCTTTCACACGGAAAGGTTTAAAACTGCTTGGCGCTTTCGGCTTCTTCAATAGTGTGGGAAATCTCTCCTTGATATGGTTGGGTGGTTTGCGGTGATCCTATTTTGCCATATCTTTATAGAGATTTCCTCTTTTTTTGGTTCACAGCATTTCAGCACATACAGGAGCATCCGGAAAAACCCTGCGCCGAATGCTTGACAAGAGTGTAAAATCACGCTATAATACTATGAATAGATATTTGCCGATATTTTGTCGGATATTTTGTCAAGAGGGACTCATGAGCTATACCTATTTGGGAAAACAGAATAGGGAAGAAGACTTGAAAAAGCTGGATTCTGCCCAGTGTGACCGTCTCTGTGCCGAGATCCGACAGGAGCTTCTGGAGAGAGTGACCCAAAACGGCGGACATCTGGCGTCCAATCTGGGCGTTGTGGAACTGACTCTGGCCATCCACCGGGTCTTTTCTTTGCCGGAGGACCGGTTGATTTTTGATGTGGGACACCAGAGCTATGTACATAAGCTGTTGTCCGACCGCTTTGACCGGTTTTCGACCCTGCGTCAGCCCGGCGGACTGTCGGGCTTTCAGCGCCGGGATGAAAGCCCTTACGACCCCTTCGGAGGCGGACACGCCAGCACCTCACTTTCCGCCGCAATCGGTTTTGCGGAGGCGGACAAGCTGGCCGGCAGAAGCAATTACACGATCTGTGTGGTGGGGGACGGTGCCTTCACCGGCGGAATGATCCATGAGGGACTGAACAATTGCAGAGAGTCCCTGCACCTGATTATCGTTCTGAACGAAAACGAGATGTCCATTTCCAAAAACGGCGGGCACTTTGCCGGGGCTCTTCTGAAGATGCGCACCACCGGTTGGTACTTCAATCTGAAAAGAAGAGTGAAAAAGGTCCTGTCCAAAACGCTTTTCGGGCAGAAGGTGATCCGCTTTTCCAGCCGTCAAAAGGCCAGGATCAAAAGGGCGATCTACGATGACAACTATTTTGAGCAGCTGGGGATGAATTATCTTGGGCCGATCGACGGACATGATCGGGCAAAGCTGGAGCTGATTTTTGAGGAAGCCAAAAGGAGCGAAGGCTGTACGGTGGTCCATGTGAAAACCGTGAAGGGGAAGGGCTACGAGCCGGCAGAAAAGGAGCCGGGAAAATACCACGGGATTCCCCCTGCCGGAAAACAGCCGGTTCCCACATTCTCGGAGCATTTCGGCAAGACCCTTGCATCTCTGGGCGACCGGGACGGGAAGATCTGTGCGATTACGGCCGCCATGGCGGACGGTACCGGATTGACCGCCTTTGAAAAGGCTCATCCCGACCGGTTTTTTGATGTGGGTATTGCCGAGGAGCACGCCTTAACCTTTTCTGCGGCTCTTTCCGCCGCCGGAATGAAGCCGGTTTTTGCCGTTTACTCCACCTTTTTGCAGCGATCCTTTGACCAGCTCATCCATGATGCCGCCTTACAGCGTCTGCCCCTGACCCTCTGTGTGGACCGGGCGGGACTGGCTCCTGCAGACGGGCCGACGCATCATGGAGTTTACGATGTGGCCATGGCCCTTTCTCTGCCCGAAACGCAGATTTTTGCGCCGTTGGATTTTCAGGCGCTTGACCGGTATCTGGAAGAGGCGTTGCAAAGTGAGCGCATTTGTTTTATCCGCTACCGCAGCGGCGGAGAATCGGAAAGCGCCCGGGCGCTTTCCTATCTTGACGAGGAAAAGCATTTACGGGGGAGTCTTGCACAGCATCCGGAAGGGGTAATCCTCACCTACGGAGCCCTGTTTGAAGAAGCCCTCCGTGCCAAAAACGAAGCGGAAAAAGAAGGGCACCGTCTTTCCCTGCTGGTGCTTGAAATGCTGCGCCCCGATGAGAGCCTGCTTTCTGCGGTGCTCCAATGTCTGCCCGAAGGAGTTCCTCTGCTGTTTGCCGAGGAGGGGATTCTGAACGGAGGTGCAGGCGCTTTGTGGGCAAGGCTTTTGGCGGAAAAGGGACGGAGCGTGAAAATCCTTGCCCTTTCCGACCCATTTGTGTTGGCCGAAAAGGGAAAGTCGGTGTATGAATCCTACGGCATTTCGGCAAAGCAGATGCGGGAAGCGCTCGGAATGCCGAGCGATCCCATCGGAAATTCATAGGAAAAGAGGATCTTGGCCTTTGTGCAGGAACCGAAAAGCCACCGAGGGATAAGTATCAGCTCCAAGAGAGCCGGAAGGCGGGAAAAGCTTCCGGACAATTCTCGGAACGGGCTTTTGAAGAAGGAGAAATCATGCTGACTTTGCGCATACTGTGTCACGGTACCCTGAAGGAAGAATATCTTCGTGCGGCCTGTGCCGAATACAAGAAGCGGCTGGGGGCCTATGGCCGGGTGGAAATTTTAGAGGCCAAGGACGATCGGACGCTTGCCTCCTACATCCGGGAAAAGGAGTATACAGTGGCGCTGTGCATTGAGGGGAAGGAGCTGTCCTCCACAGAACTGGCGCAGATGATGGACGATCTGCCCGAGCGGGGTTTTTCAACGGTCTCCTTTGTGATCGGAGGCTCGGACGGCCTGCCGGAGGAGACGAAAAAGCTCTGTAATTACCGGTTGTCCTTTTCCAGAATGACCTTTCCCCACCAGTTGATGCGGGTGATCCTTCTGGAACAGCTTTACCGGGCATTGAACATCAACCACAACGGAAAATACCACAAATAATGCCCCCAAAGGGCTTTTCCGTTGTATATGAGGATTGCAAATGAATGTATATGAATTGGGACGGGTGGCGGTTGCCGTGGTGGGCGCCGGGCATGCAGGGTGCGAAGCGGCTCTGGCCTGCGCCCGGATGGGCGTGGATACGATTCTGTTTACCATGAGTGCGGACAGCATCGCCAATATGCCCTGTAACCCTTCGGTAGGCGGTACGGGAAAGGGTCATCTGGTTTTTGAGATCGACGCTCTGGGCGGAGAGATGGGCTACCAGGCCGACAGAGTGACGCTACAGTCCAGAACCCTGAACACCGGCAAGGGCGTGGCGGTGTATTCCAAAAGGGTGCAGGCCGACCGTCGGGAATATCAGAAGAACATGAAGAAAACATTGGAGGAGACACCGAACCTGCGTCTGATTCAGGCGGAGATCGTGAAGATCCTCACCGAAGAAGCCGACGGAAGGGCCATGGTCGTGGGCGTGCAGACCAGACTCGGCGGCATTTACCGGGTCTCAGCGGCGGTGGTATGCGCCGGAACCTACCTGTCCTCTTCGGTGATTGTGGGGGAATGCGTCTGTCCGGCCGGCCCCGACAGTCTGTTGCCTGCAGGCGCTCTTTCGGAAAATCTTTCTTCCTTGGGGCTTTCCATGCGGCGGTTCAAAACCGGAACCCCGCCGAGAATTCACGCAGACACGGTGGATTTCTCAAAACTGGAGCTTCAGGAAGGGGAACGGGAGATCACGCCCTTTTCCTACCGGACCGACAAAAGAAAGCTGAATGAGATCCAACAGATTGCCTGTCACATCGTCTATACCAACGAAGATACGCATCGGGTGATTCGGGAGAATCTCTGCCGTTCGCCCCTGTACACCGGGCGGATTCACGGAACCGGCCCTCGCTACTGCCCCAGCATTGAGGATAAGATCGTACGCTTTGCCGACAAAGAGCGGCATCAGCTCTTTGTGGAGCCTATGGGAAAGGACACCAAGGAGCTGTATTTGCAGGGCTTTTCCTCCTCGCTTCCCGAGGATGTGCAGGTACGGATGCTGCATACGCTCAAGGGCTTTGAAGAGGCGGAAATTATGCGCCCGGCCTATGCCATAGAGTATGACTGCGTGGATCCTTTGGAGCTGTTACCCACTCTGGAAACCAAAAAAGTGGAAGGGCTTTACGGCGCCGGCCAGTTCAACGGCACCTCCGGCTATGAGGAAGCGGCGGCTCAGGGGCTTCTTGCCGGAATCAATGCTGCCCTGAAAATCAAAAAGGAGGAGCCGTTGGTGCTTACAAGGGACTCTTCCTACATCGGGATGCTGGTGGACGATTTAGTTACAAAGGGAACCAATGAGCCCTACAGAGTGATGACCTCCCGCAGTGAGTACCGGCTGTTGCTCCGGCAGGATAATGCCGATCTGCGGCTTTGCGAAGCGGGGTACCGGGTGGGATTGTTGCCCAAGGAACGCTATCGGGCTGTTAAGGAAAAGGAACTGGCCATTGAACGGGAAAAAGAAAGGCTCGGCACCCTGCGGCTTGGGTCCTTTCCCGAATTGAACCGCACCTTGGAGGCCCTTGGGAGCACACCGGTCAAGGAATCTGCCACCATGAGCGAGCTTTTACGCCGGCCGGGAGTGTGCTGGGAGAATTTGCGGGCCTTTGACCGGGCGGGAGAAGCGGTGCCGGAGGAAGTGCGCAAGGAAGCGGAAATCGGCATCAAATATGAAGGATATATCAAGAGACAGCTGGCCGAAGCCCGGAAAATGGCGGTTTTGGAGAAGAAAAAACTGCCGGCGGATCTGTGCTACAATGAGATCGTGGGGTTGCGCCTGGAAGCACGGCAGAAATTGCAGAGCGTGCGCCCTCAGAGCATCGGACAGGCGTTGAGAATTTCCGGCGTAAGTCCGGCGGACATCTCGGTGTTGCTGATCTATCTTGAAAAAAAGAGAAGTGCGGAACCGAAAACCGGTGCCGTAAAGGGTAGCGGAGAGGAAAAGGAAGAATGAGCTTTGCCGAAAACTACAGGCGGATTTTTTTGGAAGAGGGTCTGGACGCATACGCCACCGACGAGCTTGCCCTGAAATTTGAACGGTTGACCCGAATGCTCCTGTCCTTCAATGCGTGTACCAATCTGACGGCGATTACAGAGGAAGAGGAGATTCTGCGCAAGCACTATGCCGATTGTCTGAAGTCCGCACATCTTCTGCCTTACGGAGCAAGCGTGCTGGATGTGGGGTGCGGCGGCGGTTTTCCCGCTTTGCCCTTAGCCATTGCCCGGCCGGACCTGACGGTGGTGGGTTTGGACAGCACGGGAAAGAAATTACAATTTGTTGAAATATGTGCTAAGGAACTGAACCTCCGGGTCCAAACTCTTTCGGGCCGGGCAGAGGAGCTTGGCCGAGAGGAACGCTATCGGGAGAGCTTTGACGCTGTAACCGCCAGGGCGGTGGCGGCGTTGCCGGTGCTTTGCGAATGGTGCCTGCCCTTTGTGCGGGTGGGAGGCGTGTTTCTGTCAATGAAAGGCTCCGGCGGAAGAGAGGAACTGAAGAGCGCCGGAAATGCCATCTTCCGCCTGGGCGGAAAAAAGAAGACGGTGGAGGAGTATACCTTAGGCGGTGCCGGGCGGGTGAATATTCTCGTGGAAAAGGTTCAGCCAACGCCGGGGATCTATCCCCGGAAAAACAGCGTGATCCTGAAAAATCCGTTGTAAAAGCCGAAAGCCCGATTTTGCGTATGTTCGGGTTCTTTGGAAAAAATGTTGCGAAGACGGTTAAACACCGAAAGAAAGCCGGATTTTTGCCTTGACGGTAAAATTCCGAAAACCGGGCATACTATCCGGTATAAGACAGGCGGCCGAAGCCGCCGGGAAACAAAAATCAAGGAAAAGTAGGACATGAAAAACAAACTCTGGACGAAAGACTACACCATCATCACTTTGGGAAGCGCAGTTTCAATGTTCGGCAATGCCATGGTCGGATTTGCCATCAGTCTGTATGTGCTGGACTATACCAAATCCCCCTATCTCTACTCACTGTATGTGTTCTTTTACACACTGCCTCAGATTTTCGCACCGCTGTTTGCCGGCCCCTTGATGGATCGGTTTTCAAGAAGGCGAACCATCTACCTTCTGGATGCAACTTCTGCTTCGCTCTATTTGATTTTGGCTTTACTGATCATTTTTGGATTTTTCAGCTTTCCCCTGTTGGCCACGATGACCTTTGTCATCGGCATCATCAACAGCGCCTATTTGGTGGCGTTCAATAGCTTTTACCCCATGCTTGTTTCCGACGGAAATTATTCCAAAGCCTATTCGGTTTCCAGTACCTTGGAGACCGTCTCCTATGTGATGGTGCCGGTGGCGACCTTCTTGTATAAAGCCTTCGGAATTTTGCCGGTGTTGATTGCCAACAGCGCCTGCTTTTTTACGGCCGCTTTTTTTGAAACACGAATCAGCGATGTGGAAAAAGCAAGGGGAGAAAAGGCCTCCTATAGTGGGAAAACTTATATTTCCGACAGTCTGGCAGGCCTGCGCTACCTTATTTCGGAAAAGGGACTTCTTTGCATCAGTTTGTTTTTCTTCTTCTCTTTTTTTGCCAACGGCGCCACTACGGTGCTGACACTTCCCTGGTTTAAGGAAACCTATGAAAACGGGGAGTATACCTATATGTCCGTCTGGTTCTTCTTGGGTGTGGGACGGATTCTGGGCGGCTTCTTTCACTATAAATGGCGTATCCCCGCCCAGGCCAAATTCGCCCTGTCGCTTTTTGTCTATATCCTTTCCGCCGCTCTGGAGGGCGTGTATCTCTTCACTCCCTTGATGGCCATGCGAGGGATGTGCTTTGTCATGGGACTCTGCAATTCCACGGCCTTCAATATCCGGGTTTCGTCCACTCAGGCCTATGTGCCGGATGACCATCGGGGACGCTTCAACGGCGCTTTCCTCATGATGACTACCGGCGGTACACTGTTGGGCGAACTTACCGCTGGGGCGGTGGCAACGGTTCTACCCATGCGTGAAACGCTAAGTATTTTTATGGGTGTTTGTATACTTGCGGCACTGGTGTTCATCCTCGGAGGAAGAAAACACATCAAACCGATCTATAATCGAAAAAATGGCTGATCTTCTTTGAAATGATCACTCTGTGTCTTGGCGCCGGGCTCCGCCCTGCACCCGGCGACCCCTTTTGAAAAAGGGGTCGATCCGAAAACTTTT
>ERZ857757.977-NODE-977-length-25256-cov-20.248006_pt1 | contig 25256 bp, 23 predicted proteins | sample MGYA00519764_ERZ857757 | MGnify/ENA primary metagenome ERZ857757 (study PRJEB31778, sample SAMEA3449359) | human gut metagenome | biome: human gut; feature: human-associated habitat; material: faeces | place: United Kingdom | collected 2010/2012 ... | reverse complement strand
GCGTACCGCTTTACAGACAGAATGTTCCCGGCTTGGCCGTAGGTGTAGACGAAGGAGGCGTTTTGGGTCTTGCTGTCGTGGCGGGTCAGCTGGTTTTTCTGGTCGTAGGTATACTTCTCCCGCAGGGGCTTGGTGTCGTCGGTGGTCCAGACCCGCTCGGAAGAGGCCGATATTATAATACATGCAGTTCATTCTATCGACTATTAGATAATAGTTGAAACAAATCTTTCATGTCATTTTCAATATCATCAGTGTCTAAATATAGTGATACTTTTGTTTTAAAAAAATCCCTTTCTATTGATGACACCATCCATGTAGCTGATAGTGAATAGTAATCTGCCTCGCCATCAATACTTTTTACATGTACTTCTTTGCCGTCTCTCTGAACCTCACAACATATATAGCACGCATAACCAACATGAAACGGCAAACGACGGTCAGAACGCTTCTCAGTAGAAAAATCAATCCAAAAAAGTCTAACTTCAAGAGAACAATTGTACTGTTCAAACAATGATGAATATGTACTAATAATCTTGGAATATGTTTTAAGCATTATATCTTCATGACTTATAATACGTTGTGCTTCGCTTTTTTCATATGCAAATTTCATCAAAATCTCCTCCCAAACAGTGTCCAGTGAATTGAACGTCCTGTAATTCCACCTGGATTGGCGACAACGCCCTTTGTGCATGTACCAGCAAGCATCGCCGTTGTGATACCACAAAGGCAAAACTTGTCAGGAGTACTCCTGAAACCTTTAAGGATCTGCGATATTCCCTGTATATATAGCGACGAGTTCATTAAACACATGCTGTAATGCGTCGCTTTCCGACGGAAATCCAATGCAGTTATACTCTTTTCCTCTTTCTCTTGTGAAAGTTTCCCAGCGAAGTTTGTTTTTTCGTATGTTATAGCCATCGTTTATACTGCTATCGAAAGAAACGATTTCTAATGGTATTCCATTTTCTTTTAGACCTGCAATAAATTCATTCCTGTTCATATCTCACTCTCCAAGTATTTTTAATATACCACCTGCAATCAATTGATCTACTCTACCGTCTAATAATATGTACTGCGTTCCTCCACCAATTTGGCCAAACCAAGGTGCAACTGTACCACTTAATGCTTGTATGGGCTGTGCTGTTTGCAAATATGTGGTCGCTTGACCTATTTTATCGTAGGGAAGAGCAAGCATCTGACTTGGAGTACCAGCGGGAGCTGCAAATCTGCCTGCAAGGTCTCCTGTGCGTTGGAGAATCGTTCCAACATCCAACGATATCCTTTCGATTGCTCCAGAAAATCCATTGTTAGGGGGATAATAAGTTTGCAGTGCTGTTGATGTCTTTTCTACCGTTTGTTCTACGATAGGAGCTGCCGCTGTACCAGTTGCACCTGTTGCTGCTGCGCCGATAGCTGTAATGGCAGCACCTATTCCCCAGCCAGCAAGGCCCCCGAGGACACCCCCGGCCAAAATTCCTCCAGCAACAGTCCATCCGCTTATTTTTCCAGTTTGCGCCTTGGAAGACTTAGCAGCAATATGACCACCGGCTAATCCCCCCAAAACAGCGCCAACAATAATACACGCCAGTATGAATGAGTGACCGCTGGGATCTGAATACATTATCGGATTATTATTGCAATATGCAAATAAATTGTAACCTGGTATGCCATCTTTCAAATTTAACTGCGAATCCGCATTAATAAATCTCCCGAACTCCGGGTTATAGTACCGGCTATTCAGGTAATAGAGGCCCGTCTCGGTGTCGTAATAATACCCCCGGTAGCGGAAGGGATTCTTATCGCCCACGGCGTAGCCGGTGGCGTTGGTGACGGTGCATTTGCCCCAGGCGTCGTAGCTGTACTTAGCCACGATCTGCCCCGTGGCGGCCCGGACGATGGCTATAACATCCCCCTGGACATTGTAGAGGTAGTAGAACAGCATGGTCCCGTTGGCGAAGCCCACGCGCTTGCCGGTGCTGTCGTAGAAGAACCGCATAACGGAATCCCCGGTCTTTTGCGCCAAAATTTGGCTGCCGTTGAGGAAGAATTCCGTGGTGGTGCCATTCACCGTCTTGCTGGTGCGGATGCCGTCAGCGTTGTACTTATAGCTGTAGGTGTTGCTGCCGTTGGTGATTTTCCGCAGCTCCCGGCCCATCCAGGTGTAGCTGGCGCCGTTATAGGTGAGCATGTTGCCGATGCCGTCGTAGGTGATGGCCTTGCCGTTGTACTTGGTCAGCAGGTCCGCCCAGCTGCTGTCGTAGACGTAGGAGCGGGTCTCCAGGGCGGAAGACGGCAGGGTTCCAGTCGTAAAGGCGTAGCGCTTTACAGACTTGATGTTCCCAGCGTTTCTGCGGACATGCTACGTCCCAGTGTTATTCTCTTTATCTTCTTGCAGCTCCAATATCTGGATCAGCCTTTTCCTCAGCTTTTTATACTTGAAGATATAAAGTCCGCCTACCTGCTTGGCAACATAGACACGCTTTCCGCCAAAAGAAATACCTGCCACCAGTCTGCCATTTTTGAGCCCTTGTTCCATGCTGCAATTGACCATGCCCCGAAATGGCGGCGTAATGCGATCCACGCAGAAAACTGAGATCATATTCACATAGGCCGTAATTACATCTCTCCCGCTCTCCCCCGTAAGTATGTCAGTAATTGCATCATCGGCAGCCTCTGTCAGTTCGTCCGTCAGCTCCGACACGCGAATGACACTCACACAGTTCCATTCGCTGCCTTTCAGCGTATCGGCATATACAGACACAGCCCCCTCAGGTTCCAGCGTAGATGTTTTCACCAAGTGATACCCGTTCGTCGCCAGGGCACCGCTCAAAAATTGGGATAACTCTTCATACGAGCGATACGGACTCGCAAACACGTCGGCCTTCACCGGCTTAGACTTTATCTTTCCAAATAGCGGGAGAAGTATTATCACCATTATTCCCGCTACAAAAGTTACGATACCGGCCACTGCCATAATAACTTCCAATGGAGCTTCAGGAATAAATATGCTGATGGGAATACAACCAGGGAAAACACCTATGGCGAATGAACCCAAGGCTATTGCGGTTAGAACATTTATAATGCGTTCTTTTATTCGGTCGTTCATTTCATCTCCCCCCTTGTACAGACCCCATGGTGGGGAAAATTGGGACGACCGGTAGCTGCATTGTCCGGTGATCCATAAACTCTGATTTAAATCCTTCAGTAATAATCTGCAGCGAAAACACCTCCGTTTTCATGCAATCCAATGTATAGCTCCCTTATTGCGTCACGGCTTATTGGAGCGATCAAAATCCGGGACCTTACCAGGAAAGCAGAGCACAATCCAATCAACTATTATTGTAATAATAATTGGCGCACTCCAAATTAGGTACCCATCGAAAACATACATCCATTTTTCCGGCAAACATACTGCAAGCATCAGCAAAATCATGTACCCGCTTAATGCAATGACTCTGCTGATTTTATACCGCCGCATATGGTGAGGTGCAAGGGAATATTTGGATGTGTAAAGTCCCAAAAGCTTATCCAATAAGGAACGTTCTTTACGCACTTTTTTGAGGGTGGATTTGTGCTGCTTAAATTCAAAGGCTAACCAGATTTGTGTTCGGTAATAGCATTCTGTGATGACAAGTGAAAATGCCAACAAAGCAACGATCTGGCTGCTGGATATAATCTTATATCCGATTATACTGATCATTATCAACCTCCGTTGATCACATATTTTTATTCAGCGGTTTAAAAAAGCTCGAGCAAAATTCGCACCAGTAGTCAATGCAGTTTTTATATTAAACATTGATTTCGTAATCGAAATAGTGCTCTTTACATAGAAATTTGTTTGTATCCTGGCTTCCTTCAGATATGCTTTCGCTCCATGCTTTACAAATGCATCTGTAGTTTTATTTAAAGTTTGCTTACCCAAATTCACCATATGTTTTTTCCCAAATTCTTTAGTCGCTCCAGCGCCAGATACTACCCCCGAAACTCCGCCCCAAACCGTATCAGCAACCAATTCTTTTTCGTTGAAAGTTTGTCTGCGTCCAGAATAATAGTCAGATATTTGCGTTGCAATATTTGATGATGCGGAAATTGCCGCATTCCCAAGTATTTGCCCCACTAATCCAACACCACTTGCCGACAGAGCTCCGCTCAACGCACCTCCAACCGCACTTATGACAATATCTCTGGCACTTCCTCCTGATATAGCCGTGGAAATACCACTTATCAGCCCGCCTACTGCGGCACCTGCAATAAAGTGCCAAAACTCACCGCAATCATCGACTCGAGTGACAGGGTTGCCATCACAGTAAGCAAACAGATTCTTATCCCAAAAGGCACTATCGGGCGAAACTGTTATAACATCAGGTGTATCCGCGCTGATGAACCTCCCGAACTCCGGGTTATAGTACCGGCTGTTGAGATAATAAAGTCCGGTCTCGGTGTCGTAGTAGTACCCCCGGTAGCGGAAGGGATTCTTATCGCCCACAGTGTAGCCGGCGGCGTTGTAGACCCACTCGCCCTTCTTGACGCTGCCATACGACTTGCTGGACAGCCGGTCCATGGAGTCGTAGCCGTAGTTCACCGTGAGGCCGTTGCCGTACTGCGCGGAGGCCAGATTGCCGTTATTGTCCTGGTAGGTATTAGTGACCAGGGTCCGGCCCCCGGCGGTGGTCTTCAGGGGGTTGCCGAAGGCGTCGTAGGTGAAGGTATACGCGGTGGAGGGGGTGGTGATCCCCGAGAGGTCCCCCCGGCTGTTGCTAATTGTTGTATTCTTGTAATAACATTTTTGCGGAAAAACATATTGTTGAGTCGTCCGAATCAGCAATTATTCTTTTTAATGTAAGAACGGATTGCTCAATTAAAACCGATGCATGTAAACAGAAAGAAGCAACGTTGACTTTTACTCTATCATCTTCATGATTAAGCAACATAAACAATGCATTTTTGCTTATATTTTGCATCATCTCATCTTGCAACTTATTAAGTTTTTTAGCAGCTGCATTGCTTTTTTTAACTTTAAGTTTATTTGCGTAGTCATTTTTAGTGCACTGCTGGAGCGATAATTCAACAAACAAATTATAATAATCTTTCATATACACACCGCTAATAGCAGAAGCTATATCACTGGCCAATAGATGATTTTTTCCAAAATTGCATTGTGTTCGGATAAAAATACCATACCGAGAAATAGCCCCACCCAAATAGCGCCCCGCAGCAGGGCTCCCGGAAGCATACACATTGGATCCCTATCATTCTTATATGCTTGAAACAGAGCCGGACCAATAACAAATAATGTAAATGTTATCGCCTCGAATAGGCTCGCAGCTTTTGCAATAACTGAACCAATGTTGCTGACGACTAACGCAATACACACAAGCGCAAATTTTGTTCGTTTTGAATATGTTTTCCTTTGCCTTTTCATATTTTAAATACCTCCTTGATTGAGCTAATTGAAAAGTGGGATAATGTTATTTGCTGTAGTTCGGACGGTGTCAATTCCTGCGCCGGGCTGAAATATGAATTGGTTGGAGACAGCTACCTAACCGGCGGCGAATTAAACGCCTGTCTTGCGGATATTGACCGACAGGCAGAGGAGCTTTTTCTTCGGCTGGTAAAGCAAATGGCAGATGCCGAGGGCATTACGGAAACGCTGAAAGCCAGCGACCAAATGAAATGGGTCGGGCGGATGAATTCCTGCCGAGACCGTGCATCCGCACGACCTGTTGATCCAATCTGTCCAGTCCATTTACATACATACTGTTTCCTCCGCAAATCAGGTTTTTCCATAATCTTTATCGCTGATGATACCACCGTTTCTTTGGAGCATAAATGCCATATTGACAGATCAGATTTAAAGCACTACAATGCTTGCAAAACGCAGATTTTAGCTTACGATACGGAGGCGTACCATGAACCGGGATTTAACACAAGGCCCTGTCACCAGGTCCATGCTGCTGTTTGCCATCCCCATGATTTTAGGGGATCTATTGCAGCAGTGCTATAACATCGCCGACACGCTGATCGTAGGACAGTTCCTTGGGCGGGACGCCCTTGCGGCGGTGGGCTCGTCCTTTACGCTGATGACCTTTCTGACCTCCATCATCCTCGGCCTGTGCATGGGGAGCGGTGCGCTGTTTTCCATACGCTTTGGACAGCGGGATGAGAAGGCTCTTTGCGAAAACCTCTGCGCTTCTTTTTTCTTTATAGCACTCGTCACTGCGCTCCTGAACATCTTATCGTTTGCCTGCCTGGACGGACTTCGCACATTCCTCCGGGTACCCGCCGAGGTCTGGGGCGATATGCGCGAATACCTGTTTGTGATCTTCATGGGCATTCCCGCGATTTTCCTGTATAACTACTTCGCCTCTTTTTTGCGGGCGATCGGCAATTCCGTCATTCCGCTTGTCTTTTTAGCTGTTTCCGCTGTGCTGAACATCGCCCTTGATCTCTGGCTTGTCATCGGGCTAAATAGGGGCGTTGCCGGGGCGGCGGAGGCAACGGTGATCGCCCAATATGTTTCGGGGATCGGCATCGCCGCTTATGCGTTTATGCGCTTCCCACAGGTGCGTTCGGTATGGAAGGTCAGTTGCCTGCGGCGCAGGCGCATCCGGGAGATCGTCTCCTTCTCCACGCTGACCTGCGTGCAGCAGTCGATCATGAACCTCGGCATCCTTATGGTGCAGGGGCTTGTCAACAGCTTCGGCCCCGTTGTGATGGCCGCCTTTGCCGCCGCTGTAAAAATCGACGCCTTTGCCTATATGCCGGTGCAGGACTTCGGCAACGCATTTTCCACCTTTATCGCACAGAATTACGGCGCAAAAGAGAGCGCACGAATACGCGCGGGGCTAAAAAGTGCCGTGTGTATTTCCATGGCCTTCTGCGTGGTCATATCCGCCCTCGTCTTCGCATTTGCAAGACCCCTTATGGCGATTTTTGTGGATGCCGGAGAAACCGAAGTCATACTGGAGGGTGTGCGGTATCTGCGTATAGAAGGTGCGTTTTACTGCGGCATCGGGTGCCTGTTTCTGCTCTACGGCCTGTATCGCGCCTTGGGAAAGCCGGGCATGAGCGTGGTGCTTACGGTCATCTCGTTAGGCACCCGTGTTGCACTGGCCTATCTGCTGTCCGCCATCCCCGCCATCGGTGTCACCGGCATCTGGTGGTCTGTCCCGATCGGCTGGGGTCTGGCGGATTTAGCCGGATTGCTCTACTACAAAGCAAGAAAGCCGGAATCACTGGCTTGACCCTTTGCTGAGGCTGAAGCGAAATGCTTGATTTATAAAAGGCGGATGACTGAATCAGGCCTGTGGCTGCCGGTAAGCCTGATAAGGAATAAAAAATAGCTGCCGATATTTGGTGTATCTATGCCTGCTCATTCTGATCTCCGGGCGGCAGCCAGCGCTTGCCGGCCAGCCGCGTCAGATAGAGTACACCCCGGACACACAGCTCCAGGCACATGGCTGCCCATACACCGGGCAGCCCCCAGCGGGGTGCGGCCAGCCATGCCAGCGGTATACGGATCCCCCACATAGTTCCCAAATTGAAAAGTGTGGGCATCAGTGTGCTGCCAACGCCCTGAAACACGCCGCCGGCCACGATGGATGCGCCGAACAGAGGCTCGGCAAAAGCCTCAATGCGCAGAATGCGAGCGCCCAGGGCGATGATGTCCGGGTTCGGCGTCAATATTGCCATCATCTGCGGGGCTAAGATATATAGCAGCCCACCGGTGATGACCATGACGGCTACGCCTATCAGCACCGTGACCCAGCCCAGCCGGCGTGCCATGTTCCGCCGCCCCGCACCCACGCTCTGCCCCACCAACATAGCTGCAGCGCTCTGAATTCCGTAGGCGGGCATATAGCACAGGCTCTCCGCCGTGATGGCAAAGGAATTGGCGGCAATAGCCACAGTGCCCAGGGGTGCTACAATAGCGGTAGAAACGATCTGCGCCGTGGGCAGTATGACCTTCTCCGATGCCACAGGTGCGGCAATGCAGAGCATTGTACACAGCTGCGGCCGATTAAAGCGCAGATGTTCACCCTTCTGCAAACGAAGCACCGGACTGCGTCGCAGAACAAAATACAACAGATACAGCCCTACCACCAGCTCGGCAAGGCCTGTACCCAGTGCGGCACCTGCCGTGCCCAGCCCTGCACCGGGGAGGGCTAACGAGCCGAGCCGGACAGTGCCGGAAGGGAAAATAAACAGGGTGTTGAATACGACATCCAATGCGCACATGACCACCATGCAGATACCGGGCGTACGCATATTGCCTGTGGCCTGCAGCTGGCCGGCCGCCACATTGTCGAGCTGGAGGGCAGGCAGGAACAGACTATATACCAAAAAGTAGGCGGAGGCATCCTGCCAAATATCCCGATCTGCCCGAAGCATTCCGGGCAGTGGCGCGGACAGTGCTGCTGCCAGCGCTGCCATGACTACGCTGAACGCCAAGCACAGCACCAGCGCCTGCTTGAGAATGTTGCGTGCCTCGGCCAAACGGCCGCCGCCCACCCGCTGCGCCGTCAGCACATTGAAGCCCATAGCCGCCGCATAAGACAATCCCCCGAAAAGCCAGGTGGTGGAGGCCACCAGCCCCACCGCCGCCGATTGAGTCGCACCCAGACGGCCCACCATAGCTGCGTCGATGTATTGCATGATGATAGTGGCGAGCTGAGCCATAATGGCCGGCCAACTGAGCTGCAGCGTCAGGGACATCTGCTGACGGGTAGTCAGCGGTGCACCTGCGCGCAGCTGCGCCAGAGGATCCGTTTTCAAGATCGCACCTCCAAAAGTGTGTTATTTTGATTCTACCATAGAAATGCGCTTCCATCAACTCTGTCTGCGGGCTTTTTCAGGCAGTTCATTCATAGCACAATTATGGCGGCAACAGAATGTCTCATACTGCCTCGTTTCTGCTATTTCCTGCCCGTGCATGGTCGGGCTGTGCGCTTATGAAATAGCTTTATCCCGCCTTGCGCCGTCACGGAGCCTGACTCAAGCCATAGCCCAGACGCGGAGAAAAGCAGGCGGACACAGTGGATTGCCCACCGAGCCGAAAGCACATGCGAAAGCGCCGGAAAATGTTGCGCTGCAACGTTTTCCGGCACTCATTATATCTTCACACGTGGGAGGCTGCTGGTTCGTGCCCGGGAATCTCGATGGTTCCTGGGCTTTCTTTATTTTTGTAGACCCAAATTTATTTGTTGCATGTTAGCAGCCTGGACACGTTATTGCTTTTCGGATTTTTCTTGGTCAGGGAGGGTCCGGCTGCCCTGCAGCAGGGCATTATTGGTACGCGCAATGAGAAATAGGCCCAGTAAAACCATGCCGGAGCCTATGAGACTCATGACATTGACGGGTTCCTTCAGAAAAATGACCCCCAAGAACATCGCGCACACCGTGATCAGACTACCCAGGTTGGAAAAAATTGCCATGGGCAACACGGATGCGCTGTAATTTACCAGAATATTGGCAGCCACAGAGCAGAACACGCTGAGAAAAATGGTGGCCATGACAAATTTTCTGCTGTGCAGCGCCGCCGCAAACGGCGCGAGATCACCCCGGACGCCCACCAGCGCCACCACTGCAAACACCACTGCGCACAATCCGATCACGAAATAGGACCGCTCAAAGGCTGTGAACTCCGCAGCCGCCCCCTTGTTGTAGACCCGATAGAACGCAGCGAACAGGCACGCACCCAGCACCAACAGCACTCCGAGAGGCTGCACGGCCCCCATTCTGGAGCCCGCAATGGTCACCAAAACCACACCGGCAATGGGAAGCAGACACAGCAAAACCTGCTTTGCAGTGGGGTATTCCTTCAAGATCAGCGTTCCCAGACCGATGGCAATAATGGGGACAATGGCCAGCATAACACCGGAAAAGGTGCTGTTTGAATAATAAATGCCATAGCTTTCGCAAAAAAAATACAACGGCTCTACAACGGAAAGGAGAATCAGCGGCTTGAGCTTCTTCCCGCGCAGATGGAGCTTTTCCCAGCCGAACAGAATCATGAGATTCAGCAGAAGAAAAGCCAGCGCAAACCGCCAGGCAAGCTGCACCATAGGGGAGGACTCATTCTGGGCGATGCGTGTAAACAGATAGCTGGAGCCCCAAATGACGTTGCCGATCACGCCGGTACAAAGCGCCGCCGCGGCGGCATTTTTCCTGTTCCTGGTTCCCATATCCTATCCTCTTTCCTGCGGTTGATCCCGGTTGAGGCACACACCCGGGCGGCCTTTGGCAAGCCCGCTATATGCGGCTGCTGCGATTATTATACCAGCAAATCAGGTATTTGCAACCGCATTGTTTTTAGTTTTCTTACCATCGATTAATAAGGGCAGCCACGATTAAAAAGGGCTTCCGGTTTCCTGCGAAACCGGAAGCCCTTTTCTCCAGGCAGCCCTGCCTTAAAGGATATCAGGCTCCTTCGGCGCCACCGCTGAGTGCCCCAGGGTCTGCTGCGCCGCCAGGGCAGCAGCCACGAACCCCTTGAACAGCGGGTGGGGCTTATTGGGACGGCTCTTGAATTCCGGGTGATACTGCACACCCACATAGAAGGGCCTGTCGGACAGCTCCACCGTTTCCACCAGCCGTCCATCGGGGGACAGCCCCGACAGGGTCAGGCCGGCGGCCGCCAGCGCCTCCCGATATTCGTTGTTGAACTCGTAGCGGTGGCGGTGACGCTCGGAAATCTCTCCCACGCCGTAGCAGCGCTCCATGGTCGTGCCCGGGCGGATGAAGCACGGATAGCTGCCCAGGCGCAGCGTGCCGCCCTTATCCACCGCATCACTTTGGCCGGGCATATAATCGATAACCTTGTGCAGCCCCTCCGGAGCAAACTCGCCGGAGTTGGCATCTGCGATGCCCAGCACATGGCGGGCATATTCGATCACTGCCACCTGCATGCCCAGGCAGATGCCGAAATAGGGGATGTTCTTTTCCCGGGCATACTGGGCTGCCAGGATCATCCCCTCAATGCCGCGGCTGCCGAAGCCGCCGGGCACCAGGATGCCATCCAGACCGGCGAGAGTGGATTCCACCGTTTCTGCCGTGACCAGCTCGGAATCGATCCAGCGGATGCTGACCTTGGCATCCAGGAAAAAGCCCGCGTGGCGCAGCGCCTCCGCCACTGACAGATAGGCATCGTGAAGCTGCACATATTTCCCCACAAGGCCAATGGTCACGGACTTGCTGCGGTTTTTGATGGCGGAGACCATGGCCCGCCACTCCCGCAGGTCCGGCTCCGGCACAGGCAGGTGCAGCTCCCGACAGACCACGGAGGACAGGCCCCGCTCCTCCAAATACAGCGGCGCCTCATAGAGAATTGGGAGGGTTAGGTTTTCGATGACACAATCCAGCTTCACATTGCAGAAGCCTGCCACCTTGTGGAAGATACCGCTGTCCTTAATGGGCTCGTCGCAGCGTAGGACGATAATATTCGGTGTGATGCCCATGCCCTGCAGCTCCTTGACTGAGTGCTGGGTGGGCTTGGACTTGTGCTCGCCGGAGGCCCTGAGATAGGGCACCAGTGTGACATGGATGTACAGGGAATTGTTCCGCCCTACCTCCAGGCCCACCTGTCGGATAGCCTCGATAAAGGGCTGGCTCTCGATATCACCGATGGTGCCGCCGATCTCGGTGATGACCACATCCGCACTTGTCCGCTCTCCAACCCGATAAATGAAGCGTTTGATCTCATCGGTGATATGGGGAATGGTCTGCACGGTGCTGCCCAGGTACTCTCCTCGCCGCTCCTTGGCGATGACATTGGAGTAGACCTTGCCGGTGGTCAGGTTGGAGAATTTGTTCAGATCCTCATCAATGAACCGCTCATAATGTCCCAGATCCAGATCCGTCTCCGCACCGTCCTCTGTGACATAGACCTCGCCGTGCTGATAGGGGCTCATGGTCCCGGGATCCACGTTGATATAGGGATCCAGCTTCTGCGCCGCCACCTTCAAGCCCCGCGCCTTCAGCAGCCGACCCAGGGAAGCTGCCGTGATCCCCTTGCCCAGACCGGACACCACGCCGCCGGTCACAAAAATGAACTTTGTCATATGCCATCCTCCCGCAAAATAAAAAGAGACGCCCGCCAGGGGGCAGAAACCCCTTGGCGAACGCCTTTGTTCAACAGCGGATATTATACAGCACGGACTATGCCTTGTCAATTCCAAAAAAGGATTTTTTTCAGATTCGGCACTCCCCGGCTACTTGTAGGTTTTGATAATGTTTTCAGCTGCCTCCCGCTTGGAGATACGCAGGTCCATGGCCTGCTTTTCTATATACCGGTGTGCCTCCGCCTCCGTCATGCGCAGGCACTCGATGAGCAGCCATTTTGCCCGGTTCACCAGGCGGATCTCCTTAATCTTTTCCTCCACGGTGGCCTGCTTTTCCTGCATCCGGCGCATCCGCTCCCTGGTAGCGCACAAAATACGCAGATTCTGGGCCACCATCTGCCGGCTGGTGGGCTTGGACAGGGCGATGACTCCGTAGCCCACCACCTTAGCGTATACGTCGTTATAATGGTCGTTTTTCACCAGCAGCAGGACGCCGGCGCCGCTGGTGCTGCAGATGTCGATGGACAGCTGCATGCCGAAATCATCCGGCAGCGGCGTGTTAATGAGCACAATGTCAAACTCCGTGTCGGCCAGTCGCCTGCGGGCCTGACCGACGCTGCCAACCGTGGACACCGGCCAATAATCGGTCATGGGGAGCAGAGGCATGACGCTGTTTGTAAAGCTATCCGATGCGGATACGATCAGCACACTGTATGTTTTCTCCTGGAATACCACACGCTCCCCCTCCCTTCGCCATACAGATCATAAGCGGTTCATCTGCCGCTAAAAGCGCTGAGTACGGAGTCTGGCAGATGCTCACGGACGAATGCACTGGTGGCGGCCAGGGCAGCGGCCTCCTCCAGAGAGCCCGGGAGTGCCTGCAGGGTTTGCAATATCTCCGCCGGGGCGGTATAGAGGTTGATGTCTGACGCGGGTGGAAGGACCAGGCCCTTTTCAATGCCGTAGAGCCCGGCGTAAATTAACAGGGCATAGGCCAGGTAGGGGTTCGCCGTCACATCTGCCGAGCGAAGCTCCGCCCGGCGCTGCTCCCCAATGGCGGCAGGCACGCGAATCAGCTGGGAGCGATTCTCGTCCGACCAGGTCACATACCGGGGGGCCTTATCGTGACCCAGGCGGCGATAGGATTCCTCACAGGGATTTAAAAACAGTGTGATCTCCGCACATTTTTCCAGAATTCCTGCCATAACGGCAGGCAGAAGATCCCTTCCCCCATCCCCCTTGGCAGAGATGTTGATGTGCATGCCGCTGCCGTCCCAATCGGGAAGGGGCTTGGGCATAAAGCTGGCGCACAGGCCATTCTGCGCGGCCACCATGCGGACCACCGCCTGAAAGGTGATGGCGTTGTCTGCCGCCGTCAGCGGGTCAGAATACCGAAAATCGATCTCGTTCTGTCCCGGCCCGCTCTCGTGGTGGGAGCTCTCAGGCTGTATCCCCATCTGCTCCAGCATCAGGCATATCTCCCGGCGGATGTGCTCCCCCTTATCGTCGGGGACAATGTCCATATACCCGGCCCGGTCGTGGGGGAGGGTAGTGGCCTGGCCGAGCTCGTCGATCTTGAACAGGTAGAACTCCATCTCCGCGCCAAAGGCAAACTCATACCCCTTGGCAGCGGCCTGGGCCACGGCAGTTTTCAAAATACTCCTGGTGTCCCGCTCGAAGGCGCGCCCATCGGGGTAGAACACATCGCAGAACATCCGCACCACCTTGCCCTGTTCCTGCCGCCAGGGAAGCTGGATCAGCGTGGAGGGGTCCGGCCGCAGCAGCAGGTCAGAGCGGACCTCGCCGCCGAAGCCATCAATGGCGGAGGCATCAATGGCAATGCCGTAGGCAAAGGCCCGCGGAAGCTCGCTGGGCATAATAACAACGTTATGTTGTTTTCCATAGACATTGCAGAAGGCCAGCCGGATAAACTGAACCTCCTCCTGCTGCACGAACTCAATGACCTCCCTGGACGTATACTTCACAAGTTCACCTGCTTTCTTTCAATTTGTGACATAAAGCTGCTTATACGGGTTGCTGCTGTTGGGCGTGATGAGGGTAAAGGGCTGCCGCACAAGCTCATCGCAATCGCCGCCGAACAGCTCGCAAAACGTGTGCAGATAGGTCCATATTCCGTCCAGATCCTTATGGGATGCCGGGCGGGCGATGACCTGCTTAGGCAGCAGAATGTTCTTGTAATCGGAGCGCAGGAACAGCTTTCCGCCGTGCATGCCCGTGCAGGGGAAATTGCTGACGATGGGGCGGGCGCTCTCAGTCAGGCCCAAAACCACAATGACGCCGCCGGCCTGGTATTCGCCGAGAAAGCTCCCGGCCTTGCCGCCGATGATCATAACGGGGAGCTTATCACCATAGGCCTTCATATGGATGCCGGCCCGATAACCGGCGTCCCCCTGAACATAGAGCTCGCCGCCCCGCATGGCATAGCCCGCCGCATCACCGATGCTGCCGCGGACAACGATCCGCCCGGCGTTCATGGTGTCACCCACAGCATCCTGGGCGTTTCCGCACACCTCAATGCTGGCTCCGTTTAAATAGGCGCCCAGGGCGTTTCCCGGGGTTCCCGACAGGATAAGCTTACCGCGCTCCAATCCTGCGCCGATGAATCTTTGCCCGGAGCAGCCGGTGACGGCGGCATCTCCGGTGCAATCCCGGATGGCCGCGTTCAGTTGTCGGAAATCCAGCATAGACGCATCTATATTAGTCATTATATCACACCTCCGCGTATTTTGTATATGGTATGTGGAATTTATTCTCCGGCGTGGGCAATACCGAGAATCTCCAGCTCACGGTCCGTCATGCCGACGCCCCGAAGCATCAGGCGATTTCCCTTCAGAGCCTCGATGGAGTTGATGCCCATGCCGCCCATCATCTCCTTGATCTCATGCTTCCAGGCGGTCAGCAGGTTCACGAGGCGGGTCTTGCCGGCCTCAATATCCAGCCGCTTCACCAGCTCCGGATTCTGGGTGGCAATGCCCCAGCTGCACCGCCCTGTTTGGCAGGTTCTGCACAGGTGGCAGCCCAGGGCCAGCAGGGCGGCGGTGCCGATATAGCAGGCATCCGCCCCCAGGGCAACGGCCTTGACCACATCGGCAGAGGAGCGGATGCTTCCGCTGACGATCAGCGAAACATGATTCCGGATGCCCTCATCCCGCAGGCGCTGGTCCACAGCGGCCAGGGCCAGCTCAATGGGAATGCCCACCGTGTCCCGGATACGGGTGGGTGCCGCGCCGGTGCCGCCCCGGAAACCGTCTATGGCGATAATGTCCGCGCCGCTGCGGGCAATGCCGCTGGCAATGGCGGCAATATTGTGTACCGCTGCCACCTTTACGATAACGGGTTTTTTATAATCAGTGGCCTCCTTCAGGGAGTACACCAGCTGACGCAGATCCTCAATGGAATAAATATCATGGTGCGGGGCAGGGGAGATGGCGTCCGTCCCCTCCGGCACCATGCGGGTGCGGGAGACATCTCCAACGATTTTTGCCCCGGGCAGATGGCCGCCGATGCCGGGCTTGGCCCCCTGGCCCATCTTGATCTCGATGGCGGCGCCGGCCTCCAGGTATTGCTTGTGTACGCCGAAGCGTCCGGAAGCCACCTGGACGATGGTGTTTTCACCGTATGCATAGAAATCCTCATGCAAACCGCCCTCGCCGGTGTTATAGCAGATACCCAGCTCCCGAGCCGCACGGGCCAGGCAGGCGTGGGCATTATAGCTGATGGATCCATAGCTCATGGCAGAGAACATCACCGGCATAGACAGCTCGATCTGCGGGGGCAGGTGGCAGACCAGCTCCCCGTTTTCATCCCGGCGGATGCCATCGGGCTTTCTACCTAAAAATACCCGGGTCTCCATGGGCTCCCGCAGGGGGTCTACCGGTGGGTTGGTCACCTGGGAGGCATTGACCAGGATCCTGTCCCAATAAACCGGGTAACGCTGAGGATTTCCCATGGAGGACAGCAGCACGCCGCCGCTGCTGGCCTGCTTATAGATCTCCTGGATGGTGTCCGGCGACCAGTTGGCATTTTCCCGGAAGGCGCAATCACTTTTCCGGATCTTCAATGCATGGCTGGGGCAAAAGCAAACACAGCGCTGACAATCCACACAGCGGCTCTCGTCAGCAAGCATACATTTCTTTTCCTTGTCGAAGCGATGTACCCCGTTGGCGCACTGCTTTTCGCACAGACGGCAGCTTATGCACCGGGCCGGGTCGCGGACAACCTCAAATGGCGGATAAATATAGTCGATACCCATTAGAATCTCCCCTCCTTTACGCGGACGATCACGGGTTCTCCTCCGGCAGGCGCATAGATGTTTTCCACATTGGGCTCCATAGCTCGCATGGCTGCCTCCTCGCTGGCGATGAACACCTTGTCATCCTTTTCGCCCACCACCATGCTGCGGAGCTTCAGCCGGTCATTGAGGGCCATGAGTCCGCCCTCAAAGCCCAGTACAATGGAGAACGGCCCTGTTATAAGCAGGCTGGAGAATACCTTGCGGAGGTACCGCAGCTTCTCCTGCTCCTGAGGCGGCTTCCTGTCAATGGTGCTCCAGAAGGGGGCGGCGATCACCGAGGCCAGCTCCTCCAGGGTCAGCTTCTGCTTTCGCAGCAGATAGTCCGCTATATAGGTAATGACCTCTGTATCCGTCTGCAGAGTACATTTATAACCGAACATCTCCATGAAACGGCGGTTGGTGTCGTAGGAGGATATCTCCCCATTGTGAACAATGGAGTAATTCAGCAGGGCAAAGGGGTGGGCGCCGCCCCACCAGCCGGGGGTATTGGTGGGATAGCGGCCGTGGGCCGTCCAGCTGTAGGCCTCGTATTCCTCCAGGCGGTAAAAATATCCCACGTCCTCCGGATATCCCACGGCCTTGAATACGCCCATGTTTTTTCCACAGGAAAACACATACGCACCTTTTATCCGCGTGTTGATGGCCATTACGGCCCGGGTCACGCACTCCTCCTCGTCGATCTGCATGGACGCCAGGGTGCTGCGCAGGGGCGAAACAAAGAATCGCCAGATCAGCGGCTCATTGGTGATGGCCGGAGTGGTACGGATGGGGATGCGCTCCAAGTGAACGATCTCCATGGTCTCCCGTAAAAATGCTTCGCAGCTTTTACGGGCGGCCCGGTCCTCCAGAAACATGTGCAGAGCGAAGAAATCCTTATACTCCGGGTAGATCCCGTAAGCTGCGAAGCCGCCCCCCAGGCCGTTGGAGCGGTCGTGCATGGGCTTCATGCTCTCTATTATTTTTTCTCCCGACATTCGCTGACCGTCTCTTGAGATGACTGCAGAAATGGCACAGCCCGATGGAATCCGAATCTGACCTTCCAGTTTGCTCATATTACCAACTCCTAAATATAGAAAAACCGACCGCGTTTTGCAGGACAATAATCTATATCCTGCAGAACACCGTCGTTCAAACGTAGTATATACCTAATTTTTGCATTTTTCAATCCGGCATATTGCAAGAAATTGATTTGTGATTTGTTTGACAATCCGGCGATTTGCGCAAAAATAGAAAAAATACGTTTTTTGTGATTGACATTTGAAAACGCCGGGTGTATATTCGGCCATGTGATGAGACACTGGCGTCTCGGAAGGGGATATTCCCGCCCGGACGAAGTGTCTCCTTTTTTATTTTCACAGAAAGGAATAAACTGCTATGTCGACTGTACCGGAATACTTTGGAAGCTTGGTTTTTGATACCCGGGTGATGAAGGCCCGTCTATCCGCGGATGTATACCGCTCTCTGAAGCACACCATCCAAAAGGGCGCAAAGCTCGACCCGTCCGTGGCCAACGCCGTAGCCGCAGCCATGAAGGACTGGGCAGTCGAGAACGGCGCCACCCATTTCACCCACTGGTTCCAGCCCATGACCGGGATCACGGCGGAGAAGCACGACAGCTTCATTTCCCCCGCCCCGGACGGCGGCGTGATTATGGAATTCTCCGGCAAGGAGCTCATCAAGGGCGAGCCGGATGCCTCCTCCTTCCCCTCCGGCGGCCTGCGCGCCACCTTTGAGGCCCGGGGCTACACCGCCTGGGATCCCACCAGCTACGCCTTTATTAAGGGCAAGACCCTATGCATCCCCACCGCCTTCTGCTCTTATGGAGGAGAGGCCTTGGACAAGAAAACGCCCCTGCTGCGCAGCATGGAGGCGCTGAACACCCAGGCCTTGCGCATCCTGAAGCTGTTCGGCAACGACAGCGTCAAGCGCGTGCTTTCGTCCGCAGGCGCAGAACAGGAGTATTTCCTCATCGATAAGGATATGTATGACAAGCGCCACGACCTGATCTACACCGGCAGGACCCTGTTCGGTGCCAAGCCCCCCAAGGGCCAAGAGCTGGACGACCACTACTTCGGCGCCATCAAGCCCCGAGTGGCGGCCTATATGGAGGAGCTGAACCGGGAGCTGTGGAAGCTGGGGATCCTGGCCAAAACGGAGCATAATGAGGTAGCCCCCGCACAGCACGAGCTGGCACCCATCTATACCACCACCAACATCGCCACCGATCAGAACCAGCTGACCATGGAGATCATGCAGAAGGTTGCTGCTAAGCATGGCCTGGTGTGTCTGCTCCACGAAAAGCCCTTTGCCGGGGTCAACGGCAGCGGCAAGCACAACAACTGGTCCCTCTCCACCGATACCGGCGTCAACCTGCTCTCTCCGGGCGAGACACCCTATGAAAATGCCCAGTTCCTGCTGTTCTTGGTAGCTGTCATCCAGGCGGTGGATAATTACCAGGGCCTTTTGCGGGCTGCTGTGGCCACCGCCGGCAACGACCACCGCCTTGGTGCCAACGAAGCGCCCCCTGCCGTGGTCTCCGTCTTTCTGGGGGATGAGCTGACGGCCATTCTGGAGGCCATTGAAACGGATACCGCCTACTCCGGTGTGGAGAAGAAGAAACTGAAGCTGGGTGCCGACGTGCTGCCGCGCTTCTTCCGGGATACTACGGACCGCAACCGCACCTCGCCCTTTGCCTTCACCGGCAATAAATTCGAGTTCCGCATGCTGGGCTCCAGCAATTCCATCGCCTGCGCCAACATCATGCTGAATACCGCCGTGGCCGAGTCCCTGCGGCTGTTTGCAGACGAGCTGGACGGCACCGCCGACCTAAGTGCGGCCCTGCACGATCTGATCCAGCGCACCATCAGGGAGCACAAGCGTATCATCTTCAACGGCAACGGCTACGACGATGCCTGGATTGAGGAGGCTACGAAGAGCCGCGGCCTGCTGAACCTGCGGACCACCCCGGACGCCATCCCCATGCTGATCCAGAAGGATAACCTGGACATGCTGGTGCGCCACAAGGTCTACACGGAGTCCGAGCTGCGCTCCCGCTATGAGATCCAACTGGAAAGCTACTGCAAGACCGTCCGCATTGAGGCGCTGGCCATGGTGGATATATCCAGGAAGGAGATCCTGCCGGCCGTGGAGAGCTATGTCTCGGGCCTGGCCTCTGCCGTTGGCGCCAAGAAGGCCATCGATGCGGAGCTGCCCTGGGGCTATGAGAAAAAGCAGCTGCGCAGGCTGGCCTCCCTGGTGGACGCCATAGATGACCGGGTGGACGCCCTGGAGGAAAAGCTGATCCGGCTGGATACCCTGTCCGGCTCTATGGAGGAAGCGGCCTTCATCCGGGATGAGCTTCTCCCCGGAATGGGTGCATTGCGTGCCGCTGCCGACGAGGCCGAGACCCAGACCGCAGCCAGCTACTGGCCCTTCCCCACCTACGGCGATCTGCTGTTCGGGGTCAGATAAACACACGGTCGATAATTCCTTTGGATTTTTTTACAAGTCAAGGCATCCGGGCAGGAACACTGCCTGGATGCCTCAGCGTATCAAAAAAGCCTCGCAGAGTTTGCCGCCCGCAGGCGGCAAAGAAATAAAATCATTTTCTCTCGCGACATGTGCGTGAGAGAAAATACCTCTCAGGCTGCCAGTGTGGAATTTGTCCGTCTGCGGCGGACAAATTATGCGCGCAGCAGACTGCAATCCTTTTGTCGGAAAAACCCGGAGGGTTTTTCGACAGTCTCAGGCATCCGGGCAGGAACACTGCCCGGATGCCTTTTTGCCTGCACGCCCGGAGATCGGATGCCGGTGTAGATTTTTTCCAAATTACAGGGGGAAAAGCCGTGGGTTTTTCTGCCGGTTCGTGTATAATGGGATAGAAAGAAAAATTGAGAGGGGGAGAGGGCTTGGAACAGGAGATGATCCGGCGGCTGCTGGCGCGGGAGGAGGCAGGAATGGCCGATCTGCTGCTGCACTATGGGCCGCTGATGCGCTACATCATCGCGCCTATTCTGCCGAACCCCCAGGATCGGGAGGATTGCCTCTCCGAGGTGACGCTGCGGGTGTGGGAAAGGATTGAGCAGTATGACCGAAAGCGCGGCAGCTGGAATGCCTGGCTGACGGCCATCACCCGCAACACGGCTCTGAACCACGCCCGGAAGGCCCTGGGCAGCAGCGCAGAGGAGCTGCCGGAGGACACCCCGGCGGCGGGACATACCCCCGAGGAGGCGGTGCTGCAAAGGGAGCGGCAGGAAGCCGTGCGGGATGCCCTGGAGCGCCTTCCCTACCGGGACCGGATCCTGTTTTACCGAAAATACTATTACATGCAGCCCACGGCACAGATCGCCGCCGAGCTGGGCATGACAGAGCGGGCCGTGGAGGGGAAGCTTTACCGGCTGAAAAAGCAGCTGCGCAAAATGCTGGGAGGTGAAGGCCATGCGCAATGAGGGTTGGCGCCACGCAGACGATATTGACCTCAGAACCGTTTTCTCCGAGAGCTTTTCCGCCCTGCCGCCGGAGGAGGTGGTGAGAGACGTGACCCCCTGGAAGCGGGCCATGAACCGGGTGCTCATCGGCATGGTGCTGTGTACCATCACTCTGAACTTTTGGTATCTGAATTACATTCTGCCTGCCGTGGGCATGGTGCTGTGGCTGCTGGGCCTGCGGGCCCTGCGGCGGGAAAACGGGTATTTCACCGCTTGCTTTGTGCTGATCCTCCTGCGGTGCGCGTGCTTCTTCCCGACACTGATCCTGAACACATTCGCCTGCCGGGACGATTTCATTCCCGAGCGTGTCACCACCTCTCTGACTCCGGTCTCCGTTGCGCTGCAGCTGTTGGGCCTGTTCTGCCTGTGGCTGGGGCTGCGGGCGGTGCAGCAGAAGGCGGGCCTGCCGCCCCGGGCGGGAGGCGTTCTGGCGCTGATGGTGTGGTATGGCGTGGTGTATTTTCTGGCCCTGATACAGTACCCCGGGATGATCCTGCCGCTGCTCCTGCTGGTCGCTTTCATTTTCATCCTGCGCAGTATCTGCAAAACTACTAAGGCCCTGAGCGAGGCCGGGTACATCATGCACCCGGCGCCGGTGAAGGTGCCGGACCTGTGGCTGGTGCTGATTTTGGCTGCCGTGCTGGTGCTGGGCTGCGCCGCCGGGTACCTCTTCGGCGCCCAGCACCCCATGGACTGGCAGCCACTGGAGGAGGCTGAGACGGCGAAAACGGCGGAAATCAAGGCCAATCTTTTAGACCTGGGCTTCCCGGCGAGCATTCTCAGCGACCTGGCCGAGGAGGATCTGGCCGCCTGCGCCGGGGCCCTGCGGGTGGATGTGGAGAGCAAGGTTTACAGCCCCACCCTGGAACACGAGAAAGTCTCTACCGGCAAGCGCCTGCGTATCACCGACATTGCCGTGCAGATACCCGGTGAGAAGGATACTTGGATCATCATCCACCATTTCCTCTGGGAGAGAGGCCCCCTATTCTTCGGCACGGATGCCCTGCAAGTCTGGCCTATGTATCAGCTCAAATCCGGAGGCTGGGCCAAGGGCGGCGACATCACCGGGCGGCTGCTCTATGACCGGGACGGTCAGACCTACACTGCGCCCTATTACTTCCTGGGAGAGGCCCGCGCTGCGGACATGGGCTTCCTGTCCCTGGGCACAGCGCGGACGGACATTTACGCCGGGTTCTCCCTGCCCCGGGAGGGTGAAAACCGCCGCGGGTATCTGACCTACACCATGTTCAATACAGAGAGCGGTTATTCCATCATCAGCTACTTCAACTACACCCACCAGCACACCTGGTTCCAGTATCCCGCCACCACAGCCCTAAAGGCGCAGATGAGCTCTCGCGCCTCCAACTATATGGACCCCTTTGCAAGGGAAATGACCCAGTTTTGGTTTACCCCATCTTCGGAGCATTTACAGTGGCCGGATTAAGAAAATCCACGAAAAAAAGCCAAGTCCCCGGGCTTGGCTTTTTTCTTAGCTTCACCGGCACCCGGGCCGGGCGCAGGGATAGTGAGCTTGACAACCGCGCGGCTTTATTCTACAATACAGACAAGCTCCTGACGCCAAAAGTCCTTCTTGCGGCGGAAGATGCGCCATAGAGAGAATTGCCCGCCTCCGGCGGGTCTTGTGGCCGTGTCGCAGAGCGATGCGGCTTTTTTGCCGCGAAAATCCATCCGGGAGGTATCACATGGAAACAAGAGTCGCCCTCATCGGCATCATTGTGGAGAAGGAGACATCGGTGGCCCAGCTGAACGAGCTGCTGCACCAGTACGGCCGCTACATCATCGGCCGCATGGGCCTGCCTTACCGGGAAAAGGGCGTGAACATCATCTCCGTGGTGCTGGACGCGCCCCAGGACGCTATCTCCGCCCTCAGCGGCAAGATCGGCCGGCTGGAGGGAGTCAGCGCCAAGACCCAGTATTCCCATGTCATCACCCCCGGGAAAAACTAAGGCAAAAGAAAGGAATCCCACTATGAAAAAGATCACTTCCCTGCTCCTGGCCCTGGTCATGGCATTGAGCCTGGCCGCCTGCGCCGTGCAGCCCCGCCAGGAGGACTATCAATCTGTGAACGTCCGCTTAGGCGGCCTGAAGGGCCCCACCTCCATGGGCATGGCCAAGCTGTTGGATGACGCCGAAAACGGCCTCACCGCCAACACCTATGAGTTCACCATGGCCGCCTCCGCCAACGAGCTGACCCCGAAGCTCATCCAGGGCGAGCTGGACATCCTGGCCGTGCCCGCCAATGTGGGGGCCATTCTCTATAACCAGACCCAAGGCCAGGTGGAGCTTGTTGCCGCCAGCACCCTGGGCGTGCTGTACATTGTGGAAAAGGGCGGCCAGACCGTGACAGATGTGAAGTCCCTGGCCGGCAAGACCATTTATGCCACCGGCAAGGGCGCCACCCCTGAATATGCCTTGACCTATCTGCTGGCGCAGAACGGCCTGGCCCTGGGGAAGGACGTCACCGTGGAGTGGAAGAGTGAGCCCACGGAGATCGTAGCCCTTATGGCCCAGGAGGATCATGCCATTGCCATGCTGCCCCAGCCCTTCGTCACCGTGGCCCAGGGCCAGCTGGAGGGCCTGCAGGTGGCTATGGACCTGTCCGCCCAGTGGGATAAGCTGGGCGTTGACAGCCGCCTGGTCACAGCGGGCCTGCTGGTGCGCAAGGCCTTTGCCGACGAGCATCCCGAGGCTGTGGCTAAGTTCCTGGAGGAGTACGCCGCCAGCACCGACTACGCCAACACCCACGCCGCCGAGACCGCCGTTTTAGTGGAGAAGCTGGGCATCGTGAAGGCCGCTGTGGCAGAGAAGGCCCTGCCCGGGTGCAACCTGGTGTGCATCACCGGCCAGGAGATGAAAACCGCAGTAAGCGGCTACCTGCAGACCCTGTATGACCTGAAGCCCGAGGCCGTAGGCGGCGCCATGCCCACGGACGGCTTCTATTGGCTGGGCGCATGAATCGGGAACGCTGGCAGCAGCTCTTAGCTGCGGCGCTGGCCCTGGCCGTATGGCAGGGGGCGGCCATGCTGGTCCGCGCCCCCATCCTGCTGCCCTCACCCCTCCGGGTGGCGGACCGGCTGGGTGTGCTGCTGGTCACGTTGGATTTTTGGGGCACCGTCGGCTTTAGCCTGCTGCGTATTGCCGGAGGCTTTCTGCTGGCGTTGGCGGCGGCCACGGTGCTGGCCTTTGGGGCGGGTCGATTTTCCCTGCTGGAAATTTTGCTTCGGCCCTATGTGCTGGCCATTAAGTCCGTGCCGGTGGCATCGTTCATTATTCTGGCGCTCATATGGCTGCGAACCTCTCAGCTGTCGCTGTTTATCTCGTTTCTCATGGTGTTCCCGGTGCTGTACACCAATGTGCTGACAGGTATCCGCGGCGCAGACGAGCAGCTGTTGGAGATGGCGCGGGTGTTCCGAGTCCCCTGGAAACGACGTGTGCGGATGATCTACCTGCCGGCGGTGGAGCCGTTTTTGCTGGCAGGCTGCGCCACATCCCTGGGCATGAGCTGGAAGGCCGGGGTGGCGGCGGAGGTTATCGGCGTGGTGAGCGGCTCCCTGGGGGAGCGGCTGTATGATGCGAAGATCTACCTGATGACCGCGGACCTGCTGGCCTGGACAGTGGTTATTGTGGCCCTGAGTGCCGGGTTTGAAAAGCTAGTTTTGTGGCTGCTGCGGCATATTCTTCGCCGGATAGGAGGTGCGCTGGCATGAAAATTCAGCATCTGTGCAAATCCTTTGACGGCAGGGTGGTTTTGGATCATGTGTCTCTGACTTTGGAGAGCGGTGGGACGGCCTGCCTTATGGCCCCCTCGGGCCGGGGCAAGACCACCCTGCTGCGATGCATCGCCGGATTGGAGCGGCCCGACAGCGGCCAGATTACGGACCTTCCGGAGCGGATAGGCTATGTGTTTCAGGAGGACCGTCTGTGCGACGGATTTTCCGCAGTGGACAATATCCGTCTGGTCACGGGCCGGGCCATGGATGAGGGCGAGATTTGCCGACACTTGAAAGAGCTGGGCCTGGCGGACAGCCTGGGTCAGCCGGTCCGGGAGCTCTCCGGTGGCATGCGGCGGCGAGTGTCCATCGGCAGGGCTGTGTGCTTTGGCGCCGGGCTTCTGCTGCTGGACGAGCCCTTCAATGGCCTGGATGACACAACTCGACAGCAGACGGCGGACTACATCCTGCGGCATCGGGGCGGAGCCGCCATTCTATGCGTGACCCACGACCGCGAGGATGCCGCCGCCCTGGGCGGCGCGGAGATCATGGCATTTTGATCTGTGGCTTTTAGCGATAAAGAGCCCTCCGGGAGTGCATTTTGCACTCTGGTATGCTCCCCGTCAAGAGGACAATAAAAAATAATAAATTTTTGTATCGTCAG
>ERZ857757.972-NODE-972-length-25315-cov-4.383848_pt1 | contig 25315 bp, 21 predicted proteins | sample MGYA00519764_ERZ857757 | MGnify/ENA primary metagenome ERZ857757 (study PRJEB31778, sample SAMEA3449359) | human gut metagenome | biome: human gut; feature: human-associated habitat; material: faeces | place: United Kingdom | collected 2010/2012 ... | reverse complement strand
TTGTTTGTGGGCCAGTCCAATCTCAGCCGGGCCATCAAGGAGCTGGAAAACAGCCTGGGTGTTGCTATCTTTGAGCGCAGCGCCCACGGGATGGAGCTGACCCCGGAGGGCGGGGTGTTCCTGCGGTATGCCAAGGCGATCCTGCAGCAGGTGGATGAGGTGGAGCATATGTTTACCGAAGGCTCCGCCAAGAAAAAGCACTTTTCCATCTCGGTGCCGCGCTCCAGCTATATCTCGGAGGCCTTTGCCCGTTTTTCCTGCGAGCTTTCCGCCGATGAGGAGTTTGAAGTCTTCTACAAGGAAACCAACGCTATGCGTACCCTGAAGAATGTTCTTCAGGACGACTATAAGCTGGGCATCCTGCGGTATGCCGAAAACTACGACCGCTACTATAAGGAATTGGTGGAAGAAAAGGGTCTGCGGTGTGAGCTGGTGGCGGAATTCCGCTATGCCCTGCTGATGAGCAAGGACTGCCCGCTGGCACAGCAGGAGAGCATCACCTATGAGGACTTGAAAAACTATATCCGCGTGGCCTATGCCGATCCGTATGTCCCCTCGCTGCCGGCTTCCGAAGTGCGGCGGGAAGAGCTGCCGGATGATATCAACCGGCGCATCTATGTCTTTGAGCGGGCCAGCCGCTTTGAACTGCTTTCCCGCAACCCGCAAGCCTTTATGTGGGTTTCACCGGTTTCGCAGGAACTGCTGGAGAGGTATTCGCTGGTACACCGCCCCTGTGTGGATAGCCGCCGCCGGTATAAGGATGTGCTCATCTACCGGCAGGACTACACACTATCTCCATTGGATAAGCAGTTCATCGCGCAGCTTATTGCTACCAAGCGGGAGCTGCCGGATAATTGGGATCAGTAAGGGCACCCCTGCCCTTATTGCCGGAAGGTATTTGATGTATAAAGTGATTGAACGGAAGGCGTCTGCTGTGACAGGCGCTTTTTGTATACAATTTTCGCCTGCGGTATATCGATAAAAGCAATACCGATATTACAGAAAAGCAATTCCCATGGCGAATGGGATGTGATAGAATAGCCTTGGAAAGGTACCGCTTATTATCGATATCACATCAACGGATTGACAAGAAGGGAAAGAATACTATGAATACCAAAGAGATCAAAAGAGCCACGATAGGCCGCCTGCCGCAATACCTGCGGTATATCAGCTCCCTGCCGCAGGAGATTACGACCGTTTCCGCTACCGGCATTGCCAAGGCGCTGGACCTGGGCGAGGTGCAGGTGCGAAAGGACCTGGGCGCTGTATGCGGCGCGGGGCGCCCCCGTGTGGGCTACGACCGTGCTGAGCTGACCACCTGCCTGGAGGACTGCCTGGGCGGCCGCCCGGTGGCAGCGGTAATAGTGGGTGCAGGCAAGCTGGGCCGCGCACTGCTGGATTACGCCGGTTTTTCGGAATATGGTACCAACATCCTGGCGGCATTTGATTTGAATGTCCCGGCAGAGGGCGACCGCAGTGAGCTGAAGCCGGTGCTGCCCATGTCGGCGCTGGCGGATTTCTGCGCCGCGAATAATGTCAGCATCGGCATTGTTACGGTGCCTAAGGAAGCTGCGCAGGCGGTGACCGATGTCTTGTACCGCAGCGGCGTGCGGGCATTCTGGTGCTTTGCACCCTGCCGGCTGCAGCTCCCGCCCGATGCCGTCATCCAGTACGAGAATCTGGCGCTTTCTTTGGCGCACCTGAAGGCACGCCTGTAACCGGAAGGAGGTCGAGCGATGAATCTGGATCGTATCATTTCGGTGCAGAACAGCATCACCGTTTTTCGGGATGGCGACCGCTGCCTAAAGGTTTTTAATGAGGACTGCGCCAAGGCGGATGTCATCAATGAGGCGCTGAACCAGGCCCGAATGGAGGAAACGACCGTCACTGTCCCCAAAATTCTGGAGGTGACCGAGGTAAATGGCAAGTGGGCCATTGTTTCGGAGTACATCAAGGGTGAAAATCTGGAACAGTTGATGGAGCGCTATCCCGAAAAGGCGGGGGAGTATATGGAACTTTTCGCCTCTCTGCACTGCCACATCCACCAGCAGTCCTGCCCCATGTTCAAAAAGCTCAAGGATGAGCTTCAGCGCAATATCAACAGCTCGGAGCTCTCCGCCACCGACCGGTATGACCTTTATTCCCGGCTGGAGCGGATCCCAAAATATAACGAGGTCTGCCACGGCAACTTTGTGCCGTCCAAGGTCATCATCAGCGCCGCGACAGGAGAACCATATATCATCGATTGGTTCCATGCCACGCAGGGCAATGCCGCCGCAGATGCCGCGTTGACCTATTTGCTGCTGCGGATGCGCGGCCGCAGGGAGGAAGCCGAGCAGTACCTTGCCTTGTTCTGTGAAAAAAGCGGAATCGAACCGCATTATATCCGCCGCTGGATGCCGCTGGTGGCGGCTTCCCAAACGGTAGCAGCCAATGCCCGCAGCCGTGCCGTGCTGCAGCGGTGGATCGATGACCCCGCAGGGGCGCAAGAGATGGAAACAGAGGTGAATGAAGCATGAAAGTTACAGTTTGTATCGGGTCTTCCTGTCATGTGCGCGGCTCCCGCCAGGTGGTGGAGCAGCTGCAGGATCTCATCCGGGATCATAACCTCAGCGATGAGGTGGAGCTGTGCGGGTCCTTTTGCATGGGCCAGTGCCAGCTGGGTGTCTGCGTAAAGGTGGATGATGAGTTCTGCTCCGTCACGCCGGAGGGCACCCGCGCGTTCTTTGAGGAAAAGGTGCTGAAGCCCCTGAATAAGCAATAAACCGCCGCGGCGGGGAGGAAGCTTCTATGGAATGTCTGACCCTGAAAAAAGCCAATTGCAAAAATTGCTATAAATGCATCCGCCATTGCCCGGTCAAGGCTATTCGCTTTTCCGGCAACCAGGCGTATATTATCCAGGATGAATGCATCATGTGCGGTCAGTGCTTTGTGGTCTGTCCGCAGGATGCCAAGCAGATCGTCAGCGAGGTAGGCAAGGTGCGGGTAATGCTGCAAAGCGGCGCGCCGGTGGTAGCCAGCCTGGCCCCCTCCTTCATTGCCAATTACGCCGGCAGCGGCATAGAGGAGATGCGGGAGGCCTTGAAAAAGCTGGGCTTCTATGATGCAGAGGAAACGGCCCTGGGCGCTACTATGGTCAAGCGGGAATATGACCGCATGGTGGCAGAGGAAAACCGGGATATTATCATTTCCTCCTGCTGCCCATCAGTCAATTTGCTTATCCGCCGGTATTACCCGGCGCTGCTGGGATATTTGGCACCAGTTATGTCCCCTATGCAGGCCCACTGTGCTGATATCAAGCGCCGCATTCCCGGCGCTAAAACCGTATTCATTGGACCTTGTGTGGCCAAAAAAGAAGAAGCCCAGGAATGCGGCAAAGTGGATGCCGTACTAACCTTTGATGAGCTGACCGAATGGCTAAACCAGGAGAATATCACTGTGCAGCCGGCCAGCGAACTGAAAAAGGGCGGCCGGGCGCGGCTGTTCCCCACGGCAGGGGGTATTCTGCGCTGCATGGAAAAGCCCAACGCAGGCTATACCTACATGGCGGTGGATGGTGCCCAAAACTGTCTGGAGGTGCTGGAGGATCTGCTGCATGGCGGGCTGCACCACTGCTTTATTGAAATGTCAGTGTGTACCGGCAGCTGTGTGGGCGGGCCGGTCATGGAAAAATTCCACCGTTCCCCGGTGCGGGATTACCAGGCGGTGGACCGTGTGACCGGGCAGCAGGACTTTGACCTGCCCCAGCCTTCCTCAGCCCAATTGAGTCAGAAACGCCTGCCGCTCATCAAGGAGCGCCATCTGCCATCAGAGCGGGAGCTTGCCGATATCCTGCGTCAGATGGGCAAAAAGAAGCCGGAGGATGAGCTGAACTGCGGCTCCTGCGGCTACAATACCTGCCGGGAAAAGGCCATTGCCGTTTATCAGGGCAAGGCGGAAATCTCCATGTGCCTGCCGTATCTGAAAGAGCGGGCCGAGAGCTTTACCGGAAATATCGTCAATAATTCACCGAATGGCTTTATCCTGCTCAATGAAAAGCTGGAAATCCAGCAGATCAACCGGGCGGCGCTGCAGATGATGAACCTGTCCTCTCCCTCCGATGTGACGGGAGAACCGGTCGTCCGTGTGCTGGATCCGGGGGATTTCTTTACCGTATTGGAAAGTGGGCAGAGCATCGAGAAAAAGCGCATTTATCTTTCGGAATACGACCGCTATGCTGAGGAGACCATCATCCCGGATCACGAGTTCCATCAGATCATTTGTATCCTGCGGGATGTGACCGAGGAGGAACGGGTTCGCCGGCAAAAGGAAGAGCTCAGTCGGCAGACTGCCGAGATTGCGGATGGTGTGGTGGCCAAGCAGATGCGCATTGTGCAGGAAATAGCTTCCCTGCTGGGCGAAACGGCCGCTGAGACCAAAATTGCCCTGTATAAATTGAAAGGTTCGGTATCCGATGAATGACCTGTGTGTAGAGATTGGCTACAATAGCATCAACCATGTGGGTGAGGAATTGTGCGGCGACCATGTGGAAGTGGTAGGACAAGGGGAGGATTCCTCGGTGCTGGTGTTGGCCGACGGCTTGGGCAGCGGGGTAAAAGCTAATATCCTCTCTATTCTTACTTCCCGCATCATTTCTACCATGATTGCCGAGGGCCTGCCGCTGGAAGAGTGCGTCAAGGCCATCGCGGCCACGCTTCCCATCTGCTCAGTGCGCAAGGTGGCCTATTCCACCTTTACCATCATTCGTCTTATCAATAATGAGGTGGCGGAGATTATCTGCTACGATAATCCCCCGGTCATTCTTATCCGGAACGGTGTACCCACCGATCTGCCCGGCCGGGATATGATCGTGGGGGGAGATAAAAAAGTACATAAATCCGAGCTGCGCCTGCAGGAAGGAGATATCCTGGTGGCGGTGAGCGATGGCTGCCCCCACGCCGGCATTGGGGTGGCATATAACTTTGGCTGGCAGCTAAAGGACATTGCTGACTTTATAGCGACCGCTTCGGTGGCCGGTTACAATGCCAAGACACTTTCCACCATGCTGGTGGAGGAGTGTGACCGCTTGTATGGCGGCAAACCCGGCGATGATGCCACCGCCTGCGTGGTGCGGGTGCGCCGCCGCGCACCGGTCAATATTCTGTTTGGCCCGCCCCGCAACCGGGATGATGACGCCCGCATGATGACGCTGTTCTTTTCCAAGGGCGGCAAGCGCATTATCTGTGGCGGCACCACGGCATCCATCGCTTCGCAGTATCTGGGGTCGCCCATCACCACCGAACTGCACTACCAAAGCAGCGGCCTGCCGCCCATTGCCCACATGGAGGGTGTGGACCTGGTGACAGAGGGCATTATCACCATCAGCCGGGTCATTGAGTACGCCAAGGATGTGCTGGATCAGAACGAACGCCATGAGGAATGGGGCTATGGTCACGATGGTGCCTGTCTTATCAGCCGGATGCTGTTTGAGGAAGCGACGGATGTCAATTTCTTCGTTGGCCGGGCGGTAAACCCCGCCCATCAGGATCCCAACCTGCCCATCAGCTTCAATATCAAAATGAAGCTGGTGGAGGAGCTCTCCGAGCTGCTGCATAAAATGGGCAAGAGGGTCAAGGTCATGTATTTCTAAAAAATAAGGGGGAGCCCATGAGAAAGTTTGATACCAAGGTGCAATACCTGAAATACAAGGTGCTGCGGGAGGTGGCCCGGCAGGCCTGGAATGATACCCTGCTGGATAATGTCATGTCCATTCCGCGGGAGCTGGCGCCCCGCAATGCCGAGACCATCTACTGCTGTGTCTACAAGGAGCGTGCCATCCTGAGCGAACGGGTACGCATGGCCATGGGCGGCAATAAGCAGAACCCCAATGTCATCGAGGTCATTGATATCGCCTGCGATGAGTGTCCCATGGGCGGCTATGAGGTCACCAATTCCTGCCGCGGCTGCCTAGCCCGCCGGTGCGAGGATGCCTGCCCCAAGGGAGCCATCACCTTCCACAACCATGTGGCGCACATCGATAAGGCCAAGTGTGTGGACTGCGGTGCCTGTGCCCGGGTCTGCCCTTATTCCGCCATTGTAGACCGCAAGCGTCCCTGCGAGAACGCCTGCAAGATCAAGGCCATCACCATGAATGAGAATAAGGCCGCCGCTATTGATAACAATACCTGCATTTCCTGCGGTGCCTGCGTCTATCAGTGCCCCTTTGGCGCCATCACCGATAAATCCTATATCCTCAATGTCATTGATATGATAAAAAAGAGCGGGGACAATGAGAAATACCATGTCTATGCGGTCATTGCCCCCTCCATCTCCAGCCAATTCACCTACGCCAAGCTGGGGCAGGTTGTCACCGGGCTGCATCGGTTGGGGTTTTACTCGGTGGCGGAGGCCGCCCTGGGTGCCGATATGGTGGCCGATGCCGAAAGCCGCGAACTGGTGGAAAAGGGCTTTCTGACCAGCTCCTGCTGCCCCGGATTTGTCAGCTATATTGAAAAGGCCTTCCCGGAATTGAAACCTTATATCTCTCACAATCTCTCCCCCATGGCCACCATTGCCCGCTATCTGAAGGAGCATGATGCAACGGCCAAGGTTGTCTTTATCGGTCCTTGCACGGCCAAAAAGGGGGAGGCCGCCAAGCAGGAAGTCCGCCCCTATGTGGATGCCGCAATGACCTTTGAGGAGTTACAGGCGCTTTTTGACAGCCGGGAAATCGATATCACTGCGCTGGAGGAAGGAATGCTGGATGAGGCCTCCTACTTCGGACGCATTTTTGCCCGCTGCGGCGGTTTGGCGGAAGCGGTGGCCCAAGGGATCAAGGAGCATGGTCACACCGATTTCGAGCTGAAAGCAACCTCCTGTGACGGTATTGAACAGTGTCGCATTGCCCTGTTCAAGAAGAGTAAAAAGCTGCTGGATGCCAATTTCATTGAAGGAATGGCCTGCACCGGTGGGTGCATCGGTGGGGCAGGATGCCTGACCCACGGTCCCCGCAGTCGTGCCGAGGTAGATAAATACGGGATGGAAGCCAACGATAAAACCATTACCGAGGCGTTGGCAGCTCTGGAGCCTAAGCCCTAAACATAAAACAGAAACAGTGCGTACCGCAGGCTGGCAGTGCGCACTGTTTTAGGTTTGTACAGGGGGCAGGTTTGGAGCCCGCAGAGCAAGCCGCCTGCGGCGGCTTGCTCTGCAGGCCCCGCCCTTCGCACAAGCTTTCCCTATGAAAAAGCCGCCCCTGTCGGGGCGGCTCTGTTTTTATGCAGCTAAGGCTGTCTTTGCAGCGATGCCGCAATGGCCCTGGCGGCTTCTACCGTCAGATGTGCGGCAGTTGAAAATTCCTCCGAATGGACCCGGCGGAACATGCCCACCACGCCAATGGTATACCGTACTCGCCCTTCGGCATCGGCTATAGGCGCTGCAATGGCGCGCAGGCCAATCCGGTGCTCGCCATCTTCAATGGCATAACCGCGTTCCCGCGTAGCAGCCACATCAGCCTGGATTTGCTCCGGGGTGGTGTGGGTATGGGGGGTGTAGGCGACCGGCTCACCGCGGCACACCTGCCGCATAGCATTCTCATTCCACGCCAGGAACACCTTGCCCTGGGCGGTGCAATGCAGCGGCATACGGGTGCCGGGCGCTAATGCGACACGCAGCGGGTTGGGGGCTTCGGTGACCTCCAGCAGCAGGGCATCGGTGCCATCCAGTGCCGCCAAGAATGCGGTCTCGCCGGCCCGATTGGCCAGGCTTTGCAGGAACGGCCGACTGATGGCGGTAATGTTCCGGCTGCCGCTGGCCGCACACCCCAGTTCAAACAGGTGTAGCCCCAGTCCGTAGCAGCCATCCTCAGCGGATTGTTCTACCAACCCGGTTTCCCGCAGGGTGGAGATAATGCCGTGCAGGGTGCTTTTGGGCAGCTCCGTGCGCCGCGCAATCTCCCGCAGTGGCATGGGCGTGCCAGCCTCCGCCAGGATCTCCAGGATTCTGACCGCTTTTTCAATTGATTGTACCCGTCCGCCTGCTTCCAGCATGTGTGTTCGCCCTCCGTTTATCTTATAAGAGAATAATGCTTAGCTTATATTATACTGCTTTTTCGCATAGGTTACAAGTCGGTTTGCACGGAAATGGGCAAAAAATATTTGATAATGCAGCATCGAAGCATAGAAGCATCCGGCCATCGTAAAATGGCCGGATGCTTCTATCAAAGTTTTGTTTACGCGGCAGCCTTTACTTCTACGGTGCCAATGGAGTTGGCTGCCAGAGCATTGTAGGCATCTTCGCTCAGGGTGGTGTGGTAGAACAGCTTGAAGTACTCGGTCACCTCGGCCTGCAGATCATAGTCAGCGGCCTCAGGATACAGCAGCTTCGCCATCCACATCATGCCCAGCATACGCTGAACAGAGGGAGGAAAGCCCATCCAGTTGTAGGGACCGATGGGCACTTCGTAGTAGGTGCCGTTCTTGATGGCGTTGACGCCCTGCCAGGCGGGATCCTCACCAACGGTAGCGTATACGCTGCCGGGGGCAAACAGGATCACATCAGGATTCCACTTCAGGATCTGCTCAATATCAACCTCGTTGCCGGTGCCCTTGGAGGAGGGGGATTCTACAACTGCCAGGTTGTTGGAAAGCAGGTCAATGATCTCGGCATGGTAGCTGCCCTTGGCGATGACATTTTCGCCCTTATCACCCAGGCAGTACAGCAGGTTTACCTTCTTTACGCTCGCGGCGATCTCATTGGTGCGGTTATAAATCTTGTCGCAGTACTCACCCAGGGTGTTGCCCTCGGTCTCCTTGCCCAGCAGGGTGCCCAGGGTGCGGTAGGTATCCCCCATGCTGCCGGTGTAGCAGTCAATGTGAACGAAAGGAATCCCGGTCTGCTCCTGCAGAGCGTTCAGGTCATCGGCCATGCCGTCCTTCTGCTCGCCTACATCAATAACCACCTCGGCACCGGATTGCAGCAGGGTTTCCAGGTTCAGCTCTCCCTTGCCGCCGTACAGCTGGCCCAGCAGAGGCAGATTGTAGTACTCATCGGGGATCAGCCCCTTGGCCTCATCCGCCCAGCCGTTGGCAATACCAACCATCATTTCGGGAGCAATGGCAAAAACAACGATCTGTGCCAAAGGGCCGGAAATGGCGATTTTGGAAAGATTCGCGGGCAAGGTGACCTCACGACCCAACGAGTCGGTAAAGGTACGGGTCGTCGGTTCGGGATCGGGGGTCGGGGTAGGGTTCTCCTGCCCGCAGCCGGTCAGCGCCAGGGTGGCGATCATCATGGCTGCCAGCAGAACGCTAAGCATTTTTTTCATATCTTTTCTCCTTCTGTTTGTTCTTTTAGGATTTTATAACTCAGGGATATCCCTGCTGTCCAACCGGATAATGCCCATTACCTTGGGCTGCGGCAGGTACCATGGGAATTCGTCATCCCCGGTGGCGGTCAGCCGCACGCGCACGGCTTCTTCGGTCACGGCAGCGCCGCTCCGCTCGTAGATCTCAAAAAAACGACAGGCGTCGTCCAGACTCCGGAAAGGCTGTCCCATTTCCAGCGTCAATGTTTCGCCGGTATGGGGGATGCCATATCCATCCAGAAGCGCCATGGTGTCGGCGTAGCTTTCGTGGCCCATCTTCTGCTTGCCCAGCGAGAAGCGATGCTCGCTCCAGCCCTTTTTGATGATGATAACGGGTCCACAGCACTGCTCCTTAGCGATGCGCAGCGCTTCGTTCCCAGTGCCAAAGAAGCAGAATACCATGGCATCATAGGGCTCATCGGGCGGCAGTTCCGCTATCTCACCGCAGCGGATATCTACATTCTTGATTTTTTCTTTATCGCAATTTGCGGCCAGAACCGCCAGTGCCGCCGGGCTTACATCTACCGCCGTTACTTGTCGGCAGTAGGGGGCCAGCCGCAGCGAAAGATACCCCAGCCCGCACCCGGCGTCACACACATGGGCGTCGGTGGGCAGCCGTCCGGCCAGCGTCTCCGCCAGCAGGCGGTGGTAGTCGCTCTGCTCGCTGGCGTCCCGCAAAAACCGGATCATATCCTCATTCCAACGAAACATCGGCATCCTCCTTCAGCATCGGGACGATCAACCGTCCCTCCTCGGCCTCGGCCAGCCGTGTCTTGATGTGATACAGCTTTTCCAATAGGGCAGGGGAGATGACCTCCTCCGGGGTGCCGTCGGCGCAGATTATGCCGTCATGCAGCGCCAGAATACGGTCGGCAAACAGCAGCGCCTGCTGCGGGTTGTGGCTGGAAAGCAGGATGGTATATCCCTGCCGTGCCAGCGTCTTGACCCGCTGCATCACCCGCAGCTGGTTGCCGTAGTCCAGGCTGCTGGTCGGCTCGTCCATAATCAGCAGGCGGGTCTGCTGCGCCAGCGCCCGGGCGATCAGCACCAGCTGCTGCTCCCCGCCGGAAAGCTGCCCGTAGCTGCGGCGCTCCATCCCGGCAATGCCCACCTGGGCCAGCGCCTCCCGCGCAATGCCGAGCTCCCGTTCTCCGGGGCTTTGCAGTCCCCGCACCTGATGGGTAGTGCCCATCAGCACCATCTCCAGTACGGTATAGTGGAAGGTCGGGGTGTGGGTCTGCGGGATATAGGCCACCAGGGCGGCCATTTCCCGCGGGGAAAGGCTTTTGCCCTCCCGCCCGGCGATGGTAATACTGCCCCGGTAGCTGCGGTGCAGCCCCAGCAGGCAGCGGAACAGGGTGCTTTTCCCGGCGCCGTTTGGGCCCAGCACGGCAATGAGCTGGCCCTCTCCGGCGGTAAAATCCACCCCGTGCAGCACTTCATTTTTCCCGTAGGAAAAGCGCACGTTTTTCGCTTCGATCATAGGGTTCATACGCCGCCTCCTTTTTGGTTCATCAGGTAGATGAAGAACGGCGCCCCGATAAAGGCGGTCAGAATACCGATGGGGATCTCCACCGCCAGCAGGTTCCGGCTGATGTTATCCACCAGCAGCAGGAAGGCCGCCCCGAACAGCATCGAGGCCGGCAGCAGCTTGCGGTAGTCGTTGCCGACATACCGGCGGCACAGGTGGGGGATGACCAAACCCACCCAGCCGATCAGACCGCTGACCGAAACCGAAGCGGCGGTGACCAGCGTGGCGCATACCACTACAATCAGCCGCAGCAGGGCGGTATTGATCCCCAGCGCGCGGGCTTCTTCCTCGCCCAGGGTCAGCAGGTTCAGCCGCCAACGGATGAGCAGCAGCGGGATAAGCCCCAGCGCCATCGGCAGGATTGCAAAGCGGATATCCACCCCGCGGGTGCCGGAAAGACTGCCCATCAGCCAGTAGGTGATTTCCGGAAGCTTACTGCCGGGGTCCGCCACCAGCTTGATGTAGGAAGTCCCTGCCGAAAAGAGCGAGCTGACCATAATACCGGCCAAAATCAAGTTAACAGTTTTCTGCCCCGGGGCACGCTGACCGATCACAAAGACCAGCAGCACCGTAAGCAGGCTGAAAAAGAAAGCGTACAGGGTGATCATAGCGGAGGAACGCCCATGCAGAATGGCCAGTGCCGCGCCAAAGCAGGCACCGGTGGAAGCACCCAGCAGATCGGGGGCCGCCATCGGGTTCTGGAAAACGCCCTGGTAGCATGCACCGGCGGAAGCTAGGCAGCAGCCCACCAGACAGGCCATAATAATGCGGGGCATCCGGATATTCAGCACGACGGTCTCCATTACGGAGGGCCAGGTCACCGGCACGGCAAACAGCCGCTCGGTAGCAAAGCCAAACGGCTTACCTGCCCAGTTTACCAGGGCGGTCAGCACCCGCTGCAGTCCCTCGGCCATCAGCCCCAGGAACTGCCCCAGTGTAAGGGATACCCCATACCGCCCCAAAAAGAAAGACCCCAAAAAGACCGCCAGCAGCAGGGCGGCCAAGGCCCACAGCCGGACAGCGCCGCCTGTGGAACGATCCTTTTTCAGTTGTTTGGCGGGGGTGGTCATATAGTTGCTCTCCTTGCGGGCTATCTCTTATCCTAACTATAAAATATCCGCAATAATTTTGCAATGAAAAATTATAATTTCATAATTTAATAAAATGCGATCATCTCGTTACAGAATAATGGTACAGATAATTATAGCCCCCGCATGTGACGGGGGCAATGATTGTTATTCGGCAATGACGAAATATTATTCGTCATATCAGAATTATATGCTTTTCCTCCGAATATCTTATTTCGTCGCCTGCCGGAATTCCTTTTTTCCGTAGAAGAACAGCGCCAAAGCGCCGGGCCCTACATGGGCGCCGGTCATCGGCTCGTAGCAGGCATTAATGATGTTCTTCGGCGGGTGGTTGCGGTTCAGCAGTGCAATCAGCGCTTCCGCGTCCTCGGGGCAGTCGCCGTGTGCAATGCCAATAGTCTCGCATTCGGCATGTTCCACATAACGGTCATATTGCTCTGCCATCAGTTCAATGGATTTCTTCCGACCCCGCACCTGCGCAAAGCATACGATCTTCCCCTCCGGGTCGCCCTTCAGCAGCGGCTTTATCTGCAAAACGGTGCCCACGGCAGCCTTCAGGTTGCTGATGCGTCCGCCTTTTTTCAGGTATTTCAGGTTATCCACGGTAAAGACCTGGCACATATTATGGCGGCCTTCCAGCAGGCGGTCTGCCGTGGTATCAATATCCACCCCTTCGGCACGGTATTCCACCGCCTTCAGTACCTGCAGGCCCTCCGCCAGCGAGGCGGATAGCGTATCCACCAGCCTTATTTTCCGTTCCGGGAATTCCTCCCGCAGTGTGGCGGCGGCCACCTCGGCGGAAGCATAGCTGCCGCTGATGCCGCTGGACATCCCCACAAACAGAATATCCCGTCCCTCCCGCAGCAGCGGGGTAAAACCGTCAATATACCGCTGCGGCTCCACCAGCGAGGTGGTCACATCGGTTCCGGCCCGAATCATATCATAGTAGGCGTGTCCATCAAATTGCTCCAGGCTGGTCACCCGGTGTTCCTCCCCATTATAATAGAAGGAAAAGGGGATCAATTCCACCCCCAGTTCCTCCAGCAGGGAGCAATCTAAATTGGCGGCAGTATCGGTAAAGATTTCGTACAAGATGTAAAACCCTCTTTCATCTAATGTGCTTCATTAGATTACAACATTTTTATAATCATGTCAAGCTGTAATATTCATCACAAATTCTTGCGGGCACCTTTCCTATGTGGTATAATATCACCCAAAGAGAGGTGTGCTGCCGTGAACTTTGATAAAGATCTGGTAGCGGGCAAGCTGCGTCGCTGGGACCGCTACCTCAACCGCTATCATCTTCCCGCTTGGGAGGAGATCCCGGATATCGGACTGTATATGGAGCAGGTCGTTACCCTGCTGCGCGGCTATCTTGATTATCTTCCCCCTGAGCTCAAGGAGGAGGAGGCTGTCACCGCCGCTGCCATCAATAACTATGTGCGCACGCGCGCCATGCCTGGCCCCGTCAAAAAGCGCTATTACCGACTGCACCTGGCCTACCTCATTATGATTTGCACCCTCAAGCAGGGCCTCGGTATCTCACTGGTGCAGCGGCTCATCCCGTCGGAGCTCACCGAGGAGGAACTGCGTCCCATCTACACCGAGTACATCGGGCGTCACAGCCTGGCCGCCGTTTATTTCACCCGGGAGGTGCGCGCCGCCTGCGCTACCATTCTCAAGCATGAGGACGAGGAGCCGTCCATGCTGGATACCGATCGGGTGGAAGACATCATCGCCACGGCTGCGATCATTGGTGGTTTCTCCCGCCTGCTGGCGGAGAAGCTCCTGCTGCTGGAAGGCCACACCGTAGAAGATGGCGGCAGCCTGGAACTTCTCCCGTAAAACCGGGCACAATATACCCCATAAAGAAACCCGCAGCAGCCCCATGACTCCTGCGGGTATTCTCGCCCAAAGATCAATTTCAGATTTTTCAAAAAAAATTTGCTCTCCGGCGCAACCAAACCTTCTCACTTGTTGTCTATATGGGTGAGGGCACCGATCCGGGAGCGGGAAAGGAGTGCCCGATGGAGGACGAAAAGATCATCGAGCTTTACTGGCAGCGCAGCCCGCAGGCCATCGATGAAACTTCCCGTAAATACGGGGCATACTGTATGCGGCTCTCCATGAATATTCTGATGAACCGGGAAGACAGCGAGGAAAATGTCAATGACACCTACCTGCGTACCTGGAATGCCATCCCGCCGCAGCGCCCGCAGTTTTTCGCGGCGTTTCTCGGGCGCATTGCCCGCAATCTGGCCCTGAACCGCTATAAAGCCCGCGCGGCCGAAAAACGGGGCGGGGGAGAAGCGGCCCTTTCGCTGGAGGAACTGGCGGAATGCCTGCCATCCGGCAGCGAGCCGCAGGATGAGGCCGAAGCCGCTGCGTTTTCCCACCTTCTCAGCGAATTTTTGCGCACCGAAAGCGAGGAGGCCCGCCGGGTGTTCCTGCAGCGATATTTCATGTGCTGCCCAGTCGCGCAGGTCGCCGACCACTTTGGATTTTCCGAAAGCCGTGTCAAATCCATGCTGCTGCGTACCCGCACCCGTCTGGCAAAATATCTTGAAAGCGAGGGATGGACCAAATGAAGCATGAAGCACTGGCGTCCGCCGTCACCGCCATTGATGACGACCTGCTGCAGGATGCTATAACGGTACCGCCCGTTCCTCGCCGTCCGGCCTTTGGCCGCTGGGGCGCCATAGCGGCTGCCCTGCTGCTGGTATTTGGCATCTCGGTGCTGTGGCAGCAGTCCGGCACGCTCCGCCTTTCGGTGGGGAATACCATCATCGGCAGCCAGCCGGTGCCGGCCATAACGGAAGCCGTCCCACGCACCGCCGCGGAGCCCGCGCTCTATACCCTTGGCAGCCTGGAAGTCCCCCTGACCCTTTCCGGCCGTGGGGAATGGCAGCTTTCTACAGCCGATGGCGAATTGCGGATCACCCAGGGGGATACCGTTTCCGCCTGGAGCAGCACCCAACAGGGGGGCGGGGCCTGTACCGTTCTTTGGGCCATCCCGCAGCCCATGGCGGGGGAAACCTACCGCCTTACCCTCAATGCGCAGACAATGACCCTTTCTCAAAATGAGCAGGGCGTCTGGATGATACAAAAAGCTTTATAAAAGAAGGAGAAATTGTAGCATGAAAAAGATCATTTCCATTCTGCTGGCAGCCGCAATGGTGCTGGCCTTCGCCGCTTGCGGCAACAATTCCGGCAATAACGGCGGCAATGACGCGGCCGTCACCGACCCGCTGGAGGTTCTGAACAAGACCTGGAGCAGCCTTCCCGAGGATTACAAATTTCCCGCAGCGGGCGGCGATAACAACCACCCCGCAGAGGACAAACCCGGCAAGTTCGATATCTCCGATACCGATAATCTGGATTATATGCTGTCTTTCCCAGCCGGCAGCGTCGACCTCATTGACAGTGCCGCCTCTCTCACCCACATGATGAATATGAACACCTTCACCTGCGGCGCTTATCATGTAAAAAATGCCGCCGATGCCAAGACCCTGGCCCAGGCCCTGCGTGACAGCATCCAGTCCCGCCAGTGGATGTGCGGCTTCCCCGATAAGCTGGTTGTCATCACCATAAATGAGGTGGTTGTTGCCATGTACGGTGATGAGGAGCTCATCAACAGCTTCCGTGATACCCTCACCGCTTCCTATCCCGCCGCCGTCATCGATTTTGACGAAGCCATCCAGTAATCGTTTCGGGGGGATCAGCTTATGCTGTTTTCAAGCATCCCGTTTCTCTACTACTTTCTGCCGCTCACGCTGCTGTGCTATTTTTTGGCGCCGCGCCGGGCAAAAAATGCCGTTCTGCTCCTCTTTTCCCTTGTGTTCTATGCGTGGGGCGAGCCGAAATATGTCCTATTCATGGTCGTATCCATTCTGCAGGGCTATTTCTTTGGGCGGCTGGTAGAAAAATATCGTGTCAGCAATCCCCGGCGGTCAAAGCTCTTTTTGACCGCCTCGGTCCTTTTCAGCCTGCTGCTTTTGGGCTACTGCAAGTACGCCGATTTCTTCATCCGCAGCTTCAATGCCGTGACCGGCCTTTCGGTGCCGCTTCTGCGGGTGGCGCTGCCCATTGGCATCAGCTTCTACACCTTCCAGATCCTCAGTTATGTGGTGGATGTCCACCGGGGCACCGTGGCCGCCCAGCGCAATCTCATCGACCTCGGCACCTATATCGCCATGTTCCCGCAGCTCATCGCGGGGCCCATCGTCCGCTATGCCGATATCGAACCCCAGCTTAAGGAACGCCGCTCCACCCCGGCCATGGTCGCCGCAGGCGCGCAGCGCTTTGTGCTGGGCCTGGGTAAAAAGGTCCTCATCGCCAATGTGCTTTATCAGCTTATCACGGTGTATAAGGCTACCACCCAGCCCTCGGTGCTGTACAGCTGGATGTACGCCGCGGCCTATATGCTGCACATCTATTTCGATTTTTCCGGTTACAGCGATATGGCCATCGGCCTGGGGAAAATTTTCGGCTTCACCTTTGCCGAAAACTTCAATTATCCCTATATCTCCCGCAGCGTCACCGAATTTTGGCGGCGCTGGCACATGAGCCTTGGCTCCTGGTTCCGGGATTATGTCTATATCCCCATGGGCGGCAACCGGGTGGCCCCGGCCCGCCGCTACCTCAATATCCTCGTGGTATGGATGCTGACCGGTCTTTGGCATGGCGCCGATTGGAACTTTGTCCTGTGGGGCCTGTTCTTCGCTGTGTTCCTCATCCTGGAAAAAGGTTTCCTCTTAAAGCCCCTGCAAAAGCTCCCCGTCCTCAGCCATCTTTATACCCTGCTGCTGGTCGCGGTCAGCTTTGTCATCTTCGATAGCGCCGGCCTTTCGGAAGCCGCCGCCCACCTGGGCCGCATGTTTGGGGCGGGCGGGGTGCCGCTTGCCACCGGCGAAGCGCTTTACTACCTCGGCAGCTATGCCGTCACCTTCATCATCGCCATCATCGGCGCTACGCCCTATCCCACCCGCTGGATGAATCGCCTTTCCGAAGGCCCCAAAACCGGCCGGGTGCTGGCGGTCGCGGCCCCTGTGGCCCTGATGGCCCTGTTGGCGGTCGTCACTGCCTACCTGGTGGATGGCTCATTCAATCCGTTCCTCTATTTCCGCTTTTAAGGAGGTGCCGCTGTGGAAAACAATAAGACCCGTACCATTCTCACCATTGCGGTGCTGGGGGTATTTTTGGCGGCGTTCACCCTTTGGACTGTTTTTAAGCCCGCCGATGCCGCCTCCGATGCGGAGCGCCGCTCCCTGGCGCAGCTGCCTGACCTCACCGGCCAGTCGCTGCTTTCCGGCACCTTTGCCGATCGCTTTGAGGACTACGCCACCGATCAGTTCCCGCTGCGGGATGAATTCCGCACGCTCAAAGCACTTACCGCCACAGGGCTGCTGCGCCAGTGGGATAATAACGGCCTGTACCGGGTGGGGGATCACCTGGCCAAACTGGAATACCCCATGAATACTGCTTCCCTTGACCATGCGGCGGAGCGCTTCCGGTATCTCTACGAAGCTTACCTGAAGGACGCCGGCAGTCGGGTGTATCTGTCCCTCATCCCGGATAAAAACTACTTTATGGCCGCGCCCAATGGCTACCCCTCCATCGATTACGAGCAGTTTGCTGAGGAACTGCAAAGCCGCACCGGCTATATGCAGTATATCGATATCTTCGATCTGCTGGAGTTGGAGGACTACTACCGCACCGATGCCCACTGGCGGCAGGAGAAGATCCTGGATGTGGCTGCCCGGCTGGCGGGTGGCATGGGCGTGGAGCTTACCGGCAGCTACACCAGAAAAACGCTGGAAAAGCCCTTCTATGGTGTTTACTACGGCCAGGCCGCGCTGCCCATCGCCCCGGAGGAGATGAACTATCTCACCGGCGGCGCCATCGATACCGCCGCGGTCTATAATTACGAAACCGATACCGAGGGCGGTATCTACGATGCGGAAAAGGCCGCGGGCCGTGATCCGTATGAGATGTTCCTTTCCGGCTCCGTGTCGCTCCTGCGCATCGAAAATCCGCAGAACACCTCTGGCCGCCGGCTGGTGATCTTCCGGGATTCCTTTGGCAGCAGCATCGCACCGCTGCTGGTGGAGGGCTATTCCTCCGTTACGCTGGTGGATATCCGGTATCTCGCCTCCAGCCGGCTGGGCGGCTTTGTCGATTTTACAGGCTGCGATGTGCTGTTCCTGTATAGTGCCGGCGTCCTCAATAACAGCTCCACCCTAAAATAAGCCAAAGAGCCGCTCCTTTTGGGAACGGCTCTTTTCAATTTTTGTATTTATGCGCTCTTTTTCTTCCGTCGGGCCCGGTAAATGGCCCGGACCGTCAGCAGCACCACAGCCGCCGCCAGCAGATTGATAAGGCCGGAGACCACCGGATAGTACCAGCTGGCGGCTTCTGCACCGCCCAGCACCTGCCACAGCGGGGCCAGCCAGCCATGCAGCCCAAGGACGACGGTCCATCCCAGTGCCAGCGGGGTGTATTTCTGCCAGCGGGTGTGCCGCAGGGCCAGCACCACATACAAGATAAGAACCGCCCACAATGCCCAGGAGATCAATAGCCCAATTCCGAAATACTCCGACTGGTAGGCGATCGGGTTGATCACGCTCCCCAGGCTTGCACCGCCAAACCAGCGCTGCGCGGGCAGCAGGATTGCCAGCAGCGTCCCGCCTATAATGATCCGCCCGGCATACCGCCGCAGCGTCAGGCACAGCACCGCGCAGATCAGAAAGTACACCGCCGGGATCAGCAGTGCCCAGTTCAAAAACAGCGCCAGCACCGCACACAGCAGCCCCACCCCCAGCAGGATATACCCAATGGTTTTCTGCCCGCTGGGGGCTGCTGGCTTCGCAATGACCGCATCCACCGGTATCTCCTCCGGGGCTTCGGCCGTTTCCTCCGGGGACTCTCCCTTTACCAGTTCATCCAGTGTGATATGGTACAGCCGGGAAAGCGCGATCAGCCGCTCCAAATCCGGCAGTCCGGCATCGGTCTCCCATTTGCTTACGGCTTGACGGCTCACGCCCAGCTGCTCCGCCAGCTCCCCCTGGGAAAGTCCCAGCTTCCCCCTGTAATATGCGATCCGTTCACCCAGTGTCATTTCAGCATCCGCCTTTCATGTTTTGTACCGCAAGAGTATCATGGAATGGGGGTGCTGTCGACCAACCCCTCATGGATTTTTAGCAACCTTCCGTTGCCCCCCTCTGTTTGGAGGGCTTTCGCGCGTTTTCTTACCTATATTATATAGGAAACGCTCCGCTGGCTACTGCGGCCTTCACCAGGCAGTAGAAGAGCGGCGTGGATAGGACACAGAACAGCGTGGAAAGCAGACACACCCGTGCGGCCATATCCGCTTCCTCCTGGTAGGTGATGAAGAAGGTGCACAGCACCGCAGAAAGCGGCGCAGCAAAGCACATCACCACCGTCATCAGCGTCACCTCGGTAAAGTGGGTCCATCCGATCTGCTGGAGCAGGCACAGCACCGCCAGGGTATACAGCGGGGCGATAAACATCCGCAGGAAAGCGATGAACCACGCCTTGCCGTCCCGCAGCGCGTCGCCCAGCCGGGACTCCCCCAGTGTCGAGCCGATCAGCAGCATCGCCAGGGGGTTCACCAGGGTGGCCATCTGCGGTACCACCGCGTACAGTGCCGGGAATCGCAGGTCCAGCCGCAGCAGCGGTATGCCGCCGGGGCAGGGAAGCAGTCCCTGTGTCAGCCAGATGAAGAACCCCGCGAACATAGCCAGCATCACCGGCGTCAAGAACGCTTTTTTCAGATTTTGCTTCAGGCTGCCACCGGTCACCGCCACCCCGCTGATGGAATAAAAGGCGTAGAGGTATAGCATCACCCGGAAAGCGATAGCTACCATGCTGGCGGAAAGCATCGATTCCGACGGATTTTCCCGGTAAATAGCCCGTAGAATAGGCATGGCGTATAGTGTCTGCTGCCCTATGGCAAAGCAGATGCCATATAGGTTGGCCTTCCGCCGGCCGTATTTAATAAAAATAAGCTGCGACAGCGCGATCATCGAAAGATACAGCGCAAAGGAGATCAGCAGGATCTGCACATTGCGCCGCAGCTCCCCGCGGGCAAAATCGGTCATAAAGGCATCAAAGGCCAGGCACGGCACCGTCAGCTTCAGCAGCAGGGCATTCAGTACCGGACGGCTTTCCGCCTTCAGGATATTTTTCTTCCGCAGCCCCCAGCCGATCCCGATGGTCAGCATGGCGGCGCAAAATACGCTCAAAAAGGATTGATCGGTCAGCAGCCCGGCCGCAGAGGAAAACATAGGATCTCCACTCTCCCGTCACTTGGTATACCTTATTATAATAGGATCCCCTGGGCCGGGTGTCAATATCGCATTTCCGCAGGTTTCTGCCAGCCGCTGGCCCGGGGCGCAGCCCGCCCGCCTCCGGCGGGCTCCACGCGCTCCGCGCGTGGCTTTCGGCTCCGCCGAAAGGGGCTGCGCCCGCTCGTCATCTCCCGTTCTTTCCCGCAAAAATCACACAAATTTCACATCAAAACCCCTTGCATTCCGCTGCGGGAATGGGTATAATAAGCTTTCAACGATGGAGCGTCCGCCCCAGTCGATGAACCTTTTGAAACCCGTATTACGGAATACTTTAATTACAGGAGGAACATCTGACATGAATCTCGAAAAATACCTTGATATCACCCCCGAGCTGCAGGAAGCCATCAAAAACGGCGAGCCCGTTGTCGCCCTGGAAAGCACCATCCTCAGCCACGGTATGCCCTATCCGGAAAACCTCTCCTTTGCCGCAGAGGTGGAAAAAGAGATCCGGGCCTGCGGCGCTCACCCCGCCACTATGGCGCTCATCGGCGGCAAGATCAAAGTCGGTCTCTCCCCGGAAGAACTGGAGCTGATGTGCCGCGGCGAAAATGTCGGCAAGGTCTCCCGCCGAGACTTTGCCACCTACCTCGCCACCGGTAAGACCGGTGCTACCACCGTCGCTTCCACCATGATGTGCGCGGCTCTGGCTGGCATCCATGTATTCGCCACCGGCGGCATCGGCGGCGTTCATCGCCATGGTGAGGTCACCATGGATGTCTCTGCCGACCTGCAGGAGCTGGCCCGCACCCCCGTCGCCGTCATCTGCGCCGGCGCCAAGCAGATCCTCGATATCGGCCGCACGCTGGAGTACCTCGAGACTATGGGCGTCCCCGTCATCGGCAATGGCACCAGCGATTTCCCCGCCTTCTTCTGCAAAAAGAGCGGCTTCGGTGTGGATTACGCCGCCCAGAGCGAGGAGGAGATCGCTCGCATCATCAAGACCAAGCTGGAGCTGGAAATGCCCGGCGGCGTCCTCATCGGCAATCCCATCCCGGATGAATACGCCATGGATTTCGATTACATGGAGGGCATCATCACCAAGGCCCTGGAGCTGGCCGATGCCCAGCACATCCACGGCAAGGAGATCACCCCCTTCCTGCTGGCCCACATCAAGGAGTTGACCGGAGGCGAGTCCTTCGCCTCCAATGTCCAGCTGGCGCTCAATAACGCCCGCTGCGCCGCCCGCATCGCCGTTTCTCTGGCTAAAATGTAAAATAAGCGCGGAATCCCCCGGTAGCTTGCTGCCGGGGGAATTTTTTGCCAAATACCACCCCCGCATTTTGTGCGAGTCACCAAAAATTCTCAAAAAGGTTGACACCCCTGCCCAAAAGTGGTAGTTTATTCTTGCTATTCATATCCCCATGGGGATATTTTTGTGTTTGCGGAGCAAACACAACCCCACCTGCGGGAAAAATAAAAAAGAAGAGAGGTTTATTTTAATGAAAAAGTTTTTAAGCATTTTGCTGGCTATCCTTATGCTGGCCGTCATGCTTCCCGTCACCGCTATGGCTGCGGATGGCTATGTTACCGTATCTGGCATCAAGGGTTTTGAGAACCGCCAGTTTGCGTCATTTGCAGAGGCATACGCTGCTATCAAACCCACCGTTGCAACGCTTGGCCTTGGCCAGGAAACTCCTGCAAATGCAGAAGCATTTGATGCGGTGTTTACGGATGTTACCGATGGAAAAGCGACACTTACCTACACCATTTCCGGTAATGTCACTTACGATGAATCTTCTTGCGAAAATTTGCTGACTATGGGCAGAAAGTCCTCCCACTATTTGACCAACGAACGCCACCTCATCAACTTCAAGTTTGTTGGTGCGGCTGGAAGAGATAGCGATACCCTGACTGTCAATTCCGAGATGACCCTTCCCTATGAGTGGTGGAGCGAGAAGACCACAACATCCATTTCTTTCGAAAACTTGACCATTACGGGCAGCGCCCCCAATGGCCTGCGTCCCACACAGGACTACTTCGAGGGCATTAACTTTAAGGTCAATAACTGCAAGCTCAAAGGCATCAAGATTTATAATTGCTCCAATGTCGGAGGCAGCTATACTATTACCAATAACATCTTTGATGGCACCAATGCCCCCCAAAATGCTTATGCCATCCATCTGCAGGGGAATGAAACTGCACCGCTGACCATCAACATCAGCAACAACACAATCTCCGGTTATGACCGCGGCATCAATATTGACCAAAAGACCGCTGCCGCCACCATCAGCAATAACAATATCAGCGTTAAGGATACCGGCCGCTCCTGCATCCAGTTGACCCGGCTTGCTTCCACCAAGGTCGAAAACAACACGATGAATCTTACTGGTGGCAATGCTATTACCCTGCATGAGGAGTTGCTGAACTGTGCGAAACCCGAGATCACTGTTTCCGGCAACGCCATCAATGGCACTGGCTACCTCATCTATGATGATTCCAAAGGCGCCTTTACTAATGAGAATTTGAACCTTACTATTACCCAAGACAACACCGTTGCCAAGACCGTTGACACGACCCAGGGCGTGAAAGACGGTGAGATTCACCCCTTGAACGGAATCGTCAAGACCACGGTGGAGAATAATGTTGTTCCCGGCGGTTCCACCGGCGGCACCATCGTCATCGTCCCCGACCGCACCGAGGACACCCCCAAGACCGAGCCCGAGAAGAACCCCGCCACCGGCGCCAATGATATGGTCGCCGCGGCCGTGGCCCTCATGGCCGTTTCCGCCCTCGGCATGGCCGTCCTCACCCGCAAAAAATAACGCGCGTCCCCCTCTTTCGGGAGCCCCTTCGGGGGCTCCTTTTTCCTGCCATTTTACTGTAAATAGAAACCAACATTTAGTCAAATCACACCCATATTTTCCCGCATTCGTAAATTTTCCGTGAAAAAAAGTGAATTATTAACCTTTCACCTGCAAAGAAGGGCCGTCTTTGCCGTATTAGTGGAGGGACTTTCGCCCCCGGCCCCTCCGGCATAAAATATCTTACACCCCACGAAAGGAGATCCCCCCATGAAAAAAATCTACCTCTCCCCGGAGCGCCGTCCCGCTCCCCACGGCCCCTACTTCGGCTATCCCACCCTCTTCGAGCACGATGTCACCACCTCCATCGCGCAAAAAACCGCCGCGGCCCTTACCCGCTGCGGCTTTTCGGTCAAAATGGCCCCGCCCGCGGCCACCGTGCGTGTCCGTGTGGAGGATGCCATTTCCTGGCAGGCTGATTACTACCTCCCCATCCACACCAATGCCAGCTCCGCCACCCCCAGGGAGGGCTCCGCCCGCGGCCCGGAGGTCCTGGCCTATGGCCAGCCCGGCGGCATCAGCTGGCGCGCCTGCCAAATGACCTACGAGGAACTCATGGCCATTTACCCGGCGGCTACCACCCGCGGCGTCCGCCAGAATACCACCTTCTACGAGATCAACAGCACCCCCATGCTTTCGGTCTATCCGGAGCTTGCCTTCCACGATAATGGCGCCGATGCCCAGTGGCTGGTGGAAAACCAGGGCGCAATCGCCGAAGCCCTGTGCCGTGGGGTTTGCCGCTGGTTTGGGGTAAATTACACCGCCCCCACCGGGGAGGACTGGCAGCAGCGCTACCTTTCCTTGCGGCAGTCCCTGCAGGCCCTGCTGGAAGAGCATTCTGCACAAATTTAGCGGGGAAATCTGCATTTCATGACAAAATCCATGCATTTCATCCTTTTGGATTGACTTTCACATAAGGAAGTGCTACCATTTTTGTGTAAACCCCTAGGGGTTTCATCTTTGCCGGGGGCAAAGATGAAACCTCCGTCGGGGAAAAAATGGGGCACACCCCGGAAAATGAGAGGTATAAAAATGAAAAGGTTTTTAAGCATTTTGCTGGCTATCCTTATGCTGGCCGTCATGCTGCCGGTTACAGCCATGGCGGCGGGCGCTCCCACACGGGAAGGCAACGTTTGGAAGAATGTAGACTCTAATAATGTACAGGCGCTTCTCGACGGCGAATATGGTTCTATCGATAACACGACTATCGAATTAAGTGCAGGCAACTATGGTCAGTTGGAGCTTGGTCGTGCTACCAAGCATCCGGGCAGCAATACCCAGTATCGCATTGGCAGCTTCGACGCTGAACCCATGACGTTCGAGGCTTTCTATGCAAAGAAGAACGACAGCACGTGGTCGGCTACACCCTGCTATATCCGCAGCATGAGCAATGTCACCTTCAAGGCGGCTGAAGGCGCGATGGTGGAGGTGGCAGGTGTATCTGCGTTCTCCGGTCATAGATACCAGGATGGGTACGATTATGTACTGGATAGAGATGTCGTAACCGGCACCAACACCTACTACGTGGCCAATCGTCTTACGAATATCACTTTTGATCATATCACCTTCACAGCCAAGAGCAATATCGAGACGAGCCAAGAGCAGGCCATTATCAACGACTTTACCTTCAAGAACTGCACATTCAATATCGGAAACACCGCCGATAACAGTGATTATATTGCACTGCGTTATTACAACGAGAACAACAACGGCAATGTCCGTAATCTTGTGGTAGATAACTGCGAGTTCAATAATTGCCGTCAGGGTGTTTATACAAGCCATATCAAAAATGTCACGGTAAAGGGCTGTACTTTTGATACAACCGGCCACAATGCCATTGCCATTCAGGATTTCAAAGGTACTTGCGACCACGGCAATGTTGTCATCACCGGCAATACCTTTAAGAATGTCGGCGACCGCATCATCCGCTTTAATAATGTTGGTGAGGGTACCACCATCACCATCAGCAATAATACCTCCGTCAATAGCGGTGATAGCAATGGCGAGATCATCAAGGCTACTACCCTGCCGGAAGGTATGGAAGTTACCATGACCAATGATAATTGGGGCAAGGTTGGCGATAAAGACCCGGTAATTGGTAACGGCTTCATTGAGACCACCACCGGCGGCACCATCGTCATCATCACCCCCACCGAGGACACCCCCAAGACCGAGCCCGAGAA
>ERZ857757.970-NODE-970-length-25345-cov-3.137446_pt1 | contig 25345 bp, 20 predicted proteins | sample MGYA00519764_ERZ857757 | MGnify/ENA primary metagenome ERZ857757 (study PRJEB31778, sample SAMEA3449359) | human gut metagenome | biome: human gut; feature: human-associated habitat; material: faeces | place: United Kingdom | collected 2010/2012 ... | reverse complement strand
CCCAGGGGGTTCAGTACGATATCCAGCGGGGTGCCATCGGGCAGGAAAGGCATGTCCTCCTCGCGTAGAATGCGGGACACAACGCCCTTGTTGCCGTGGCGGCCGGACATCTTGTCGCCCACGCTGATCTTACGCTTCTGGGCGATATACACGCGCACCATCTTGTTTACGCCGGGGCTAAGCTCATCCTTGTTTTCGCGGGTGAAGATCTTCACATCCACGATGATGCCGCCCTCGCCGTGGGGCACCTTCAGGGAGGTGTCGCGCACCTCGCGCGCCTTCTCGCCGAAGATCGCGCGCAGCAGGCGCTCTTCCGGGGTCAGCTCGGTTTCGCCCTTGGGCGTTACCTTGCCTACCAGGATATCGCCGGAGCGGACTTCCGCGCCAATGCGGATGATGCCCTCCTCGTCCAGATCCTTGATTGCGTCGTCGCCGACGTTGGGAATATCGCGGGTGATCTCCTCCGGCCCCAGCTTGGTTTCGCGGGCTTCGGATTCATACTCCTCGATATGGATGGAGGTATACTTATCTTCCTTTACCAGGCGCTGGCTCAGCAGCACGGCGTCCTCGTAGTTGTAGCCTTCCCAGGTCATGAAGCCGATGAGCATGTTGCGGCCCAGGCCGATTTCGCCGTTCTCGGTAGAGGGGCCGTCGGCCAGCAGATCGCCCACCTCCACGCGCTCGCCGTAGCTGACGCGGGGGCGCTGGTTGATGCAGGTGCCCTGGTTGGAGCGGGCGAACTTGGTCAGCTTATACTGATGCAGCACGCCGTCGTCATCCTGGATGGTTACTTCGTCGGCAGCCACGGAGTGCACGATGCCAGCATGCTTGGACAGGGTCACAACGCCCGAGTCATGCGCAGCCTTGTACTCCATGCCCGTGCCTACGATCGGCGCTTCGGGCACCAGCAGCGGCACAGCCTGGCGCTGCATGTTGGAGCCCATCAGGGCGCGGTTCGCGTCGTCGTTTTCAAGGAAGGGGATCATGGCCGTGGCCACAGATACCAGCTGCTTGGGCGACACGTCGATATAATCCACATGAGAGGCGGGCACTTCCATAATTTCATCGCGCCAACGCACGGTCACGTGATCGTTTTTGAAGGTATTATCGGGATTGAGGGGCTCCTTGGCCTGGCCGACGTTGTAGTTATCCTCCTCGTCGGCGGTCATATAGACGATTTCGTCCGTCACGCGGCCGGTTTCCTTATCCACCTTGCGATAGGGAGCCTCGATGAAGCCGTACTCATTAATGCGGGCATAGGTAGCCAGCGAGCCGATCAGACCGATGTTGGGGCCTTCAGGCGTCTCGATGGGGCAGATACGCGAATAGTGCGAATAGTGCACGTCGCGCACCTCCATGCCGGCGCGGTCACGGTTCAGGCCGCCAGGGCCCAGGGCGGACAGACGGCGCTTATGCGTCAGCTCGGCCAGGGGATTGGGCTGGTCCATGAACTGGGACAACTGGGAGGAGCCGAAGAACTCCTTGATCGCCGCGCTGACGGGGCGGATATTGATCAAATCGTTGGGCTTGACGTCGTTAGCATCCTGGATAGCCATGCGCTCACGCACAACGCGCTCCAGGCGGGTCAGGCCGATGCGCACCTGGTTTTGCAGCAGCTCGCCCACACTGCGCAGGCGGCGGTTGCCCAGATGGTCGATATCGTCCGTCTCACCCACGCCGTAGGGCATGCCCAGCAGATAGCTGACGGAAGCGGTGATATCATCCACGATGATGTGCTTGGGCACGATGTTGGCGATGTTCTCGCGCACAGCGCGCTTGATATCCTCGGGATCCTCCAGGCCCTCGATGGTGGCCAGCAGGGTGGGCAGATGCGCCATTTCGTTCACGCCCGCCTCATGGGGATCAAAGGGCAGATAAGCGGCCGCGTCCACAAAATTGTTGCCCAGCACGCGCACCACGTGCTCATCGCACATCAGGTTGACCGCGTTGATGCCGGCATTCTGGATGGCAACAGCGGTATCACGGTCGATGACCGCGTCCTTTTGCACCAGCACCTCGCCGGAACGGGGATCGATGATATCCTCAGCCGCGTGATGGCCGGCGATACGGGCGGCAACGCCCAGCTTTTTATTGAACTTATAGCGGCCCACGCGCATCAGGTCATAGCGCTTGGGATCAAAGAACAGGTTGTTCAGCAGCGTGCGCGCGCCGTCCTCGGTCGGGGGCTCGCCGGGCTTCTGCCGCTTGTAGATTTCAATCAGGCCCTGAGACTGGCTCTTGGTGCTGTCGCTGCGCTCGATGGTGGCCAGCAGACGCTCATCCTCGCCCAGCAGACCCACGATATCAGCGTCGCTGCCATAGCCCAGCGCACGCAGAAGCACAGTGATGGGCAGCTTACGGGCACGGTCAATACGCACCCACAGCACATCGTTGCTGTCGGTTTCATATTCCAGCCACGCGCCGCGGTTGGGGATGATCTGGGCGGCAAAAAGCTGCTTGCCCGTCTTATCCATGGTCATGGAAAAATAGGCGCCGGGAGAACGAACCAGCTGGCTGACAATGACGCGCTCCGCGCCATTGATCAGGAAGGTGCCGTGCTCGGTCATCAACGGGAAATCGCCCATGAACACTTCGGTTTCCTTGATTTCGCCCGTTTCCTTGTTCTTCAGGCGCACAAACACCTTCAGCGGCGCGGCATAGGTCAGGTCGCGTTCGCGGCAGCGTTCGATTGAATTTTTGGGAACCGAGTCAAGCGAATAATCAACAAACTCAAGGATCAGGTTGCCGCTGTAATCCACAATCGGGGATACGTCGGCCAGCACCTCGCGCAGATCCTCCTGAAGGAACTTGCGATAGCTGTTTTTCTGAACCTCAATCAGGTTGGGCATGTCCAGAACTTCATCGATGCGCGAGAAGCTCATGCGCTTGCAGTGCTTCCCCATCTGAACCTCGTGCACCATAAAAAGCAATCACCCCTTTACTGTTGCAGCGCAGAACGGCGGTACCTCTTTGGCATTTTGGATTGTTCTTTTTTTGTTCTTTTTTCTCAAAAGAACCCTCAAAATGGCCAGAAATCGGTATCTTACCAATACTGATGCAATTATAGATGATAGCACACGAAAAAGTCAATGTCAAGGCCGTTTTTTCACATTTTCAATAAAAATTTCTGTCAAGGCCCCTGTATGCGGATTTAGCCCGGTTTTCGGCGCAGTCAAGTTTTTTCTTTGGGGGCTTTTGTACAAATGGATGTGACATATGGTTTCCGTTATTGGCTTTTCTCAGTCTCCATAAAGCAAGCAACGCCCCTCCTCCGCTCAGGCAGAAAAAGGGCGCTGTTTGTTTTGTATAGCCAATTATTCTCCCAGTTTATTCAGCAATGCGATTTCTATCTCGTCTTCAGTATAGACTTTCACGCCCCGGCCACGCAGCAGAGCCGCCAAGCGCCCATCCCCCGCCATCAGCGTGCCGGAGAAGGTGCCATCATATATGCGATCCCGGCCGCACATAGGGCTGCGGGCCTTGAGCACGGCGCAGTCGCAGGCAAGCAGATCATACAGCCGCGCCGCTTCCTGCGCGCCGCGGTCGTATTCATCTGTTCGGTCAACGCCCTCAGCGCTGATCACCCGCTCGCCCACGCGCTCGCAGGGCGGGCGCGGAGTAGGCAGGCCGCCCAGCTGCTCGGGGCATACGGGCACCAGCTCGTGCTGCCGCCGCAGGGTCAGCGCGGCGGCGGACTGCTTGCTTTTACCATCGTAGCGGCAGCACGCGCCCAGCAGGCAGGCACTGATTAAAATGCGCATATCAGGCAATCTCCAGCGCGATTTCCATCATCTGGGTAAAGGTATTCTGCCGCTGCTCGCTGTCCAGGCCCTCGCCGGTAAAGGGATTATCCGAGATGGTCAGCAGCGCCAGCGCGTTCTTGCCCGCGCGGGCAGCGTTCAGATACAGCGCGTAGCTTTCCATCTCCACCGCCAGCACGCCAAGCTTTTGCAGCTTGCCCAGCGGAGCGGATTCATCATAGAACGTATCGGAGGAATACACAGGCCCCACGGGCATGTTCACGCCCATCTCGGTTGCCTTATCATAAGCAGCCTTCAGCAGCTTCCAGCTGGCGCAGGGGGCCAGATTGCCCTCAAAGCCGAACTGTTTGCCGTAGGCAGAGTTGGAATAGGCGCTCATAGCGGCCACCACACTGCGCAGCTTGAGATCCTGCTGGATCATGCCGGCCGAACCGATGCGGATGATGTTTTCCACGCCATAGAAATGGAACAGCTCGTAGGAATAGATGCCAATGGAGGGAATGCCCATGCCGGACGCCATAACAGACACAGGCTTGTCCTTATACAGACCGGTATAGCCCTGAATGCCGCGAACGTTATTGACCAGCTTGGCCTCGGTCAGAAAGGTGTTGGCGATGAACTCCGCGCGCAGCGGATCGCCAGGCATCAACACGGTTTTGGCAAAATCTCCGGGGTTGCAGCTGATATGCGGGGTGGGCGTATTGCTCATGAAAAACAGCCTCCTTTATTCTTTCTGCCATGCACTGGCAAAATATACGATATCCGATACCTCGCGGTTTACGCCGTTTTCAGGCCAGTTGATCTTTTCATTATGCAGAACCATCGCGCTGGAATAGCCGCCATCCAGGTTATAGGCCACGCGGACGGTTATGCCCTGTTCGTGCTCAATGGCGCGGATGCAGGTATACAGCTCCTCATAGGTAAAGCCCAGGTTATGGCCATCCTGATCGCCCTGGCAGCACAGGGCCAGATAGGTCAGCTCGCCCTCCAGCTGGCAAAGCACCGTGCGCGCAAAGCGCAGATGCCCGCGCGCGACGCTGGCGTTGCCGGCGCTATTCAGGTCTTCATGCGCGCGCTCGCCATCGACAATGATTGCCGGGCCAAAGTCAAAGCTGTTGACCACCTGCAAATCGGGATGATCGCGCTGCCAATCCTCCACCGCGCCCACCGTAGGCTCGGTAATCACATGGAAATCGCCATTCTGATCAATAATCAGCACATCCATGGTTTTGTACGCGCGGTTATAATAGAAAACACCCTGGCGCACCAGGTATCCCTTGGTATCAAAATTGCAGAAATCGCCGTTCACCGCCAGCACCGCATTGTTTCTTTCCGCGATGAGCGCAGGCTTATACGTGCGGCTGGAATTGACCTTATAAGCCAGCGCCGTGCGCAGCTGATTAGGCTGGGCGATTTTAACCAGGGCGTAGATGTACTTGGTTTCCTCCATCTGACCGTTATAGATCGTAACGGAAATGGACGGATCTTCATAGCCGTTTTCCGTGGCATATCGATCGTAGTCATAGCGCAGTCCTGGCGCGCCGTCCGCAGATAGGGAAACAATCTCCCCCATCGCGCCGGTGAGCGGCAGCGCGCACAGCAGCAGAATCGTCAGCAGTTTTTTCAGCATCGCGCGTATCTCCCTTACTTTGCAATCACAAGGGGTTAGTATAATCCCTTGTGGCATTTCTGTCAATTTTTATCCGGATGGGCAGTTGCCTTTGCCTGCCGATTGGGCTACAATGAGGCTGCCGCACCGCGGCACAATTCAAAAAAAGAAGGATGATTTGCATGCCCGCTGGCACAGTTTCCCCGCAGGATGCGTCGGGCTTCGTATCGCTTGCAGATGCGCTGCCCGACATTCTGCTTGAGATTCGCTATTTTTCCACGTACAATTTTATCGGCGAACGCATCGACGGCTACACTGCCCCGCGCGCGCTGATGACCCGCGAGGCTGCGCAGGCATTATCGCGAGTAAGCCAGGCTGCCATTGCGCGCGGCTATCGGCTGAAAGTGTTTGACGCTTACCGCCCTCAAACGGCGGTGGATCACTTTGTCCGCTGGGCTAAGGATCTAAGCGACGTGCGCATGAAGCCCTATTTTTATCCCCAGGTCGATAAGGCCAATTTGTTCAAGGAGGGCTACATCGCCGCAAAATCCGGTCACAGCCGGGGCAGCACGGTGGATTTAACCCTGTTTGATATGGCGCACGGGCGCGAGGTGGATATGGGCGGACCGTTTGATTATTTCGGCGACTTGTCCCACCCTGATTACACGCAGGAGCTGAGCCCGGAGCAGCTTGCCAATCGCCGCCTGCTGCGGGAGCTGATGCTATCCGAGAACTTCCGTCCCCTGTCCAGCGAGTGGTGGCACTTCACCCTCAATCAGGAGCCGTACCCGGATACTTATTTCACCTTTCCGGTATAAAGCACTCAGGTCTTCGCCACAATCAGGGGCACATACATTTCGCGTGCCGTCATGCCAGCATGCATGGCGGTCAGCGCCGTATCCTCGCGGCTGTGCGCCAGCGAATACCTGCCGGTGGCGATGGCGATATAATCGCCAATGATCTCACGGATATCCGCGCGCGGCGTCCCACCGCCAAGCAGCCCCATGGACAGGGCGGCGTCGGTTGACACCAGCCAGAAATCATCGTGGCCGAAGGCCGCGTCAAACAGCTGGGGAAAAACCTCCCTGTATTCCGGCTTTACATAGAAGCCCGCCGCACGCGCCTCGATATGAAAGGGCCGCGTCAGCGCCTGCTCCAATTCCGGATAATCGCAGGTATACCTGCACTCACAGTCCAGCAGGCCGTGATCCGCCGTGACCAGCACCAGCGTGTCCTCGTCCATTGCCTGGCAGAAAGACCGCACACGGTGATCGATATCGCGCACCATATCCCCCACGGCCATCACGCCCTGATCGTGCATGGTATGGTCCGGCTCGCCCCAGTAGGTATACACATAGCGCCTGCCTGGCGCACTGCACAGGGCGGCGGCGGTATCAAACATCTCGTCCAGCGTTTGAATGCGATTTGAGCAAAAGCGGGACACAATATGCGCCGATACGTTGCCCGTGGCGTTCAGCCGCTGGCAGATGTTACGATAGGGGCGGTATTGATCAATCACACGCACATCGCCCCCCATGGGCTTACCCGTCCAGGAATCCAGATTGACAAACACATCCACCATGCGGTCGATCTGATAAAAATACATCGACCAGCCCAGCCATCCGTGCTCGCAGGGAGAATCGCCGCTTTCAATGCTGGTGGTCGCGGCTACGGTGGTGGAGGGAAATACCGCCGTCATCTGCCGCGCAATGTGCGAGGCCAGAAAGCTGTCCTTGGGCAGATGATCTGCAATCGTGGCCATGCCAAGCCCGTCAAAGAGCATGACCACGATATTTTTATACTGCTTGCGACCCAGCAGCGCGTCCACATCGGGATGCGTCGGATGCGAGCAGGGCGCGCCGAAATGCCGCAGCACGGAGGATGCGACGTTCAACCCGCAGTTACTGTAATCGGGCAGCACCGGCTTATTCATGCGTAATCCACTCCCCCGCTACCTCAATTTGCTCGCAGATCAATTCGGTTACGCCGTTCATCTGCAGCGGCGGCGTATCAGGCAGTGCGATATCCCCCGTGCGCCAGCCCGCCTGCAGCACATTGCGCATGGAAGCCTCGATGCAGGCCGCCTCGCGCTCCAGATGCATGCCCTCGCGCAGCAGATGCTCGATTGCGCGCAGCAGGCCAAAGGGATTGAGCTGATCGCGCAGCGCGTTATCATTCTGCTCCAGCGGCGCGCACAGCGGGCATTCGCCGCCCAGGTAAATATCATAGTTTATGCCTGGCGCGCCGCACAGCGCGCCCGCCGCGGGCGCTAAAATAGCCCCCGCATAGGGTGGGCACAGCAGTACACCCAGGCGCTGAGGCTGGTTGATCATCATGGGAATCACATCTGCCAGGGCAATTTCGCGCGCATGGAAGGGCGCGCGCAGGCTGTCGGCCGCGCCAACGGTAGCCTTCCAATCCTGCGCCAGCTTGCCCGCAGGGGGTGTTTGCAGGATAGGCAGATTCTCTTCCGCGGAGATCGCATAGGCCCGGCGCGCGGTATCGCGCAGCGCGTCCGCATCGGCCGAGAGCGCCTGAATCAGCAGCGTATTGAGCGGGCGATTTTCCCCCGTAAGGCTGCGGTTCTGAATCAGATGCGCATAGCGAAGCTCCCGCACGCGGCAGGTGCACAAAAGCTCGGCCGCAAGGTCTGGCAGGCAGCACATATCGGCCGAGGCCGCGATGATCCCCTGCGACTGCGCGCAAAGCTCCAGCACGTCGTCGGGCACGGTATCCTGCGCGGGGCAGCGGCGCACCGGCAGCGTAAAGGTATGGCCAAAGGATACCGCCGCCTCGGCAATGATGCGCGAGGCGGTATCGCACAGGGCCTTTCCCGCTTCGTTTTCGTAAAGCAGTACGATCTTCGCGTGCAATTCACTCACTCCAGCGTCAAAATCTGCACCGACGTTTCGCCGTCAAACTGCGGCAGCTTCACCGCAATCACCTCAGAGCGCGAGGTAGGGATGTTTTTGCCCACATAATCGGCGCGGATAGGCAGCTCGCGGTGGCCGCGATCCACCAGGATGGCCAGCTGAATCATGGCCGGACGGCCCATGGCGAACAGCGCGTCGATGGCCGCGCGGGCAGTGCGCCCGGTATAGAGCACATCGTCCACGATGACCACGCGCTTGTTGGTCACGTCAAAGGGCACGTTTGTGCTGCTGAGCCTGGGCATATCGGCAATGCGGGTCAGATCGTCGCGGTACAGCATGATATCCAGTTCGCCCACCGGTACCTTGCGGTTTTCAATGCGCTCGATGTTCTCAGCAATGCGCTGAGCCAACGGCACGCCGCGGCGGCGGATGCCCACCAGGCACACATCCTGGCAGCCATCGTTGCGCTCAATAATCTCATGGGCAATGCGCGTCAGCGCGCGGCCGACCGCCGCTTCATCCATCAGTACAGCCTTGACAGTGCTCATATTACTCCCAATCCAGCGGATAGCTGTCCACGGCGTAGGGCAGCTTTTTGCTGTTGTTCTGCATGGTTTTGATAACGTTGCTGATCTGCAATTCCGCCGTATAGGGCGTGGGCGCAAAATCGTTATAGTCGGTCTTAGAAGAAATGCGACAGGGAATGATGCGGAAGGGGTTGGCGATGATCTCGCCATTCTTGATGCGGAAGCGCGTCTGGAAAATAAACGTGCTCATATCATCGGGCTTATTGTTGCCGGCAAAGGAGAAATTGCCCAGCGAATAGACGATATACTTGCCGTTGTACTTTTCAATGGGATTGATGCGGTGGCTGTGATGGCCAATCACGAGATCGGCCCCCGCGTCGATGGTCATGCGGCCCAGCTTCTGCTGGTTGGCGTTGGGCGCGTAATCCTTTTCCGCGCCCCAATGGAAGGCCACGATCACCAGATCATGATTTGCCTTGGCTGCCGCAACCTCGGCGGGCACCTTGGTGTAGAGCGTATCATAATAATCAAAGGTCTTGTAGGAGAGCACGGCCACCTTGACGCCCTGCGTTTCATACTCGGCCATATGATACTCGTCCGACCAGGTAACGCCCACGTCGGCCAGCGCCTGCTGAGTGCTGGCGCGGCCATCGTCTCCAAAATCGTCGATATGGTTGTTTTCAATCGTGGCGATTTCTACGCCGTTGTCCGGCAGTGCCTGAGCATAAGCAGTCGGTGCAAGGAACAGAAAACTATTGTTGCGCTTTTTCGAGGGGATGCTGTAATCTTCGGCCAGCACGCCTTCAAAATTGACGATGGTGATATCGTCCTGGGCAAAGATATCCTTGACGTTGCGGAAAATGAAGTTGATATCGTCGTCCTGGCGCTTGAGCTCCTTGGCAAAGATGGTAGAACTGCTCTGCACGTTGCGGCCAATGGTCACATCGCCCACCGCCGTGATGGTCAGCAGCACGCTGCCGTCGCCCTCCAGCCGAGGGGTTGCCGTCGGCACAGGCGTGGGAGCCATCTGCTCCTGCGCGGGCTGCGCCCCCGCAGAGGGAAGCTGCGCGGGCGTGGCGGGGTCGCCAAATAGCTCGCCGTAGGAGATTTCCTCCTCGGCGCACGCAAAGGGCAGCGCCAGGCAAAGCAGAGCCAGTATCATCAAGAATGCGAGTTTGCGCATAGTTATCCTCCGTATCGTTGAATGCGGTCAGAAAAGCCCTTCGATGCGTCCGTTCTCATCCACGTCGATATCCAGCGCGGCGGGATGGCGCGGCAGACCCGGCATGGCGATAATATCGCCTGCAAAGGCCACCACAAAGCCCGCGCCGGCGGACAGGCGCGCGGAACGGATATTGATATCAAAGTCAGTGGGCGCGTTGCGGCGCTTCGCATCGTCGCTGAAGGAATACTGCGTCTTGGCGATGCACACCGGGCAGCGGCCAAATCCCTCGTCCTCCATGGTTTTCAGTTGCTTCATCGCCTGAGCGGTAAAGGTCGCCCCGCGCGCGCCGTACACCCGGCGAGCCACAGCGTCGATCTTGTGCGCCAGATCCATATCGTCCGGATAGGTAAAGAAGGGCACGCGGCTATGCACGCCGTCGGCCTCGCGCACAACCAGCTCCGCCAGCTCCTGCGCGCCCGCGCCGCCCTTGCCCCAGCCCTCGCACAGGGCGCAGGGAGCGTTCTGCTGAGCCAGCCAGTCCTTCAGCGCGTCGATTTCAGCCTGGGTATCGCTGGTAAAGCGGTTGATCGCCACCACAGCGGGCGCTCCCCATACTGTGCGGATGTTATCCAGATGGCGCTTGAGATTGGCGCAGCCATCCAGCATGGCCGGCACGTTTTCCTGATTGAGGCAGTCCTTCTCCACGCCGCCGTGGTGCTTGAGCGCGCGGATGGTAGCCACCAGCACCACGCAGTCCGGGTAGATGCCCGCCGCGCGGCACTTGATATCGATAAACTTTTCCGCGCCCAGATCGGCGCCGAAGCCCGCCTCGGTCACGGTATAATCGCTCAGCTTCATGGCCAGGCGTGTGGCGATCACGCTGTTGCAGCCATGGGCGATGTTGGCGAAGGGGCCGCCGTGCATCAGGCAGGGCGTACCCTCGATGGTCTGCACAAGGTTGGGCGCCATCGCGTCGCGCAGCAGCGCAGCCATGGCTCCCTGCGCGCCGATATCGCCACAGGTGACCAGCTTGCCCGCATAGGTGCGCCCCACCGTGATGCGCGCCATGCGCGCCTTCATATCCATCAGATCGCTTGCCATGCAGAAGGCGGCCATGATCTCGCTGGCGGCGGTGATATCAAAGCCATCCTCACGCGGCATACCATTCATCTTGCCGCCCAGGCCGGACACAATGCCGCGCAGCTGACGATCGTTCACATCCATGCAGCGGCGGAAAACCACCTGCCGGGGATCGATGCCCAGGGCGTTGCCCTGCTGAATGTGGTTATCCACCATGGCGGCCAGCAAATTGTTGGCCGCTGTGATGGCATGCAGATCGCCGGTAAAATGCAGGTTGATGTTCTCCATGGGCAGCACCTGGGCGTAGCCGCCGCCCGCCGCGCCGCCCTTGATGCCAAATACGGGGCCCTGCGAGGGCTCGCGCAGCGCCAGCATGGCGTTTTTGCCGTTGCGGCGCATGCCATCCGCCAACGAAACGCTGACGGTGGTTTTGCCCTCGCCCGCTGGGGTTGGCGTAATGGCCGTGACCAGAATCAGCCGCGCGCGCGGGGGCTGATCCTGATAGGCAGTTGGATCCACCTTGGCGATATAGCGCCCATAGCAGGACAGGCTATCCTCGCGGACGCCTGCCTGCCGGGCGATCTGTGTAATGGGCTGCATCACGGCATCCTGCGCAATCTGAAGGTCTGTGAGCATTGATTATCCTTTCGTCTGTTCGTCGGCCAGCTGAATAAACAGCTCGATATCCTTTTCAATGACGCGCAGGGACTGACGCCAGAAATCTACGCTGTGCACGTCGATGCCCACGCTGGCGGCCACGTTGGCCACGGTATCCGAGCCGCAGGAGCGCAGCAACTGGTTGTACACCGGCACAAACTCCGCGCCCTTTTGCTGATACTGGGCAAACACACCCTTGCCAAAGAGCAGGCCGAAGGCATAGGGGAAGTTATAGAAGGCGAAGCCCGGAATGTAATAATGGCTCTTGCACGCCCACATGTAGGGATGGCGATACTCGGGATCCAGACCGTCGCCGTAGCTTTGATCCTGCGCGTCGAGCATCAGATTCTTGAGCTCCTCCACGCTGAGGGTATGGGTCTTGCGCCCCTCGATCACGGCGGATTCAAACAGGAAGCGGCTGTAGATATCCACGATCACCTGCGTGCTGTTCTGCAGATCGCTTTCCAGCAGGGTGAACAGCTCCTCCTTGGAGGCACTTTGACGCAGCGCACCCGCCAGCAGGGTTTCGTTGAAGATAGAGGCCGTTTCCGCCAGCGGCATGGGCTCGTCGCGCATGGCCAGGGGCAGCCCCTTCATGCAGCGGTTGTGCCAGGCATGGCCCAGCTCATGCGCCAGTGTGCTTACATCGCCCAGGCTGCCGGTAAAGTTGGTCAGCACGCGGCTCTGCTCGCAATGGGGCACGCCCGCACAGAACGCGCCGCCGCCCTTGCCCTCATGCGGGAACATATCGATCCAGTGGTTCTCAAAGGCGTTGTCGATAAACTGGCCCATTTCGGGGGTGAATTTGCTCATTTCGCGGATCAGCAGCGCGCGGGCTTCCTCCACGGTATAGGTTTTCCCAGGCTTATCCCCCAGATGCATGGGCGCGAAAAGATCATAGAAGGGCAGGCCGTTCTTATGGCCCAGCAGCTCGCCCTTTTTGCGCAGATACTTGCGGAACGCGGGCAGGAATTCACGGCAGGCCTGCCACATCGCATCCAGCGTTTCTCGATCCATATTGGAATAGAACAGCGTCTGATCCAGGATGGAATCAAAGCGATTGGCCTCCAGCATCGTCAGGCCCTCGCCCTTGATGCCGTTCAGGCACGCGGCCATGGCCTGCTCGATCTGCGGATAGGCGGCCAGCTCGGCCTTATAGGCATCGTAGCGCACCTGCGGATCGGGATCCTCCGCCTTGCCGCGCACGGCGGACAGGGGCAGCTTTTCGCCGCGATAATCCACGCTCAGGGTCGCGTCCAGCTTATCGCGCAGCTGAGAGAAGGCGCGGCTGCCGGTCAGGGACATTTTGAGCAGCCACTCCTGGATTTCGGGCGCGGGCAAATGTTTAGCCGCCGCACGATCCTGCCGCAGGGAGAAATCCACCGCCTGCAGCTGCTCGCTCTCAGCGATCGCCTGCTCAAACGCCTCGTCGCTCAGGCTGCCCAGATAGCGAGAGAAGGCCGCGCCGGCCATTCTGTCCGCCACATCCTGCTGCATGGTGCGATCCATCAGCTGCATAGCAGCGGTGTTGTTTGCATCGGTAGACAGGGACAGCGAAGCATACTCGCCGTATTTGTTGGTCTGCTCCCGCTCTTCGGAAAGCGCCATGTACTTTTCCAGCGTTTCGCGCACGGACAGACCCTGCTTCAAAACGGCCTGCTTTTCAACAGTAATCTCATCGCAGCGGGCAAAATCGCGCTCAATCTGTGGATCATCAAAGCCTTTATAGAATACGCTCAAATCCCAATTCATTTCGTTTTCCTTCTTTCCATCAATATTTATGGTTGGAGACGGCCTCCAGGCAGGTCTGCTTGCTTTCGTCCAGATGGTGCTCCATCAGCTTCATCATGCCAGGCAGGTCGCGCTTCTCCAACAGATCCACCATCTGGTGATGCTCCTGGTGGGCGTTCGAACGGCGCACAATGCTGGCGATGGTAATGGCCGCAAAGCGGGTGATATACTCCTCCTGGTCGTCGATCACGCGGAGGATGCGGGTTTTATCGGACAGATGCTCGATCTTGCTATGGAAGGCGCGATTAAAGGTGGCCAGCGCATCGCAGTCGGCCTCGGCCTGCGCTACATCCATTTCGGACAGCAAAACGCGCAGCTCGGCAATATCCTTGTCCGTCACGTTCTTGATCACCGAAGGCAGGATCAGCATCATCATGGCGTTGCGGATGGTGAAAATCTCCTCGATATCGTTGATCGTAAAGGCGCGCACCACCACGCCGCGGCGCAGCACATATTCCACCAGCCCGTCGCGCTCCAGCTTGCGCAGCGCCTCGCGCAGAGGCGTGCGGCTGATATGCAGCTGCTCGGCATAGGTGGTTTCCACAATACGCGAACCTGCGGGCAATTCGCCGGTAATGATCGCGTGCTTGAGGCGATCATAGGCGATATCGCGGATGGGCTTGCTTTCGTTGCTCAGATCAAAACTGCCGTTGTACATCAAGGAACACCTCTCCCATTCTGGATGTATACAATATACAATTATGATACAAAAAAGTCAAGCGCGGAGGGGCCGCAATCGCCCGTCCGCGCTGAAAATGCCGAACATTTTTTACAATGATATGCTTGCGCCCCCGGTTTTTTCTGTCAGCCGCGCGGCGGGCAATCAGATTTTTTCCAGATACGGAATCATGCTGGCCAGGCGGTCAAAGGTCAGGGTGGGCTTGGTTTCGCTTACCGCGCGATCCTCCCAGGTGGTCTCGCCGCTCATGACCAGAATACTGGTCATGCCAAAGTTTACGCCCGTAGCGATATCAGTATACAGCCGGTCGCCGCACATGGCCAGATCGTCCGGCTGCAGCCCCGTGACCATCAGCGCATCCTTGACAATTCCGGAATAGGGCTTGCCGATAATCAGCTGCGGCTCACGGCCCGTGCTGGCCTTGATAAAGGCGATGATCGCGCCGATATCAGGGGCAAAGCCCGTCTCGGTGGGGCAGTTATAATCCGGATGCGTGGCGATGTAGGGCAGACCCGCGCGGACAAAATCGCACACGGCAGTCATCTTTTCATAGTCCAGCTCGGTATCATAGGCGATCACCACATAGTCGGGATGCTCGTTATCCACCGGCACGCCCATCTTGTCAAACTCGGCGCGCAGGATGTGATTGCCCAGCAGGAAGCACTTTTTGCCGGGGAAGTTGGCCAGGCAGTAACGGGCGGTGGCCTGACCGGAGGTGAGGATATTCAGGAAGGGGGCGCGCACGTTCATGCGCTTGAGCTTTTCCACATAATAATCGGCGGATTTGGAGGAGTTATTGGTCAAAAACAGCACGGTGCGACCGGTAGCCTCCACCGCATCCAGGAAATCCAGCGAGCCTTCCAAAATCCGGTTGCCCAGGTAGAAGGTGCCGTCCATATCCAGCATAAAGCACTTGATCTTGCGCAGCTTTTCACGCAGCTGCTCGCTGGTAAGGCCGTTTACCGCTTCAGGGGTTCTTGTCTGTTCGTTCATGCTTGCGTACATCCTTCCTGATTGTTGTTAAATACCACGCAGGGAACGAGCGTGCCATCCGCCGCGGCCTGCGAGATTCCCGTAAACCTGTCCTGCACATACAGGCGCGTATAGCCGCCGCAGGGCACATGGCAGGGCCATTCGTCCGCGCGCAGACGCACGCCGTTCATACACAGCTTTGCATAGCGTTCGGGCACGTCATAGCGCGCCAAATGCGGCAGCGGCGCGTCAGGTGCGATGAGATACTGCCCCAGCGTACCCTCCGCCCCGGCAGCCTTGATCTGCTCGATCGTCACCGCAGTGCTCAAATCAAACGCGCCTGTCTGCTCGCGCAGCAGAAAGCGCATATGCGCCGGACATGCCAGCGCCTGGCCGATATCATGGCACAGCGTGCGGATATACGTTCCCCGCCCGCACGCCACGCGCAGCAGGCACCCATTGCGCGGCGTCCGGGTCAGCGCGTCGATGCGCATAATTTCGATAGGCCGCGCAGGAATATCCGCCGTTTGGCCCTTGCGCGCCAGCTTGTAGAGCGGCTGACCGCCCTGCTTGAGGGCGGAATAGATGGGCGGCCGCTGCATGACCGTGCCGGTAAACTGCGGCAGAACAGCCTGAACGGCGGCGAAACCGGGGATACTCCCCCCCGTTTCGATCACCGTGCCCTGCGCGTCCTGCGTATCGGTAGCAGCGCCGAAGGCGATTTCGGCCAGATAGGTTTTCTGCTTTTCCACCAGAAAATCAAATAGCCTGGTCGCGCGCCCTACCATCACCGGCAGAACGCCCGCCGCCTCGGGATCCAGCGTGCCCGCATGCCCCGCCTTTTCGCGCGCGGCGCGTTTTACGATGGCCACCACCGCGCCCGAGGACATGCCAGGGGGCTTGAGCACATTGATATATCCGTCCATCATTTCAGCAGCTTTTTCTCCATCGCATTCATCATGGCGCGGCTGGAATCGGCATAAGGCCCGGCAATGGTACAGCCAGAGGCCAGCGCGTGCCCACCCCCACCAAAGCTGCGGGCAATATCGGATACATCCTCGCCCGGCAGCGCGCGCAGGCTGTATTTCCAGTTGCCCTGCACGTCCTCGTCCGCCATAAAGCACATGCGAACGCCGTCCATATACAGGGCGTAATTGACGATGCCGCCAAGATCTGCGTCCTGCGCGCCGCAATCAACCTTATCCTGTGCGCTCAAGTGCATGCAGGTGGCCTGACCATCAGCAAAATACACCATGCTGCCAATGGCCTTGCCCAGCGCCGCGATGTGCGCGCGGGATTTGGTCAGGAAGAGCCGCCGCGCGGCGAACGCCAGATCCAGCCCCGCGTTCATCAGCTTTTCCATGCAGGCAAAGGTATAGGCGCGCACGCTGTTAAAGCAGAAATTGCCGCTGTCGGACTGGAGGGCGCAGTATAGCTGAAAGGCTGCATCCGCGTCCAAGGGCACGTTCAGCGCGTCGTAGAGCATCACAATCAGCTCCGCCGTAGCGGCAGCCTGCCCATCCACCACGTTCATCTGCGCAAAGCGCGTGTTGGTGGCGTGATGATCGATCAGCAGCGTCTGCGGCGCGGCAAAGAACAGTTCCGCCGCCGCGCCCATGCGCTTTTCATCCGACACATCCACAGCAATGGCCATGCTGAAAGCACGGTTACGCGCCTGATCAGGCGTAAGCACGCGCGCAGCGTCCGGCAGGCACAGCAAATCCCTGGGCACGCCGTCGGCGCTGACCAATGTAACCGTTTTGCCCAGCTTGTCCAGCAGCCGGCCCAGCGCCAGCAGCGAGCCGATCGCATCGCCGTCCGGATAAATATGCGCGCATATCATAAAGTTGTCCGCGTTTTTAAGCGCGGACAATACTTTTTCTGTGTACAGGTTATTCATCCTGGTTTTGATCGCTTTCCTCGGTTTTAGAGGCAATATCGCGCAGCACGGCGGCCACATGCACACCGTAGGCGATATTCTGATCCCGCACAAACAGCAGCTCCGGCGTATAGCGCAGGGACAGGCGATGACCCAGCTCCCTGCGGATAAAGCCCGCGCCGCTCTTGAGCGCAGCGATCACGCCCTCGGCCTTGTCATCCTCCAGGATGCTTACATACATCTTGGCGTAGCGAAGATCGCGCGTGACCTCCGCCCGGGTGATACAGTACGTACCGCCCAGACGGGGATCATGCATATCCTCGCGGATGATCTTGTCCGCCTCGCGGCGAACCTCCTCGGAGATCATATCAATGCGAAATTTGCTCAAAGCCTTTTACCTCAGCGTTCAATCTCCTGCTGAATGAAGCATTCGATTTCGTCGTTTTCCTTGATGTCGTTGTAGTTTTCAAGGCCCACGCCGCACTCATAGCCTGCGGCCACTTCCTTCACGTCGTCCTTGAAGCGGCGCAGGGAGGACAGCTTGCCATCGAACACCACAATATTGTCGCGCACCAGGCGGACAGAGGCGTTGCGCTGCAGCTTGCCATCCTTGACATAGCAGCCCGCAACCATGCCCACGCCGGACACCTTGAACACGCTGCGAACCTCGGCATGACCGATGATTTCCTCGCGGTACTGGGGCGCCAGCATACCCTTCATGGCGGCCTCAATATCCTCGATGGCCTGGTAGATGATGCGATACAGGCGAATATCCACTTCCTCGCGGGCAGCGGCCTCGCGGGCGCTGGCGTCGGGGCGGATATTGAAGCCGATGATGATCGCGCCGAAGGCGGAAGCCAGGTTCACGTCGTCCTTGGTGATCGCGCCGACCGCGCTGTGCAGGATGTGCACCTTCACCTCGTCGTTGCTCAGCTTCTCCAGCGCCTGCTTGACGGCCTCGACAGAGCCCTGCACGTCGGCCTTGACAATCAGGTTCAGGTTCTTCAGCTTACCCTCGTTGATGTTATCAAACAGGTTATCCAGCGATACCTTAGTGGTAGCGGTGCGGGCGGCGCGCATCTTTTCGCGGCGCTCCTGCGCTACCTGACGGCTCAGGCGGTCATCCGCCACGGCCATCATATCGTCGCCCGCCTCAGGCACCTCGGTGAAGCCCGCGATTTCAACAGGCATGGAGGGGCCGGCTTCCTTTACGCGCTCGCCGCGATCATTGAGCATTGCGCGCACGCGGCCGGAGGCCATACCGGCGACGATGTTATCGCCCACATGGAGCGTACCATTCTTAAGCAGCACCGTAGCCAGCGGGCCGCGGTTCTTATCCAGCTTGGCCTCGATGATCACGCCGCGCGCCATGCGGTTGGGATTGGCACGAAGCTGCATCACGTCGGCCTGCAGCAGGATCATTTCCAGCAGGTCGTCCACGCCCTCGCCGGTCAGAGCGCTGACGGGAGCCATGATGGTATCGCCGCCCCACTCTTCGGGCACCAGGTTGTACGCGGTCAGATCCTGCTTTACACGGTCAGGATTAGCGCCTTCCTTATCCATCTTATTGATGGCCACAATGATTGGCACGCCAGCCGCGCGGGCATGGTTGATGGATTCAACGGTCTGGGGCATCACGCCGTCGTCGGCGGCAACCACCAGCACAGCGATATCCGTCGCCTGGGTGCCGCGGGCGCGCATGGCGGTGAATGCCTCGTGGCCGGGGGTATCCAGGAAGGTGATGATGCGGCCGTTGAGGTTGACGGTATACGCACCGATATGCTGCGTGATGCCGCCCGCCTCGCCTGCGGTAACGTGGGACTTGCGAATATAGTCCAGCAGCGAGGTCTTGCCGTGGTCAACGTGACCCATGATGGTGATGACCGGCGGACGGGGCTGCAGCTGATCTTCGGTATCCTCCGCGCCAGTTTCCTCAGTCAGCGCATCCTCAGCCGTGCGGTCGAGCTTCATTTCAAGCTCTACGCCAAACTCGGTGCAGACCAGAGAGGCGGTATCGAAATCCAGCTCACTGTTGATGTTGGCCATGATACCCAGCAGGAACAGCTTTTTGAGGATTTCACCGGCGGGCTTGCCGATGCGCTCGGTCAGATCCTTGACCGTGATGTGCTCGGCCGTCATATAAGCCTTGTCGATATGGATGGGCGCCATCATTTGCTGGGCGGAGGGCTGCTTCTTGCCAGCACGCGCGCGCTTGCCGCCGCGTACCACCTCATCGTCCATGCCGCCGTTCATATTGGCGCTTTCCTTGGCCAGCTGCTTGCGGCTCTTGGCCACGCGCTCGGGATCATGCTGGCGGATATACTGCTTCTTGTTAGGATCGTAATTGCTTACGCGCTCCTTTTCAACCACAGGCGCAAGCTCGGGACCGCGCGCAGCGCGATTGCCCTGCTGCGGACGCTGACCCATGCCGCCCGGATGCGGGCCGCCCTGGCCGGGACGCGGCGCGCCCTGACCCTGCGGACGGGGACCACCCTGCCCGGGACGGGGAGCAAAATTGCCCTGGCCCTGCGGACGCGGCGCAAAGCCGCCCTGACCCTGCGGGCGCGGCCCACCCTGGCCGGGACGCGGCGGATAGCCGCCCTGCTGACGCTGGGCGAACACGCCGGTGGGCTGGCCGGGGCGCGATGGCTGACCCTGGCGCGGCGGATAACCACCCTGGGCGCGCTGCGCGAACACGCCGGTAGGCTGGCCGGGACGCGCTCCGGGCTGCGCCGGACGCGGCGGCTGCTGGCCGGGGCGTGCGGGCAATACGCGCGGCGCAGGGGCCACGGCAGGAGCCGGCTTTTCAGCGGGCTTGACAGCCTCCACAGGCGCAGCAGCAGGCTTTTCAGCAGGTGCGCTGGGCGCTTCCGCCTTGGGCTCCTGCTTGGGCTGCTCCTTCACGGCAGGCTTTTCTTCTTTCTTTACGGCCGCAGGCGCGGCCTTTTCGGGCGCGGGGGCGGCAGGCTTTGCCGCAGCGGGCTTGGGCGCGGGGGCAGCTTCCGCCGCAGGCGCTTTAGGCTGCGCAACCGGGGCCGCAGCAGGCGCTTCCTGCACGGTCTCGTCATCCGGCATCGTCCATGCCTTGGTATGCTGCTGCACCTGCTGGCGCTTCTGGGCTTCTTCCTTTTCACGCTGCATCTGCGTGCGCTGCTTTTGCAGCGACTGCAGCAGGCTCTCGGCATTTCGCCGGATCCGCGCGGATTCTTCCAGAATCGCGCCCGCCTTCTGATTGATTTCCTTGGTGGCTTCCTTCAGCTTAACCTTCGTCATTCGACGCTTGCACCCCCGCATTTCGCGTTATACTTGAGAATTTTTCTTTATGTAATGCGGCGCGGAAAGAGTTTATTCCGCCTCCGTCATCAGCATTTGCAGCCTGGACGCAAAGCCCGTGTCGCAAACCGCCGCAATCATGCGGCCCTCGCGGCCGCACGCCGCGCCCAGCAGCCCATCAGGCAGCGTAAGCAGTGGCACATGGTAATATATGCACGCATCGGTGATTTTCTTCACCGTGTTTGCGGACGCCTGTGCATCCACAACGGCTACGCGCGCCTTGCCGGAGCGGATGGCAGCCAACGCCATATCCCCCCCCGATTGCAGCTTGCCCGCGCGCTGGCACAGACCCAGCAGGCCGCGCAGGGCAGCCTCATTTATCTGCGGCATCGGTATCCTCCGGCGCGGGCAGATCGGGCAGCTGCGCCATCAGCGCGTCGCGCACCGCATCGGACACCGGCGCTGAGAACGCACGCTCCAGCTGATGCTGGCGAACGGCCTTCTGCAGGCAATCCTGGCTGCGGCACACATACGCGCCGCGCCCGCTTTTGCGCCCGGTGAGATCAAAGGAGATCTCCCCCTCCGGTGAGCGTACCACGCGCAGAAGCTCGCGTTTGGGCTTCATCTCGCGGCAGCCCACGCACATGCGCATGGGCACTTTCTTCTGCTTCATCATGGTTGCTTGCTTTCCTTACTGTTCATAGCCGGCATCCTGATCCTGCTGCGGATAGTAGTCATCGGCAAAGTCCACATCCTGCTGCGCAGGGGCTTCTCCACCCATGGCTTCTTCCATCGTCAAGCCCTGCTCACGCAGCTGCTCAGCGAACTGGGTTTCAGACTTGATATCGATCTTCCAGCCGGTTAGCTTGGCGGCAAGGCGGGCGTTCTGGCCCTCTTTGCCAATGGCCAGGGACAGCTGGCTGTCGGGCACCACCACGCGGCAAATCTTCTCCGCATCGGAGATGAACACGCTGACCACATGCGCAGGGTTCAGGGCGTTAGCCACAAACTCGGCCGGGTCGGGCGACCACTTGATGATATCGATCTTCTCGTTGCGCAGCTCGCTGATTACCTTTTCAACGCGGCTGCCGCGCGGGCCAACGCACGCGCCCACGGGATCGATCATCAGCTCGTTGGAATACACAGCCATTTTGGTGCGGCTGCCGGCCTCGCGCGCGATGGGCTTGATCTGCACGATGCCGTTAGCAATTTCAGGCACTTCCATCTCAAACAGGCGCTTAACAAGGCCGGGATGAATGCGGCTGACATACACCTGGGGCGTGCGCTGCGCATCGCCGCGCGTGCGCTGCACCTGCAGCACATATACCTTGATGTGGTCGTTTACGCGGTATTCCTCGCCCGGCATAAACTCGCTGCTTTCCATGATGCCTTCGGTGAGGCCCAGCTCCACATACACGGCCTTGGGCTCCACGCGCTGCACGATGGCAGTGAGAATTTCATTTTCCTTTTCCACGTACTCGTCATAGATCTTGCCGCGCTCAGCCTCGCGGATGCGCTGCACGATCACCTGCTTGGCGGTCTGCGCGGCCACGCGGCCAAAGTCCTTGGGCGTTACGTCAATTTCAACGATATCGCCCAGTTGGAAATCGGGGCGCACGGCGCGGGCTTCGGCCAGGGAAATCTGGATGTTGGAATCCTCGACCTCTTCCACAATCACCTTGCGCGCAATCACCTGCACAGGCTTTTTACGGGCGATGATCACGCTCAGGTTCATGGGCGCGCCGGGGCCCTGCTTGCCGCTGCGGCGGAAGGCGGCCTTGCAGGCCTCCTCCACGGTAGACAAAAGCATGTCTTCGCTGATGTCGCGCACGCGCGCCAAAGCGCTGATCGCCTCTACGATATCGTCTTGATTATTATTGTTTTTATTGGCTGTGCTGCTGGCCATTTGATTTACATCCTTTCAGGATCGTCGGAGAGATCCGCATTTTCTACTTCTTCCATATCGATCGCGCAGCGCGCGACGGCAACGTCTTTTTTGAGGAATTTGCGCTCACTTTCATCGGCGCAGCGAATGGTGATATCGCCCCGATCGTAGGCGACAAACTGGCCGTTAAACACCTTCTGCCCATCCTGAGGCTTATAGAGGCGCACCTCGATATCCAGGCCCAGGCAGCGGTCGGCGTCGCGCTGATTTTTGATAGGACGGTCGATGCCCGGTGAGCAGACCTCCAGGAAATCATATTCCAGCTGGTCTGCCAGCGGCTGCACGGCGCGATGGTAGCGCTCGCAGTCGTCCAGGGTGATTCCGCCCTCCTTATCCAGGTAAAAGCGCAGGTACAGCCCCGTATTCTCCCGCTCAAAGGCGGCCTCCACCAGCTCGTAGCCCAGCGTATCCGCCAGCAGCTGACCGATGCGCTCCGCCTGCGATTGCTGATTGTCGGTTTTCTTTGCCATAATCGCTCTAATCCCCCTGAATAAGCGTAAAGAGCGGGCATAGCCAGCTAAGGGGCTGATATATGGATACGCGAAGAAAGCCCGCGTTCCCATACACTCCCCAAGCAGCTCCCACTCTTCGTTAAACCCTTCTTTCCGAAAAAAGACGCATTGTAAACAGAATACGCTGACAGTATAGCACAGTCCGACGCGGAATACAAGCGTTTTTCAGCGAATATCCGGGCGTTTTTTGCGCTTATCAGGCGTGTTCAATCGTCTTTACCGTATATCCCTGCTTTTCAACAGCCTCGCGCAGGGCATTATCGTCCGCGCCGGCGGCGTCACTGATGAGGGCGCACTTGTTTTCCAGCTCGATCTCCACCTTGCAGCCAAGCGCTTCCAGCGCCTTGCGAACGCGGCTCGCGCAATGCTGGCACATCATGCCTTCAATGGTCATCTTAATCATGGTTATCTTCTCCTTTTTGATTGAAATTTATAGCAGCGAGGTTTGCTCCCCGCCGGGATCGCCCATCAGTTCGGTCAGCGTGACCTGGTTGGTATCCTTTAGTCCCTCCAGCGCGCCCGCCGCGCGCAGCAGCTCCACCACGGCGCTGGATACATGGCCGCGGTTTTTCAGATCCTCCACCGACAGGAAGGGCTGTGAGCGCGCATCCACAATGCCCTGCGCCGCGGCCTCGCCCAAGCCGCCGATAGCGGTAAAGGGCACGCGCAGGCAACCGTCCTCCATGGTAAAGTCCTTCACGTCGCTCTTGTACAGATCGGCAGGCAGGAAGCGGAAGCCGCGCATCACAAATTCCAGCACCATTTCAAGCGCCGTCTGCGCGTCCTTTTCCTTGGCGGTGGCTTTCTGATCGTTTTCCTGACATTCGCGCAGGCGCTCACGCACAAGCTCGGGCGGCAGGATCATCGTGGCCGCGTCAAAGCCCGTGGCGCGAATGGTAAAGTACGCTGCATAGTATGCCAAGGGCATGTGCACCTTAAACCATCCCACGCGCAAGGCCATGGTCACATAAGCCACGGCGTGACCCTTGGGGAACATGTACTTGATCTTTTTGCAGCTGTCAACAAACCACTGCGGCACGTTATGCTCGGCCATGGCGGCTTCCATCTCGGGCTTGAGGCCGCGGCCTTTGCGCACGCTTTCCATGGTATCAAAGGATATCTTGGCGGGCACGCCCTTGGATATCAGGTAATTCATGATATCATCGCGCGTGCAGATGCATTCCTTCAGCGTGGCCGTGCCGCTGTTGATCAAATCCTTTGCGTTGCCCAGCCACACGTCCGTGCCATGGGACAGCCCCGAAATGCGGATCAGCTCCTCCATGGTGGAGGGCTTGGTTTCATCCAGCATGCCGCGCACGAAGGCCGTGCCAAATTCGGGCAGCCCCAGCGTTCCGGTGGTGCAGTTGATCTGCTCGGGGGTAACGCCCAGCGCCTCCGGCCCCTGGAACAGGGACATAACGTCCTTATCGTCCAGCGGAATCGTCTTGTAGTTGATGCCGGTAATGCGCTCAAGCATATGCATCATGGTCGGATCGTCGTGACCCAGGATATCCAGCTTGACCAGAATGTCATGCATAGAGTTAAAGTCGTAGTGCGTGGTGATGATGCTGCTTTCGTTATCGTCCGCCGGGTGCTGAATGGCGGTAAACTGGCAGATATCGTAAGCGCGCGGAAGCACCACCATGCCGCCAGGATGCTGTCCTGTAGTGCGCTTTACCCCCACACAGCCAGCTACAAGGCGGTTTTTTTCAGCTTCGCTCGCCACCATGCCGCGTTTTTCCAGATATTTCATTACATAACCATAGGCTGTTTTATCCGCCAGCGTGCCGATGGTGCCGGCGCGGAATACATAGCCCGTGCCAAACAGCTCTTCCACGTAGGCGCGCGCCTGGGGCTGATACTCGCCGGAGAAGTTCAGGTCAATATCGGGCACCTTGTCGCCCTTGAAGCCCAGAAACACCTCAAACGGGATATCGAAGCCATCCTTGGTCAGCTTCTGCCCGCAGATGGGGCAATCGCGATCGGGCAAATCCACGCCCACTGTGTAGCCTTCCGGAATATCAAACCATGCCTTGCGGCAATGCTTGCAGCGATAGTGCGGCGGCAGGGCGTTCACCTCGGTGATGCCGCACATGGTAGCCACCAGCGACGAGCCAACCGAGCCGCGGCTACCTACCAGGTAGCCGTCTGAGTTGGACTTTTTTACCAGCTTACTGGCGATATCATACAGCGTAGCGTAGCCATAGCCGATGATGGAGCCCAGCTCCTTATCCAGCCGTTTTTCCACCAGCTCGGGCAGCATGGTCAGGGCGCGGTCAATGGTGTTGGAGCCGTCGGACAGCTGGATGGTGCGCACGCAGCCGTCCTTCACCACCAGAAAAGCCACCGGCTGGATGTTGACGCCCGCGCCGGAGCCGCCGCCGAACAGGTCCTTCGTCGTCTTGCTGGGAAAATCCGCGCCGCCGGAAGCGAACCCGAACGTCACCTTTGAAATGGGCAGCACCAGTGTGCCGTCCGCCATATTGATGGGATTTCCGATGATGGTATTGGAATCCACCATGCTCTTTATTTTTTCCAGGGTCACATCCATCAGGCCCTCAATGGGATGCTGGCTCATGCTGAAAACCTCCGTTTGTTTTTGATGGCTCCGCAATGATATCA
>ERZ857757.958-NODE-958-length-25562-cov-7.397656_pt1 | contig 25562 bp, 23 predicted proteins | sample MGYA00519764_ERZ857757 | MGnify/ENA primary metagenome ERZ857757 (study PRJEB31778, sample SAMEA3449359) | human gut metagenome | biome: human gut; feature: human-associated habitat; material: faeces | place: United Kingdom | collected 2010/2012 ... | reverse complement strand
TACGCTAATCGTTACTTTTCTGTGAATTATTGCAGGTTGCTATTGCAATTTGCGATAAAAATATTAATAATTCTATTAACAACATCAATCTATCAATCACAGCAAATGAGATAGATGCGATGACGAATCGGATAAAAGAAAATATCGATTATGACATTCTTTGCGAGAGGTACAGCGGCGATATGCTTGATGAACTTGTGAGTGTTATGGCGGAAACTATATGCGGTAATTCCAAAACGGTACGCATCGCCGGAAATGATTTTGCAAGGGAGGTTGTAGAGTCGCAGTTATTAAAAATCAACAGTGAGCATATCGAATATGTGCTTGACTGCATTAAGAAAAATACAACCAAAATCAAAAACATTAAAGCCTATATGCTGACCTGCATTTATAACGCACCGCAGACAATATCAAGCTTCTACACAGCGGAGGTAAATCACGATTTATACGGTTGCGGCTGATTTTATGGGGTGAAGCCGTCTTATATGCGGCAAGCATAGCGTTTGGGTACGCAAATGTATTAGCAAGCACGGCATTTGTACTCCCAAAAGCCCGCTTGTTTGTGGCTTCGCCCCTAAAACCCCTGTTTTGAAAGGAGAGAAAAACGATGAGAGAAAATGCAAATAAACTGAATTTTTATGTTTCCGATGCGGTGCGAAAAAAGCTTGAAAGGCTATCAAAAAATTCCGGTTTGACAATGACAGCGGTTATTACAAAGCTTATATTGGAGTGTGAGATTCACCCACTCAAGACGGATGAGCTTTTAAAGATTTATAATGAGCTGAACCACATCGGCAACAATATCAATCAGATCGCCCATATTGCAAACGCTGAAAGACATATTTCAGATGATAGAATTGATAGTGCTGTGAATTTAATGAATGATGTTTGGAGATGCGTTCGGAGCTATAAATAAAACACACTTATCAAATTATAAATTACTCAAATACACTTGACTATTTATGAAATTTGTGATATAATAGTAGCAACTTGAATTGGAGGTTTAGATTATGTTTATAGGCAGAGGGCGAGAGCTTTCAGCTCTTGAAAGATTATACAAATCGGATAAATTTGAATTTGCGGTTATCTATGGCAGACGCCGTGTAGGTAAAACCGCGCTTATCAACAAATTTATTGATGATAAAAATGCTATTTATTTTATGGGTGTTGAGAGTAATGCAAAGCAAAATCTCGAAAATTTTTCAAAGAGCATTATGGAGTATGTCAGCGGTACGGAGATTGACAGCATATTCTCGTCGTTTCAATCGGCGCTCGAATATGTGTTCCGACTTGCCGAAAAAGAACGCATCATTCTTGCAATCGACGAATACCCGTATGTTGCACGCTCGTCAAAGAGCCTTGCTTCAACCCTTCAGCTTCTGATTGATAAATACAAGGATAAATCAAAGCTGATGCTGATTCTCTGCGGTTCATCGATGTCGTATATGGAAGATCACGTTCTTGCCTATAAAGCGCCTCTGTATGGCAGAAGAACGGCGCAAATGAAGCTTTTGCCGTTCGACTTCGAGGAAACCTGCCGCTACTTCGAAAATTTCGCTGCTGATGATAAAGCGCTTATCTATGGGGTTGTCGGCGGTACTCCGCAGTATCTATTGCAGATTAATGACGCATTGAGCGTTGAGGATAATATCAAAGATACGTTTTTGAATCCCGTTTCATTTTTGTATGAAGAGCCGATAAACCTCTTGAAACAGGAAGTCAGAGAACCGGCAATCTATACGGCGATAATTGCCGCTATTGCAACAGGAGCGTCGAGAATGTCGGAAATTTCGGGCAAGGTCGGCGAAGATACCAATGTTTGTGCAATGTATCTCAAAAATCTGATTAACTTGGGAATTGTGCAGAAAGAAACACCATATGGCGAAAAAGCTTCTCGAAAGTCGGTTTATTCGATTGAAGATAATATGTTCCGCTTTTGGTATCGATTCGTGTTTGAAAATAATTCAATTATCGCCCGCGGCGCCGCAGATTTGGCATATAAGCGTATCGAGCCACAGCTTTCGGACTATATGGGCAAGGTTTTTGAGGAAATCTGTAAACAGTATTTGTGGAAACAGCTCCTTTCCGGCAACTGTCCGGTTGAGTTTACGGCTCTCGGTCGCTGGTGGGGCAATAATCCGAAAGAAAAGCGCCAGGAAGAAATCGACATTATGGGCGAACAAGATAAAAACACTGCCCTTTTTGCGGAATGTAAATGGACAAACGAAAAGATTGACCTTGGCGTTTTAGAAACACTTGTAAAACGGAGTAACTTGTTCTCGTATAAAACAAAACATTACTATCTGTTCTCAAAATCAGGATTTACAAAAGGTTGTATTGATAAGGCAAATGAGATGGGTAATGTAAGTTTGGTCGAGTATGGGGAGATAATTGGAAATATGCAAGGTGATTACAATGGTTAAAGAATTAGTGCACGATCCTATATTTTTAGGTCAGAAATCAGAAACGGCAACAACTGACGATTTGCAGACAGCACAAGACTTGCTTGATACACTCACGGCACATAAAGAAACCTGCGTTGGTATGGTAGCAAATATGATCGGCGTAAAAAAGCGAATTGTTTGTTTTGATGATAACGGAACATATAAAACAATGCTTAATCCCGAAATCATAAAGAAATCCGAACCCTATGAAACAGAAGAAAGTTGCCTCTCCCTGCTCGGAGGGCCGAGAAAGACGAAAAGATATAAAAAAATCAGAGTTCAGTACCAAACTCTTGATTTTAAGGTAAGAACAAAAACATACGAGGGATGGACAGCACAAATTATACAGCACGAAATAGACCATTGCAACGGAATTTTAATATAAGGAGAAAAAATTATGGCTTCAAATAATGCCAATATCGGCTTTGAAAAACAAATTTGGGACGCTGCGTGCGTTCTTTGGGGACATATTCCGGCGGCGGAATACAGAAAAGTTATTGTAGGGCTTATATTCCTGCGGTATATTTCAAGCGCATTCGAAAAGCGCTATCAGCAATTGTTAGACGAGGGCGACGGATTTGAGGACGACAGAGACGCATATGTTGAAGACAATATCTTCTTTGTGCCGGAGGAGGCACGCTGGAGCAAAATTACTTCAAATGCTCATACACTTGAAATCGGCACAATTATTGACGATGCTATGCGTGCCATTGAGAGAGAAAATACAACGCTGAAAAATGTGCTGCCCAAAAACTATGCAAGCCCCGATTTGGACAAGCGTGTTTTGGGCGATGTTGTTGACCTGTTTACAAATATGGATATGGGTGACACGGAAGAAAGCAAAGATTTGCTCGGCAGAACCTATGAATACTGCATTGCGCAGTTTGCAGCCTACGAAGGCGTTAAGGGCGGCGAGTTTTACACTCCGGCAAGTATTGTTAAAACAATCGTTGCTATCTTAAAGCCGTTTAAAAACTGCCGTGTGTATGACCCTTGCTGCGGCAGCGGCGGTATGTTTGTGCAGAGTGCAAAATTTATTCAAGCACACAGCGGAACTCGCGGTGAAATCGCCGTTTACGGACAGGAGTCAAACGCTGACACTTGGAAAATGGCAAAAATGAATATGGCTATTCGCGGTATTGATGCGGATTTCGGCCCATATCAGGCAGATACATTTTTTAATGATTTACATAAAACGCTCAAAGCTGATTTTATTATGGCAAATCCGCCGTTCAACCTTTCTAACTGGGGACAGGAAAAACTCAAAGATGATGTTCGCTGGAAATACGGTGTTCCGCCTGCCGGTAATGCCAACTATGCGTGGATTCAGCATATGATTCACCACCTTGCACCAAACGGAAAAATCGGTCTTGTTCTTGCAAACGGTGCTTTGTCGTCACAGTCAAGCGGCGAGGGGGAAATCAGAAAGAATATCATTCAGGCTGACCTTGTGGAGGGTATCGTTGCCTTACCCACACAGCTTTTTTATAGCGTTACAATTCCTGTTACGCTTTGGTTTATTTCAAAAAACAAAAAGCAAAAGGGCAAAACCCTGTTTATTGACGCACGCAAAATGGGTTATATGGTTGACCGCAAACACAGAGATTTTACTGATGAAGATATAGAAAAGTTAGCAGGTACATTTACAAAATTCCAAGACGGAACGCTTGAAGATGTAAAAGGTTTCTGTGCCGTATGCGACCTTCAAGAGATTGAAAAGCAAGACTTTATTTTAACTCCCGGCAGATATGTAGGCATTGAGGAACAAGAGGACGACGGCGAACCGTTTGAAGAAAAAATGACTCGCCTTACTTCTGAGCTTTCGGAGATGTTTGCAAAGTCTCACGAACTGGAGGACGAAATCCGCAAGAAACTGGGGGCGATTGGATATGAAGTGTAATTGGACTACGAAAAGGCTATCAGAAATCGCATATATCAACCCAAGAGAGAGTCTCGGTAAGGGCGTCGTGGCAAAAAAAGTGCCAATGGATAAGTTACAGCCTTTTTGTAGGGACATTCCAGAATTTGTGCTTGAAGAATATAAAGGTGGCACAAAATTCAGAAACGGCGACACGATTATGGCAAGAATCACTCCTTGTCTTGAGAACGGAAAAATTGCAAAAGTTTCAGTTTTGAGTGATGGCGAAGTAGGTTTTGGTTCAACCGAGTATATTGTCTTTCGTGCAATTGACGGCGTAAGTGATGCTGATTTCTTGTACTATTTGATTTGCAGCCCTTTGGTTCGCAATCCGGCAATTAAATCTATGGTTGGTTCATCAGGTCGCCAACGAATCCAAACGGATGTTGTTGCCAATTTAGATATAGAATTACCGCCTATTGAGGAACAAAGGAAAATTGGTGGATTGTTAAAGGCTATTGACGACAAGATAGAGCTTAATAATGCGATAAACAATAATTTAGAGCAACAAGCTCAGGCTATCTTTTCAAATGAGTTTTTAATTCTTAAAGTGTTGCCTGATGGTTGGAAGCAAAACGGTTTGATAGATATTGCAGATTATTTAAACGGTCTTGCTATGCAAAAACATCGTCCAGCTGTTGACGAAACAGGCATTCCAGTCCTTAAAATCAAAGAACTTCGTCAAGGTTGTTGTGATGATAACAGCGAACTATGTTCTCCAAACATTAAAAGCGAGTATATCATTCACGACGGCGATGTTATTTTCTCTTGGTCAGGCAGTCTGTTAGTCGATTTTTGGTGTGGCGGTGTTTGTGGTTTGAATCAGCACTTATTTAAAGTAACATCGAATAATTACGATAAGTGGTTCTATTATGCTTGGACAAAACATCATCTTGACCGCTTCATAGCTGTTGCCGTAGATAAAGCTACAACGATGGGACACATCAAGCGTGACGAACTTGTAAAAGCAGAGGTTCTCATTCCTAACGAAGCAGACTACAATCGAATAGGAGCTTTACTTCAGCCAATTTATGATTTAATTATCGCAAACCGAATAGAGAATAAAAGACTTGCTGAAACAAGAGACACGCTATTACCTAAACTAATGTCCGGTGAGCTTGATGTCTCAGACATCGACCTTTAAGCCGCTAAATTATTGTTTAACATATTACCATAACTCTTGTGGGTGGCAAGAGTTAACAAACGGGAACTTCCGCCCCACAGTCGTTCTCTAATCAAAAAAAGGAGAATTGACTATGAAACAAGATTTCATAAAAGATGTTATTCAAGGAATGTTACCATACCTGAATAACGCGCAAAGTGAAAAATTGCGAGATGTGCTGCAAAGCACACTTGCAGGCTATGAAGTTACTGAATGCACCGGCAAAAAGGAGGATTCAGAACAAGATTTTGTAGAATTATTTTTATCGGCAAAACGAATTGAAGGCTGTTCCGAAAAGTCTTTGAAATATTACAAAGCGACTATTACGACAATGCTTACAACTCTCGAAAAGCCGATAAAACACATTGTAACAGATGATATTCGAGGATATTTAACCGAATATCGGGAAAAGAACAAATCAAGCAAGGTTACAATAGACAATATACGCCGCATTCTTTCAAGTTTCTTTTCGTGGCTTGAAGATGAAGATTACATATTAAAAAGCCCTGTAAGACGCATACACAAAGTTAAAACCGGGACAAACATTAAAGAAACATATTCCGACGAGGCATTGGAGCTTATGAGGGATAATTGTACGGAGCTTCGGGATTTGGCGATGATTGATATGCTTGCGTCAACCGGTATGCGTGTTGGCGAAATGGTACTTCTTAACCGCAACGATATTGATTTTAACGAAAGAGAATGTATTGTTTTCGGTAAAGGAAACAAAGAGCGAGTTGTATATTTTGACGCCCGAACAAAAATACATCTGCAAAATTATTTACATAGCAGAACCGATGCTAACCCGGCTTTGTTTGTGTCGTTGAAATCGCCGCATGAACGGCTAAAAATCGGCGGAGTAGAAGTAAGACTTAGAGAATTTGGGCGACGGCTCGGCCTGCAAAAGGTACACCCGCACAAGTTCAGGCGTACACTTGCAACTATGGCAATAGACAAAGGAATGCCCATTGAGCAACTGCAACAACTTCTTGGGCATAGAAAAATTGATACAACCTTGCAATACGCAATGGTTAAACAGAGTAATGTGAAAATTGCTCATAGAAAGTATATTGGATAGAAAGGATGATGAATATGGCTGGATGGCAGACGGTTCGACTTGGAGAAATAGTTAAGACTAATCAAAGCACATATTCTCCCAAAGAAAATTGGGAATTTGTAAATTACTTAGATACCGGCAATATCACAATGAATAAAATTGATGAAATTCAGTATATCAACACGACTAAAGATAAACTGCCAAGCAGAGCAAGAAGAAAGGTTAAAATAAATAGTATTATCTACTCGACTGTAAGACCTAACCAACTACACTATGGAATCATCAAAGAACAGCCGGATAATTTTTTAGTATCAACAGGTTTTACGGTAATTGATGTTGATTACGACAAAGCTGTGCCTGATTTCATTTATTATGCTTTAACCAAACACGAGGTCACGGAACAACTTCAGGCCATTGCTGAGCAGAGTGTATCAGCGTATCCTTCTATAAAACCTTCAGATATAGAGAATTTGGAGCTTACGCTTCCAGATAAAAAAGCGCAGGAAAGAATTGTATCTATATTGAGTTCTATAGATGAAAAAACAAAGGAGAATAATGCGATAAACAATAATTTAGCGGCTTAAAGGTCGATGTCTGAGACATCAAGCTCACCGGACATTAGTTTTGGTAAAAGAGTGTCTCTTAAGTTGGAAAGCCTACGATTCTCTACTTCGTTGTTTTTCATCAATGCGAATAAAGAATGCACCAATTCATCGTATTTGCTCATTGTATCCTTGTTTGCAACAGCAATAGGCAATGACTTAATTGTAGTGAGACTAAGGTTTGCTTGAACAGCTTGCTGTACTCTTTTTGAGTAGTAATCATTATGCCAATTTCCGATAAAAAAGCTATACAAATAAGAAGGTGTAATCTTATTTGTATCAGGTCTAATGATTGCAACAGCCTGATTAGTGTTAGCTGGCAAAATGCTGTCATCTATTAAAGCAAACCTTCCCAAGGTGCCAGCAATAGTAAAGACAATATCATTCTTTTCAATAGTAGAACGTTTCAAGACAGAGTTTGTTTCTTCATCAATAAAAGCAAACTTGCTACTGTCAATAGTGTGATTGTCGAGGATTGATTCTGCTTTTATAAAATTTATGCCTGAACTCGTGAAAGGCTTCCCCAACGTTGTTGGTGTTGTACCTTTTGTAACTACTTTGCAGAGTTCTTGAAGCGGTACGAAATACATTTCTGTAGGCTGATTACCGCCAAAAGGCTCATAATCGACGAACCACGACTTGAAAAGGGCTTTTGCTTGTTGCTCTAAATTATTGTTTAAAACAGAGGGAGTGAATTATTTTGGCATATAAAGAAATAGACACAGAAAATTTAATACAAGTTGATTCTGTAAGTTCTTATATAAGCGAAATTAAAAAGATGAGGGCTTCTGCAGACGGAATATCTACAGGATTGTATTTTCGAGGACAGGAAACAGAATTTTGGGATATAGAGCCAAGCATATTTCGCAATGATATGCTTAGCATAGAGCATCAATTAATGCAAATACCATTGCAAAAAATACCGGTAGAATTCAGAGAATTCAAGACAATGTTTGATATAATGACAAAGTATCAGCATTATGGAATGTGTACACGACTGTTGGATTTAACAACAAATCCATTGGTTGCTCTATATTTTGCTTGCAAACTTCACGGTGAAGAAGAATATGACATAGAAGATGGACAAGTTCTCAAAGAGCCTTATGGAGTGATTTATTACACGGACAAGTACTATCCGTCTCAATCCACAGATAGAGAAGTTCAGATTATATCCGCTTTGGCAAGTTATGATTTGACAAAAGAGAACACTTTATCGGCTATTCTCGATAAATTAAAATACGATCAAATTATAGATAACGACTTGAAAACGCGTTGGTCAAGCAAGGAATATGTAAAAGAATTTATAAATATAATCCAAAATAATTATATGGTAATGCCAACATATACAAACGAGAGGCTACGGAAACAAAGTGGCGTTTTTCTGCTCGCAAGCCAATTTTCCGTTGATATAGATGCAGATATTCAAAAATCGGTCATCTCGAAATCTAAAGGAAAACTAAAAGATGAATTTAGTGCATTGCATTTTTACATAGATGGAGAAAATAAAGAGGAGATTCTTAAAGAGCTTGACTTATACAACATTAATGAAGCAACGCTATTTCCGGAATTAGAACATCAACTAAATTATATAAAGTATTCAAACAGTGAATATGTAAAAACTGTAGGCGATTTTACAAAATATGAAGAAGATCGCCTATTAGACAATAAAGAAATATATGCTAATGAGGAAGAACTTAACAGTTATATTATTAAACACATTCAAGACATATTAAACAGTGCAGTTGATGATAGTGATATTAATGACATAACCAAAATTTTGGAAAGCAATTTTTCTGTAGATTGGTACAAGCGAGAGGTAATAATCAGCAAAATGCGAAGATCTATTGCAGGTTATTATTTTTCCAAAACAAATGATAAAAATATATCTAAGGAAAAATCCATAAAAATTATAGAATTATTGAATGATGCTGTAAATCAATTTACTTTATCAAATAGAGAAAGCGGTGAATAAAATGGCTGCAAATTACACAGAAGCCAACTACGAAAATTCGATAATAGAGCTATTTCAAAACGATTTGGGATACGAATACATATACGGTCCAGATATAGAAAGGGATTTTCACAGTCCCTTATATGAGGAGGTTTTGCTTAACGCTTTGTATCGTTTGAATAGCGGTCTGCCCGATGATGCAATTTCCGACGCATTATTCAAGCTCAAAAACTTTGAAAATGGCGAACTTGTGCAAAAAAATGCGGTGTTCACAGACTATCTGCAAAACGGTATTGAGGTTAAATACTTTGAAGACGGCGAGGAACGCTCCTCTATCGTCTATCTTGTAGATTACAAAAATCCCGACAACAACTCCTTTATCGTTGCCAATCAGTGGACTTTTATTGAAAACAGCAACAAACGCCCTGATGTAATTCTCTTTTTAAATGGCTTGCCTGTTGTTTTAATGGAGCTTAAATCTCCGTCACGGGAAGAAACGGACGCATCCGAAGCGTACAGACAGCTCCGCAACTATATGCAGGAAATCCCGTCGATGTTTATCTATAATGCTATCTGTGTTATGAGTGACCAATTAACCTCAAAATCCGGGACGATCACATCCGGCGAAGATCGCTTTATGGAATGGAAAACAAAAGATGGTGACTATGAAAATACGCAGTACGCACAGTTTGACACTTTCTTTGAAGGAGTGTTTCAAAAAGAACGGCTGCTTGATATAATAAAAAACTTTATTTGTTTTTCAAATGAGGGCATTAAATCTTTCAAAATTCTTGCAGCATATCATCAATATTTTGCGGTCAGAAAAGCGATTGAGTCTACAAAACACGCTACCGTTACAGACGGCAAAGGCGGTGTATTTTGGCATACGCAGGGCAGCGGAAAGTCGCTCTCTATGGTGTTTTATGCTCATTTGCTGCAAGAGGCATTAGACAGTCCGACCATCGTTGTCATTACGGACAGAAACGACCTTGACGATCAGCTTTACGGGCAGTTTGCCAAATGCAAGGACTTTTTAAGACAAGACCCGGTGCACGCACAAAGCCGTGAGCATCTAAAATCACTTCTCGCCGGCAGACAGGCAAACGGCATTATATTTACCACAATGCAAAAATTTGAAGAATCTCACGAAGCTCTATCTGAACGCCACAACATTATAGTTATGGCTGACGAGGCACACAGAGGACAATACGGACTTTCTGAAAAGGTGGACGAAAAGACAGGAAAGCTCAAAATCGGCACGGCTCGAATTATTCGCAACTCTCTGCCAAACGCTACATACATAGGATTTACAGGAACACCGATTTCGTCAAAAGATCGCAGCACTCGTGAGGTGTTCGGCGATTACATCGACATATACGATATGACGCAGGCGGTTGAAGATGGCGCAACTCGCCCGGTTTACTATGAAAGCCGTGTAATAAAGCTTAATCTTGATGAGGCAACATTAAGGTTGATTGACGCGGAATATGACATTATGGCGAAAAATGCAGATGCGGAAGTTATAGAAAAAAGCAAGCGTGAACTCGGACAAATGGAAGCAGTGCTCGGCAATGAAAACACAATCAATTCTCTTGTGTGTGATATTCTCGATCACTACGAAAACAACAGAGAAAATCTACTCACCGGAAAAGCTATGATTGTTGCATATTCCCGTGACATTGCTATGAAAATATATAAACGTATTTTAGAACTCCGTCCTGCGTGGGCAGAGAAAGTTGCGGTTGTTATGACCGAAAGTAACAAAGACCCCGAAGAATGGCACAAAATTATCGGAAATAAACATCATAAAGAAGAACTTGCGAAAAAATTCAAAGATAATGCAAGCACGCTTAAAATCGCCATTGTTGTTGATATGTGGCTTACCGGATTTGATGTGCCGTCACTTGCGACAATGTATGTCTACAAGCCAATGTCCGGACACAATCTTATGCAGGCGATTGCTCGCGTAAACCGTGTATTTCAAGACAAGGAAGGCGGTCTTGTCGTTGACTATGTCGGAATTGCCTCGGCGCTGAAACAGGCAATGAATGACTATACCTCCCGTGATAAAAAGAATTACGGTGATACCGATGTGGCGAAGGTTGCATATCCGAAGTTTTTGGAGAAGTTATCCGTTTGCCGCGATAAATTTCACGGATTCGATTATTCAAAGTTTCAGACAGGAACGGATCTTGAACGCTCAAAGACAATCAGCGGTGCCGTAAACTTCATAATGGCGCGAGAAAAGGTCACTGACAAAGACTCTTTCGTAAAAGAGGCTCTTATGCTTCATCAGGCATTGTCACTTTGCTCGTCAATGGTTTGTGAGAGTGACCGTATAGAAGCCGCCTTTTTCGATGCCGTGCGAGTGCTTGTGTTAAGGCTTGCAAATACGGGCGTTGATAAGAAAATTTCACTGCCGGAAATGAATGCACGAATCAATGAGCTTTTAAAACAGAGTATTAAAAGCGATGGTGTAATCAATCTTTTCTCGGATGTAAAAGAGGAATTTTCTCTGTTTGATCCGAAGTTTCTTGAAGAAGTTGCAAATATGAAAGAAAAGAATCTTGCAGTTGAGCTTTTAAAGAAACTTATTGCGGAGCAGGTGTCGGTATACCGCAGAACAAATGTTGTTAAATCTGAAAAATTCAGCGAAATTATGCAGCGTTCGCTTAATGCATATTTAAACGGTATGCTCACGAATGAAGAAGTTATAGAGGAAATGCTGAATCTTGCAAAACAGATTGCCGCGGCACATCAGGAGGGCGATAAGCTCGGTCTTACCGCCGATGAGCTTGCATTTTACGACGCACTCACAAAACCACAGGCAATAAAAGACTTTTATGAAAATGAAGAACTTATTGCAATCACGAAAGAATTGGCTGATACACTGCGTAAAAACAGATCTGTTGATTGGCAGAAGAAAGAATCTGCAAGAGCCAAGATGCGAATGCTGATTAAAAAGCTTTTGAAAAAGCATAAATATCCACCGGAGGGTATGGATGATGCAGTGCAAACCGTAATGACGCAGTGCGAACTCTGGACGGATAATATGGAGGTTTAATTATGAATACACAAAAACTCAATTCGGCTATAACCGAATTTATGAAGAAAAAGAAATCTAATGCAGCATATTATGAGGAAAACTGGGCTGAACGCAAAGAACGTAAGGAATACTATCAGTCTTTTACTAAGGACAAGCTTTTGGCTATGACTGAGGAAGATTTCTCGGAGTATATCAGCAAGCTTTGGTCTATGCTTATTTGGGCAATAAAAAATATGTTGTCGATAAATTGATAGCCGACAATGGTTTTACCTTGCTCAAAAAGCAGTTGGTTGAATTGTTGTATGGTTCTAATCATATTGAAAAACGCTGGGATGTCTTTTTGAAATCTATTAAAGGTATGGGGCCTGCAACAATTAGTGAACTACTTACATATTCTAATCCGCAGGAATATGTAATCTTTAATAAAACCACAATCCTTTGCTACGGTTATCTCGATATTCTTGATATGCCGAAATACAATTACCAGTATACCGGAAAGAAGTATTCCGAAGTTTGTAATATCGCAAAAGAAATTGCCGCAGAGCTCAAAAAAGCCGGTGCAGAAGATTACGACCTTTTGGCAGTGGATTACTTTATGTGGGATGAAATCTTACCTTTTGCAGAAAAGAAAGCTCCTGAAACGACCGATATTTCTACTTCTAAGAAGCCTGTTAACGTTAACGACTCAAAATCTCTCCATGATGAGATTCAGGAAAAACTGGTTGCTATCGGTGAACTTCTCGGCTTTGATAGCCGTTCTGAAGTTAAAATTACCACGGGTGCAGTTGTTGATGCTGTATGGGAAGCTAAAATCGGGAACATGGGTAAGGCGATTTATGTGTTTGAAGTGCAGTCAAAGGGCTCTATTGACAGCCTTATCTTGAATCTAAAAAAGGCACAAAGTAATGCCGCTGTTCAGGCGGTTGTAGCCGTTGCAGATGAAGAACAACTTGCAAAAATAATAAGTGAAAGTGCAGGCGTTATTGATGAGAAATCACTACGTACTTGGGATTCGGAAGATGTTTTATCGGTATACGATTCTCTTGTACGAGCACATGAGTCTATAAATAAATTAGCATTAGTGCCGGAAAGTTTTTAATAAAAAGGAGACTAAAATGGTAAATATTATTCAAGATAACAAAGCAAATATTATTTTAAATACATACGCTCTTGCGAGAGCATCTTGGTTTGAAGATGACTTTGTAAGTTCTTTTGTGCCAATGGCTGCATCAGTCATTAATCAACAAGGGTATGAGACTATCAAAGTTGATGTTTTCACTTCTGACTTTGAAGATGAATATGGAATACAGTTACCTTCTCAACCTGCAATAAAATTGCTTTCCATATTACAGAAAAAAGGATTTATAACATTTGATGAGGGACTACGGTTATGGAAACCTAATATAGAAAATATTAGCAAAATTGATTTAACCAAAAAAAAGACTATACTACAAAGCGAAATTGAAAATGTTTATAAAGAGTTTATTTCTTATGCAAAAGAAAAATTTAATGAAACGCTGAGCGTTGATAACGCAAAAACGTTTTTATATTCTTTTATACAAGCTAATTCTGCAAAAATTCTCAACGGAGAACTGAAGGATTATAAAACAACATTTAAAACTCGTAACATAATAGGCTCTTTTGTTGTCTATACTAAGGAAAATAATGCTGAAATATTTGACCTAATAAAGCAAATTACGATAGGTCGTCTCTTAGTTGATGCAATAACCATGACGGAATCTGATGAAACTAACGATGATTTTAAGGATTCGAAAATATACATAGACACACGATTCTTTCTGTATCTTATAGGTTTCTATGGAGAATATCGAGAAAGTGCAAGCATAGATTTGATAGACAAACTTCTTAAAAAAAATACAACTCTGTCTATATTCAAACATATTTACGATGAAATAAACTATACTCTTTATGGTTGTGCTAAATGGATAGAATCACCATTATACGATCCCGAAAAAGCAAGTTCTGCACTGCGATATTTAAAGGACTGTGGTAAGGATAAAAAATATGTAGAAAGTCTTATTGCCGGTATTCCAACAAGACTTAGACGCTTTAATATTGAAATTGATAATGATTCTTTGATTGGAGATAATTATACCCTCCAAATTGATCGAGACGAACTTTCAAGCATCATTAAAACTTGTTATGAAAATAATGATATAATCATTACGGATCGTGTTAAAGAAACAATAGAATGTGATGTTGATAGCATACAAGCTATATACTACAAAAGAAAAGGTGTCGAAACCTACAACATAAATGAGAAAAATATCTTCTTGTTAACAACAAACAGAAATCTTGTATATGCTTGTAAAAAGTATCATAATGGCCATTACAATAAAAACACGATACCAGCTGCAATAAGCGATGTTTTTTTAGGCACTTTTATTTGGGCACGGTCAGGTATTAAATGTTGTGAAAACATTGCAACCGAAAAATTAATTTCTGATTGTTATACAGCTATGGAGCCAACACAATATGCAATAAACAAGTTCTGCTCACATATATCCGAGTTAGAAAAACATGGAGAGATATCAGAGGCAGAAGTCATCGCATTGAAGTGCTATGGTTTGCAAACACAAGCAATTCAGCCGTTTCTTTCTGATCCGAATGACTATGAATACAAAGATCTTTACGAGGTAATTGAGGAAATACGCCAAAAAACTATTGCAACAGAAAAAAGTAAATTTGATAAGGAAAGAGTTGATTTAGAGAACCAGCTTTCCGAACTTAATAAAAAATATGGTATAACGGAGCAAGAATTTATCAAATATCGGGATATGGCATTGCAATATGTCAATAACGAAAAAGATAAGCAGCAGACTGCAGAAGCCGAATTGACAGGTTTTGCAGCAAAGGCTGAAGAAAGATTAAAAATTGTACCAATTGTAATAAATACAGTAGTTAACATTGTTGTTCAAATAGCCTTATTCCTAGTTTCAAACCCTTGGATAAGTCTGCCTCTAAGAATACTTATTCCTATTTGTTCTGCAATTTTAGGATTTGCGCTACACTTTAATTGGTTTGGCATAAATGATGCTATTAAATTTAGGTTGATTTTCTATTATAAGAAAAAATCCGAAACAAGAAAGCTAAAAAATAATATTAAAGATTTTTTAGTTACACCTACAGATACCAAGTCGTGAAAAATAATGAAGGTATCGCTCAATAATATTACAAGGAAAAGTATTAATGAGATAATGCACAACTAATATGTTGTGTTAGTTGTGCATTTATGTGAAGTCCTACACAATCATCTAAAATCATCAAGCCATGCTTGGAACTGTTCGAGGGTGATTTCGCCGTTATAGCATTTTTTGCGTTCTGCACGGGCAAGTTTGCCGAACTCTTTAAATTCGTCCTTGGTAATGAGTTTGGCGCGCTGGCGTGAGTCCATACGGCGGTAGGCGGTGATATATGCCTTATGAATATCATCATTTTTATGGACAATATCAAAGGTTTTAAGAGCGCCTATCTCATTGCAGGGCTTGGTTTCGCCGGGCATAATTCTATCGCAGTATTCGCTGTTTACACGACCGCTGGGAATAAAATAATGGCCGCAGCATTTACAAGGCTTGAATTTAACCTTATTTACAAGCATCTGCATTATATCAAAGCGTATTACATCATCCATCGTTTCGAGTGGATAGGTGATTACTTCATTTTCATAATCAAAATAAGAATCAAATTCAAAATCAAACAATTTGCTCTCTTTGCCACGTTTCACAAAGCGTTGTGTAAGAGAGCCTTTTTTATCTTTCATAATATCATCGATATAGAACTTTATCTCGGCTTTTTTCTGCCCGATACTTGCAACCACAGCATTGATAAAATTCATCATATAATGGGCAGCTCCTTTTTGCGGCGCAGAAAAATCACTGCCCATAAATGAGGTAAATCCCGTTAAGGCTTCATCCGTATTTTCCGTAAGGTAATCAATAAATGCGGCTATATAAATCGTCAAATAGCTGTTTTTATCAACAAACGGAGCGGCTGTGCTTATTGCCTCTCCCACTCCGCCGGAAGCATAGGCGGAAAGTATATTTGTAAATATTGTTTCAAAATCGTTTCCGTCAATCCACAAAAAATCAAAAACAGCTTTGCCGGAAACAGAGCTTACAGTGGTTTCTTCAATTTGGTCAAATTTCAATTTGTAGTATGTTCGGTTATCTTTGGAATAGCCGAATACTTTTATATTGTCTTTCATAACGCACCTGCTTTGCACAACGAATATATTTAATACTTGTAACTATTATATCATATCGTTTTTCAAAAGTCAATAAATACATAAAACGATTATTAAAAACTTTTTGAAAAATAATACTTGACAAAACAAAATGCGTGTGTTATACTATAAACGACGATAGAAATATTTATATATGATAATCGTCATAAATAACCGATGTTTATTTCTCTGAAGGAGGTGGAAGTATGAACATGATGAACTACTCACAAAAGCTGAAGCACTATCCAGACGTTCTTTCCGCAGATCAAGCGGCTGAAATTCTTGATGTCAGCAAGAAAACGCTATATAAGGCGATCAAGAATAAGGAATTGCACGCCGTAAAGGTCGGACGGGAATACAGAATAGTAAAATCTAAGCTTATCGAAATGCTGATATAGGGAGAAGGTGATGATTATGAAAAAAGAAATTAAGGTTTCGGGGCATCTTGAAGTAATCAAGAGCATATATCACATGAAGCTCTCGTGGGTGTCCGAAGACGGTAGACGGTATCGAAAGTCAAAAAGCACCGGCTTAATAGAGCGTGGTAATAAAAAACGCGCGAATGATATGCTGATTAATTTCATTCGTGATCAGGAGGCAGAACTCGCTGCAAAAGGCAGTAGTGTCAAAGATATACTTTTTACCGATTATATGCAGCAATGGCTCGAAAGAGTTAAAATGCAGATTCGTTTGACTACATACAGCGGTTATCAGGATAATGTGAACGGTGTAATTGTACCATATTTTGAACCGATGGGACTAAAACTCAACGACGTTACTCCACAGCACATTCAGAATTTTTACACCGAGCAGTTAAAGCGTGTCAAGGGGACAACTGTGAAAAGCTATCACGCAAATATTCATAAAGCGTTTAAGGATGCACGCAGATTACAGCTTATTGACTCCAATCCTATGGATTGTGTTGACCCTCCGAAAAGAACTCCGTTTCATGGGCAGGCATATACGGTGGAGGAGGCACAGAAAATACTCACCTTGATGAATGACACGATTTTTGAAATTCCGGTAACCGTAATGTTGTTTTACGGACTTCGACGCGAAGAAGCGATAGGTCTTAAATGGTCGAATATTGATTTTGACAATGACAGCATTCTAATCGGACATACGGTGACGGAAACAAAGGTTGACGGACATTTACAGGTAGTTAAAGAGGATTTAACAAAAAACAGCAGCAGTTACCGAACACTTCCGCTTGTAACCCCCATCAAAGCCTTGTTTGAAGAAAAAAAGAAAAGCATCTGCGAATACAGAACTCTTTTCAAAAAAGGCTACTGTTATGAGGATTCAGACTATGTATGTGTGAATGAAATCGGCGAGCTTATTAGACCGAGAACATTGTCGGATAATTTTAAAAGGATTATCAAGAAAAACAATATTCGTAATTTGAGGCTCTACGATTGCCGGCATACTGCGGCAAGCATAATGCTGAAAAACGGCGTCAGTATGAAGCAGATTCAAATGATACTCGGACACAGCGACTATTCGACAACAGCAAATATTTATTCTCATCTCGACTATTCAGACAAAATTTCAGCGACAAACGAGATGGAGAATATACTGTACGGTAACAGCTGATGGATATGTTTAGGGCAAAACGGGGCAAATTTGTGCAAAGTAAATGCGAGTTCGCAAAACCTGCAAACCCGCATAAACACTGGCGGAGAAGGTGGGATTCGAACCCACGTGTCCGTTAAGACAAACGCATTTCGAGTGCGCCCCGTTATGACCGCTTCGATACTTCTCCAAATATTAAATTTTTATATGTTAAACCCTCGAATTTGACAAAACTTGAAATTAAGGCAAAATTCAGGGCAAAACAAGCAAGTTTTTGCGAGATGCAAAATCTCAAAACCTAAGTAAAATCAAGGCTTTCAGTCGGTCGAAGTTCTCTTGGATGTATAACCTTTCGAGTCAGGGCCGTTATGACCACTTCGATACCTGTCCCTATAGGATTCTGTGTTTCCACAGCTTTTATATTATACATGACTTTGCACACTTTGTCAAGCCCTTTTAAAAACTTTCCGCAGGGTTCGATGAAAAAATTTCCGTCAAAAACAAGACGTGCAGAAACAATTTACTCATTCCTGCACGCTTTACCGGTTAATCTTTTCTATCCGATTTTATGTTTCAATACTTTTACTCCGTATTTTTCAAGTGTCACAGAGCCGGTATATGTCTTTCCGTCCAACAGGTCGGTGTATTCTCCGCTATCCAATGCGACGGAACGGTTTTCTAACGCATAATTGGTGATAAAGACATATTCATAGTCTCCGTCGGTACGCGATAGGACTTTGACGTCCTGCGGCAGCTCGGCGGCAATGATCTTATGAACTCCGGACTGTGCCGCAATGGCGTTTACGATTTTTTCGGTTTCTTCGGCGTTTTGGCGTGTACCGATAAAATACGCTTTGCCCTTGCCATAGGCATTGACCGTGATACACGGCGTTCCGGTATAGTATTCGGCCGTATAGCGTGCGATAACTTCCGCGCCCTCGGGATGGATCACTTCGCAGAAATCGCGCGATTCAAATGTGCCGGAAAGACCGAGTTCGTTTTCTTCATATTTGTTTTGCATGCGCTCATTATCGTGCAGAACATCCATTTCCTCTGCCCAGATACCGAAAATTTTCCGCAGTTTACCGCCCGGAAAACCGCCGAGATGTACCAAATCGTTCTCGTTTACATAACCGGTCATATAGGTGCAAACAAGCGTACCGCCTTCGCGGACATACTTTTCGAGAAGCTCCGACGTTTTTTCACTTGTCATATAGAGCATAGGGGCAACAAGCAGTTTATAACGTGAAAAATCGCCCTCGCACGGCACAAAATCCACGTTTCGTGCATGATTGAAAAAGCTGCGGTAAAAATCTTTTGCTGTTTCATAATATTTGCGGTCGTGTTTGAAACCCTGAAAATCGGCTATGGCCCATTCGTTTTCCCAATCATAGACAATGCCGGCTTCGGCCGGTGTATCCGTCCCGATGATCTCATCCAGTTTTGCAAGATCCTTGCCAAGCTCCGCTACTTCACGGAATACGCGCGTGTTTTCACTGCCTTCGTGGTCAACGACCGCGCCGTGAAATTTTTCGGAAGCGCCGCGTGATTTGCGCCATTGGAAATACTGGATGGTGTCGGCGCCGTGTGCAACGGTCTGCAACGATGCCAGACGGTGCATGCCGGGACGTTTCATTTTATTGATGTTTGCCCAGTTGACGCAGCTTGGCGTGCTTTCCATCAACATGAACGGCCGGCGCAAAAGCGAACGCATGAGGTCATGCTTAAAGCCGATGTCCACTGCCGTTTCCGCGTCGGACATATTGGCGGCGCGAAATTGCGGATAGGCGTCCCAGGAAACCACATCGATGTGCTTGGCCATTTCAAAATAGTTCAAATACCGGTATGTTCCCATAAGGTTGGTGGTAATCGGAATGTTCGGTGCATATTGGCGCAGCACAGCCGCCTCGCTGTCGAGAAAATCGCAGGTGTTCCACGTCGTAAAACGCATCCAATCCAAATTCAGACCATGGACATACAGCTCGCCTAACGGACCGGGCGGGTCGATCTGGTCAAAATCGTTGTAGGTGTGGCTCCAAAATGCGGTCCACCATTCACGGTTGAGTTCCTTGATATTATTGTGATATTTGTCGCGTAAGAACGAACGGAACTTCTGCCGGCATTTTTCGCAATAGCAGAAACCGCCGAATTCATTGGAAATGTGCCACATTTTCACGCCGGGATGATTGGCAAAGCGTTCGGCAAGCACCCGGTCGATCCGGGCAACTTTTTCGCGAAAGACCGGGGAGGTCATGCAGTGGTTTTGACGGACGCCATGCGTGCGTTTGTCTCCGTTGGATTCGGTGCGGCATGCTTCGGGGTAGGCGAGGTCTAACCAGGCCGGGCGTGCGCCGGAGGGGGTAGCCAGTACGGTGTAAATGCCGTTTTGGTAAAGGTTATCAACAATTTCTTCCAGCCAGTCGAGATGGAATTCGCCCTCACGCGGTTCGAGCGCCGACCAGGCAAAAATGGCGACGGTGGCGCTGTTGATTCCGGCAAGTTTCATAAGCCGGATATCTTCGGACAGAATTTCCGGGTAATCTAACCATTGATCGGGGTTGTAGTCGCCGCCATGGATCATGTGCGGCACATCTTTAAAAATAGGCGGATATTTCATGTGGGATCTCCTTTTTTATAAGTATAGGTACAGCTTTTGATAAAACCAGTATAACAGCGCACAGACGGTGTGTCAAGTGCAAAAAACATTTTTTTGGTGCGTATTTTGCTGTACAAAACAGAAAAATCGTTTTTTCGCTGTGAAGTGTTCTTGGAAGGTGGTTGTTTTTCGACGAAGCAGTGATGTTTTCAGCCGCCATTGATTTCGGACGAAAACCGGTACATTTTCTTGACAATTATACACAAAAAACAGAAATTTGCCGAGAGATTCTTGATTTCCGAAAAAAGATGTGGTAATATTACAGTATCGGATGTACAGTGCCGAAAAATGAAAATGAGGAAAAGTGTGAAATGAATCCGTATTACGACTTGCTGAAATCCTGGTGCGATCGCTTAATCGAATTGCAATTTACCGACACAAACGAAAAAATCATGACAGGTGGCATCCTTTGCCCATCTTGTGCCATGATACACGGTCGTATCGGCGATGCCGTGTATCCCTTCGTTCTTTTGTACGACCAAACAAAGGATGAAAAATATCTGAATGCCGCAAAGCTTGTGATGCGGTGGACAAAGAATAATACGTTTCGTCGGGTCGGATGCTATGGCAACGACAAACTCTCCACGTGGTGTGCAACCACCGCCTTTTTTGCCACCGCCTTGGGAAAAACGCTGTTGTATCACGGTAAATGCCTGGATACGGACACGTATGATGCATGGTATAACGAGTTTCTGCAAATGATCGCCTTTTGTGAGGATTATCTGCCGAAAATCGGCGCAAACATCAATTATTATGCCGCGTTTTCCGCTTTGAATGCCTTGGCATTCAAATTGACCGGCAACGAGTCCTACAAGCCGAAGGCCTACCATTGGGCAGCCTATGTCAAGGAACAGATTGATGAAGATTTCCTGCTTGCCGGAGAGGGTGAATACGGAGCTGTGACACCAAAGGGATGCGTCTATGTTGACCTTGGCTATAACGTGGAGGAATCGCTGGTTTCTCTGGTCGAGTTCGCCTATTTTGTCGGCGATGACGCGTATATGCAGCTTGCCGAAAAAACGTATAAGGCGCATATTCGCTTTATGCTTCCGGACGGTGCTTGGGATAACTCTTGGGGAACACGTGCCAACAAGTGGACGTATTGGGGAAGCCGCACATCTGACGGTGCCGGCGGCGCGTTGTCGATTCTTGCCGCACGTGATGCTGTGTTTGCCGAAGCTGCCGAACGCAACTTTGAGCTGCTATGCCGCTGTACGAAAAACGGACATTTGTTCGGCGGCCCGATGTACGCCTCCTATGGCGAAGCTCCATGCGTACACCATGCGTTTGCTCACGCAAAAAGCCTGTGCGATATGATCAATCACGGCTTTTCGGTTAAAAAGCATGTGCCGTTGCCGCGTGATGCAAGAAATTCCCTGCAAAGCTATTTGAAACAGCACGTGTGGCTGATTTCGCAAGGCAATTTGCGCGTGACTGCTACCGACTGCGATGCAGTCTGCTATAAGGGTGCGTCAGTTTCGGGCGGTACGCTTTCGTGTGTGTGGCATGAAAAAATCGGATTAGTGTTCTATGCGGTCACGGCAGAATATGTCCAAACCGAATCGTATAATATGCAGCTGTCGTTTACCGACCTTGCTATGACCAACTGTGCCATTCGCATTGTTAAAGACAGAACGCAAAGCGTCAACGATAAGAATGCCGTGATGACCGTGACGCAAACAGATAACATGACACACGTGCATTCGGATGGTATTTTGAAGGATATATCTTTTGTCGGTCATGTGCCCTATTCACTCGATTATGAGATTTACGATAACCGCATTGTCCTTACGGCAACAGCCGGTGAGGATGCCGTGCTGTACTTGCCTGTCGTGTGTGACGCTGATGAACAGCCCGTCCTTACCGATGGTGTGTTTTCCATAAAGCGTGCCGGCGGCACTGTCAGAATTGCCGCATCCGATCAGGCTGTGCAATATGAAAGCACGAACCCGGTCAAGCACTTCCATGTTATCGGCGGTTTCGGCAATGTGCCGATCTGCGTAAAGCTGAGTGCCGGGAAGCCAACACGTGTCTTTGTGGAATTCGGCGAATAACCAATGCTGCGCTGCGGGAGAAAATGCAAAAATAAAAAACACGCAAGAAAAGAAAATTGCATTTTCCTCTTGACAAATGCATTTTTGTGCAGTATAATATAAGGGCTGTAAAGAAAAACACTTTACAGCCTGCAAGGAGTCGGAGGCAAGGACATGAAAAACGAAAAACTGCGCATTTCAATGCTTTGCGACATATACGGCTCGCTTCTTTCCGAAAAACAGCGCAATGCGCTTGAACTATATTGCAACGAAGATTTATCGCTGTCGGAGATTGCCGAAAACACCGGCATTTCCCGTCAGGGTGTGCGCGATCAATTGACGCATGCCGAAACACAGCTCACGTTTTACGAAGAAAAGTTGGGTTTGCTCGAAAAAAACGCGGCAGTTTCCGAAATTCTTTCCGATATAAGCGGCAGGGAGAGCGTCAAAACGGACGCGGTTCTCGCCGAAAGGCTGTCAGAACTGAAAACAGTCTTGAATTTAGAGTAATTCCACCCATCAAGTCCCACAGGTAAGGAGCGTTATGTTTCAAAGCTTAACCGAAAGGCTGTCAAACGCCTTCAAATCCTTCAAAAATAAAGGGAAATTGACTGAAGCCGATGTCCGAGAGGGTATGCGCGAGATCAAGCTTGCGCTTTTGGAAGCAGACGTCAACTACAAAGTCGTCAAGGATTTTGTCAAGACCGCTACGGAACGTGCGGTCGGAAGCGATGTTCTGGAAAGTCTTGTTCCCTCCCAACAGATCGTTAAAATCGTCAATGAAGAGCTGACGGCTCTTATGGGCGGCGAAAACACAAAACTTGTCATTTCTCCCAAACCGCCGACCATCATCATGATGACCGGTTTGCAGGGTGCTGGTAAAACGACGCATACCGGCAAGCTTGCGCTCATGTATAAGAAACAGGGCAAGCGTCCGCTTCTTGCGGCATGTGACGTATACCGCCCGGCGGCTGTCAAGCAGCTGCAGGTGGTCGGTGAGAGCATCGGCGTGCCGGTTTTTACGATCGACGGCTGTACCGACCCGGTCCGCATCGCAAAAGAAGCGCTTGAGCATGCGAAAAAACACGGACACGATATGCTGTTTCTCGATACGGCAGGCCGCCTGCACATCGACGAACAGTTAATGGACGAGTTGAAACGTATCAAGGAAGAACTGGAACCGACCGAGATCCTATTTGTCGTGGACGCCATGACCGGCCAGGACGCGGTAAATGCGGCGGCGGCCTTTGATGAAAAATTAGATATTACCGGTATCATTCTTACCAAGCTTGACGGCGATACGCGCGGCGGTGCGGCGCTTTCGACCAGACAAGTCACCGGGAAACCGATTAAATTTATCGGCACGGGCGAAAAAATGGATTGTATTGAACCGTTTTATCCCGACCGTATGGCTTCCCGTATCTTGGGTATGGGCGATGTGCTGTCGCTTATCGAAAAAGCCGAACAGGCCATGGATGAGAAAAAGGCGGCGGAGTTAGAAAAAAAACTGCGCGAGCAGTCGTTCACCCTGACCGATTATCTTGACCAGTTTGACCAACTTCGCAACATGGGGCCGATTGACCAGCTTATCGGCATGATGCCGGGTGTTGATACCAAAGCGTTGAAAGACGTCAAGGTCGATGATAAGCAGATTGACCGCATGGAGGCTATCATCCTTTCCATGACGCCGGAGGAACGCGATAATCCCGATATCATCGGCGCGTCGCGCAAAAAACGGATTGCGCTTGGTTCGGGCATGAAAGTGGAGGATGTCAACAAGCTGTTAAAGCAGTATGACGCCACCAAAAAGATGATGAAACAGTTGACAAGCGGCAATATCGGCGGCTTTGGCGGTCGGATGCTTGCCAAAAAAATGGCAAAAGCCAAGAACAAAAACAAGAAGAAACGCCGTTAAAACGGACGGCAAACAAATTCGTATCATTCCGTCCGCATGGCAGAATATCTGCCCGGGCGATGATTATATCATTTTTTATTATATTTTCGGAGGAAAGAAATCATGGCAGTTAAAATCAGATTGAAGAGAATGGGCGCAAAGAAAGCTCCTTTTTACAGAGTTGTTGTTGCAGATTCCCGTTACCCCAGAGACGGCCGTTTCATTGAAGAAGTCGGCTACTACAATCCGCTGACAGATCCGGTGACCATTCAGATCGACGCTGAAAAGGCAAAGAAATGGATCGAAAACGGCGCACAGCCGACCGAAACCGTAAAGACACTTCTCAAAAAGAACGGTATTCTTTAATTCGCCGGCCGCTTATTTTTCAATACCGCGGCTTTTAAAGGAGGTCTTTGCACATGAAACAGGTTCTGACGGATCTTGCCAAGTCCATCGTCAACAAGCCGGAGTGCGTGGTTGTTACCGAACGTGACGACGGCGACACGGTTTACTTAAAGCTGATGGTTGATGAGAATGACCTCGGCAAAGTAATTGGAAAACAAGGCAGAATCGCCAAAGCAGTCCGTACGATTGTGCGAGCTGTTGCCAACCGTGAGAATAAGCGCGTGATTGTGGATATTCTCGAAAACGACGGTTCGGAAGAATAACCGAAACTTAGGACTTTTTCAAAGCTGTTTGCCATACGCAAACGGCTTTAATTTTTTGAAAAATGGAAAAAACGGCGGCAGAGCCGCCGGCCGATTCTCACGCGAAGCGTGAGTTTGCCGCCCTGTTAGGGGCGGCCGGGGAGCCGTGGTTACTTTTCGTAAAGTAACCAAAGAGGCACTTTGGGAATGCCTGTTTTTTTCCGGAAAGGTCCGGAAAGGGTGCTTTTCGGTTCTCGAAAAGCATATAAGAGACGGTTTTTGTGTTACTTTTTGCGGCGTGCAAAAAGTAACCAAAAAGCACGCGGGGCTAACGCCC
>ERZ857757.947-NODE-947-length-25679-cov-13.788870_pt1 | contig 25679 bp, 22 predicted proteins | sample MGYA00519764_ERZ857757 | MGnify/ENA primary metagenome ERZ857757 (study PRJEB31778, sample SAMEA3449359) | human gut metagenome | biome: human gut; feature: human-associated habitat; material: faeces | place: United Kingdom | collected 2010/2012 ... | reverse complement strand
CGAGCTGCCCATCATCACCCTGTACGCCATCTACATCCCCATCTACATCGCCCTGATCAAGCGCAGGGATCTGTCCGGCTTCCGCGGCAAGGTCATGCCCGTGCTGGCCATCCTCTGCTCCCTGTTCATGGTGTTTGCCGCCATCTACTCCCACAAGATGAACGTGGTGTATTACCTCATCGTCTTCGTGGTCATCGAGATCGTCGGCAGCTTCTTCCGGGGCAGCAAAAAAGCGTAACGTTCCCGCACGTCCATAAGTGTGTGACCCAAAGAAACAGGCGTCGGCGTTGGCCGACGCCTGTTTCGACCGTATATGGGCAGAATGCCGGGGAAATATAGACGGGTCTTTCGTTTTTTTAATGAAAAAAACGACTTTATTTTACGGCGAAACGGGCGTATACTCCTGTCGTACATAAGAGAGAGTCCTTTGACCTGCTGGCGGTGGGTTTCCTGCCGGCCTTCGCGCTGGACTTCTCGGCAGCCTGCTGCTGCTGCCCTATTTTATAAAAGGAAAGAAATGCCATGATGAAGTACAAAGCAGTTCTGTTTGATATGGACGGCACGCTGCTGGACACGCTGACCGACCTGGCCGACGCGGTGAACCACATCCTGTCCGTCCACGGCTATCCCCTCCGCACGGTGGAGGAGGTGCGCATCTTCGTGGGAAACGGCGCGCGGAGGCTGATGGAGCGCGCCCTGCCGCCGGAGGTCGCCGGCGACGCGTTCGAGGCGCTGCTGGAGGAGTACCGGGTGTGGTACGAGGCCCATACCTGCGTCAGGACCGCGCCCTATCCCGGCGTGACCGCCGTGCTGGCGGCGCTGCAGCGGGCCGGCGTGCGGTGCGCCGTGGTGTCCAATAAGCCCGACGGCGCGACCCGGGAGCTGGCGGCCCGGTTCTTCCCCGGCCTGGCCGCCTTCGGCCAGCGGGACGACATCCCCGCCAAGCCTGCGCCGGATATGGTGTACCACGCGCTGGCAGAGTTGGGCGTGGACAGGGAGGACGCCGCCTATGTGGGCGACAGCGAGGTGGATGTGGCACTGGCCCGGAACGCGGGTCTGCCGCTCATCGCCGTCAGCTGGGGCTTCCGTGGGCGCAGGGCGCTGGAGGAGGCCGGAGCGGAGTTGGTGGTGGACGATGCCGCCCAGCTGCTGGAAAACGCGCTGTAACGGTTGTTTTTTTTGCCGTTGACAAACGGACAAAAGCGGGGTATACTGTCTCCATCAAAAAGGCATTGACGGAGAAGAAGCTGCTTCCCGCCGGCAAAAGAGAGGGATGCCCCGGCTGAAAGCGTCCTGCCCACGGTGCAGCCTGTACCACTCCCGAGCCGCCTGCGACGAGCAGGACGGGGGCTTCCCGTTACAGAAGTCACGAGCGACGGCGTATGCGCCGTAAGCAGGGTGGAACCGTGGAGTAAAGTCTTTTTACCTCACCCCTGATACCATTCAGGGGTGAGGTTTTGTTTGTCCCGCCCCGATCACAAGGAGGAGCATATCATGAGCGAAGAGAACATCTACACGTTTGAAAACGAGCAGTACCGCAAGACGTACTGGCACACCTGCTCCCACATTCTGGCCCAGGCCGTGAAGCGGCTGTGGCCGGAGGTGAAGCTGGCCATCGGACCTTCCATCGACAACGGCTATTATTACGATCTGGACGCGCCGTTCGCTTTCACGCAGGAGGACCTGGAGAAGGTCGAGGCGGAGATGCGGAAGATCTGCAAGGAGAAGCTGAAGCTGGAGCGCTTCGAGCTGCCCCGCGCCGAGGCTGTCAAGTATATGGAGGAGAAGGAAGAGCCCTATAAGGTGGAGCTGATCAACGACCTGCCGGAGGACGCCCACATCTCCTTCTATAAGCAGGGCGAGTTCGTGGATCTGTGCGCCGGCCCTCACGTGGACTCCACGGGGCGCATCAAGGGCAGCGGCATCAAGCTGACGGCCTGCAACGCCGCCTATTGGCGGGGCGACTCCAACCGCAAGCAGCTGCAGCGTATCTACGGCGTGGCCTTCCCCAACAAGGAGGAGCTGGAAACGTACCTGAAGGAGCGGGAGGAGGCCCTGAAGCGCGACCACAACAAGCTGGGCCGCGAGCTGGAGTATTTCACCACCGTGGACTGCATCGGGCAGGGCCTGCCCATCCTGCTGCCCAAGGGCGCACGCGTCATCCAGCTTTTGCAGCGCTGGGTGGAGGACACCGAGCAGGAGCGCGGCTACCTGCTGACCAAGACGCCTCTGATGGCCAAGCGGGAGCTGTATAAGATCTCCGGCCACTGGGATCACTATCTGGACGGTATGTTCGTCATGGGTGATCCTATGGACGAGACGAAGGAGTGCTTCGCCCTGCGTCCCATGACCTGCCCGTTCCAGTATCAGGTCTATCTGAACCGCGGCCGCAGCTACCGCGACCTGCCCATGCGGTTGGGCGAGACGTCCACCCTGTTCCGCAACGAGGATTCCGGCGAGATGCACGGCCTGATCCGCGTCCGCCAGTTCACCATCTCCGAGGGTCACCTCGTGCTGCGTCCCGACCAGCTGGAGGAGGAGTTCAAGGGCTGCCTTGATTTGGCGAAGTACTGCCTGAGCACCGTCGGCCTGCTGGATAAGTGTACGTTCCGCTTCTCCCAGTGGGACCCCGCCAACCCCAACAACAAATATGAGGGTACGAAGGAGCAGTGGGATCACGCCCAGGCCGCGATGGAGCGCATTTTGAAGGATCTGGACGTGGATTACACCATCGGCATCGACGAGGCCGCGTTCTACGGCCCGAAGCTGGATATTCAGTATAAGAATGTGTACGGCAAGGAGGACACCCTTGTCACCATTCAGATCGATATGCTGCTGGCCGAGCGCTTCGGTATGTACTATATCGACGAGAACGGCAACAAGGCGCTGCCCTATATCATCCACCGCACGTCCCTGGGCTGCTATGAGCGCACGCTGGCCTACCTCATCGAGGAGTACGCCGGTGCGCTGCCCACCTGGATGATGCCGGAGCAGGTGCGCTTCCTGCCCATCACCGACCGCGCCGCCGACTACTGTGTGCAGCAGGCCGCGGAGCTGCGCAAGCAGGGCTTCCGCGTGGAGGTGGACAGCCGCAACGAGAAGATCGGCAAGAAGATCCGCGAGGCCACCCTGGAGAAGATCCCCTATATGCTGGTGGTGGGAGACCGCGACATGGAGGCCGGTACGGTGTCCGTCCGCACCCGCAAGGGTGAGGATCTGGGCGCGATGTCCCTGGATACGTTCTCTGCCATGCTCCGCAGGATCGTGGACGAGAAGCAGAAGATCTGACGCTATGAAACAACGCACAGCCCATGCCGCACCCAGCATGGGCTGTGCTTGTCCCCAATACCGGAAAGGAGCATGAAAATGTCTGTTTTGAAGGGCCTGAAGCCCGAAAAGGTGTTTGCGTACTTTGAAAAGCTCTGCGCCGTGCCCCACGGCAGCGGCAACACGCAGATCATCAGCGATCTGTGTGTGTCCCTGGCCAAAGAGCTGGGCCTCAAGTGCCGGCAGGAGGAATGCGGCAACGTGGTGATATGGAAGCCTGCTTCCCCTGGCTGTGAAAGCGCCGCGCCCATCATTCTGCAGGGCCACATGGACATGGTCTGCGCCAAGACCGACGACTGCACCAAGGATATGGCCCGGGAGGGGCTTGACCTGATGACCGACGGGGAGTGGGTCTGGGCGGATAAGACGTCCCTGGGCGGCGACAACTGCATCGCCGTGGCCATGATCCTGGCGATCCTGTCGGACGATACGCTGGTGCATCCGCCCATCGAGGCGGTGTTCACCGTGGACGAGGAGGTGGGCATGGACGGCGCGTTCGCGCTGGACTGCTCCGACCTGAAGGGCCGCAGGCTGCTGAACCTGGACTCCGAGATGGAGGGCGTGTTCACCGTATCCTGCGCCGGGGGTATGCGGTCTGACTGCTTCTTCCCGGCGGCACTGACCCCGTCGGAGGGGATGGACGTGTGTAAGCTGACCATATCCGGCCTGCAGGGCGGTCACTCCGGTGCGGACATCCATCTGGGCCGGGGCAGCGCCAACCGGCTCATGGGCCGCGTGCTCTGTGCCGCGCTGGAGAAGTTCCCCGGCCTGCGGCTGGCGGCCATCGACGGCGGTGAGTTCGACAACGTGATCTGCTCCCGCTGCGAGGCTGCGGCGGCGCTGCCCGCCGGGAACGGTCAGGCATTTGCCGCCTTTGCCCGTGAGCTTGACGCGGCGCTGAAGAACGAGTACGCCGTCACCGACCCCGGCGTGGCGCTGGAATGTGTGCCGTCGTCCGCAGACAGAGCGGTCTCCCCGGAGCGCACCGCCGTGCTGCTCCGCGCGCTGGCGGTGCTGCCCCACGGCGTGGAGGCTATGGACACCGACTTCCCCGGCCTGGTGCAGACCTCCCTGAACATGGGCGTCGTCCGGCTGGACGACGCGGGCCTGCACGTCACGTTTTCCATCCGATCCTCCATCGCCTCCCGGAAGGAGATGCTGGCCCAGCGCGTCCGCGCCGCGGCAGAGCTGGCCGGCGGCACGGTGACGGAGCGGGGCGTCTACCCCGGCTGGCAGTATCGGCGGGACTCCCAGTTCCGCGAGACGCTGCTGGCGGCCTATAAGGATCTGACCGGCAAGGACGGCGTGGTGGAGGCCACCCACGGCGGCCTGGAGTGCGGCCTGTTCATGGAAAAGCTCCCCGGGCTGGACGCCGTGTCCCTGGGCCCGGACATCCTCGACATCCATTCCGTCCGGGAGCGGCTGGGCGTATCGTCCGTGGCACGCACCTACGCGCTGGTCTGCGAGGTGCTGCGCCGCAGCGTCTGAGCGTGCCGAGCATCTGTCCTACGAGCGTCCCCTGCCGCAAGGCAGGGGACGTTTTTGCTGTCGCCTGGTCATTTTGCAGGATTGGAGGTCAGAAAATGCAATACTTGCAGGGCGCTCTTGCATAAAGCGATTTAGCGCTATAAATAACAACGAGTGTAAAAGTGCGTTAGTGATGGCAAAAAAGGTGGTTTGCCGGAGGATTTCGTGACAGATATGGACGCGGGAAAGATACGGAAGCGGAAGTGCGGCAAAAGAAAATGAATTTTTATATATTTAGTTATTGCAAAATGTTTACTGCTGCGATATAATAGCGTTGTTGAATACCGCTGCGCTCCCAAGGGACGGGCGGAAAACGGTTTCCCAAAAGAACAAACCAGTATAACAATAAGGAGAGAAAGCATGAAAAAGTTTCTTACTTTGGTTTTGGCGCTGGTCATGGCGCTGAGCCTGGCCGCCTGCGGCGGCGACAAGAACAAGGACAACGGCGGCACGGACGCCGATGCCCCTGCCAACAAGATCAGCAACAATCTGGTGTTTTCCACCGGCGGCGACGGCGGCACGTACTTCGCTGTGGGCGGCGTGATCGCCCAGCACGTGTCCACCAACACCGATGTGAAGGTCACATCCGTAGCCTCCGGCGGCTCTAAGGCCAACATTCTGCTGCTGGACAGCGGTGATGCCCAGCTGGGCTTCAGCCAGTCCGACGTGATGGCCTATGCCTACAACGGCACCAGCACCTTCGCAGACGACGGCGCGATCACCTCCTTCTCCACCGTGGCCAACCTCTATCTGGAGGCGGTGCAGATCGTCACCTGCGATGCCAGCATCAAGACCGTGGCTGACCTGAAGGGCAAGAACGTCTCCATCGGCGATGCCGGCTCGGGCGTGTACTTCAACGCCATCGACATCCTGGGCGCTTACGGCCTGACCGAGCAGGACATCAAGCCCCAGTACAAGGGCTTCAGCGCCAGCGCCGACGCCCTGAAGGACGGCAAGATCGACGCCGCCTTCGTTGTGGCCGGTGCGCCCACCGTGGCCATCACCGACCTGTCCACCGGCAAGGACGTGCATTTGGTCAGCATCGACAAGGAGCACGCCGATGCCCTTATCGCAAAGTGCCCCTACTACATGACCATCACCATTCCCGCAGACACCTATAAGGGCCTGGACGGCGATGTGCAGACCGTTGCCGTGGGCGCGGTGGTTCTGGCTGCCGACAATGTCTCCGACGATGCCATCTATGCCTTCGTGTCCGATATTTTTGAGCACACCGACGAGCTGTCCCACGCCAAGGCCAAGGAGATGAGCCTGGAGACGGCCGCCAACATTACCTCCGTGCCGTATCATCCCGGCGCGGCCCGCTACTACGCGGAGAAGGGCATCACTGTCCCCACCAAGTAAACCTTAACGGCACGTTAGCAAAAACAGGAGCTGCGGCGGGGTCATCCCTGCCGTAGCTTCTTACCCGGAGGAAGAGAGTATGAGCATTTTCAAGAAAAAAACGGACGAGGCGCTGGCCGCTGAGAGGATGCCCTACGCGGATGACGGCAGCACGGGGACGATGGCCGATGTGGAAGCGGTGATGAAAAAATACGACCGCGAGTCCAACGTCCGCATTTGGGAGGGAACGCCCCGGTATGTGGTGATGGGCCTGCTGGCCGTGTTTTCTCTGTTCTGCATCGCCATGACGCTGTGGAGCAAGGCCCTGCAGGAGGTGGCGCTGACCAGCTTTTTGGGGCTGATCGTCATCATCGGCTTTGTGACCTACCCCGCCAGCAAGAACCATGTCAGGCCGAACCATATTCCCTGGTATGACATGATCCTGATGGTGCTGGGCGCAGGCAGCTTTTTCTATTACGCGCTCAACGCCATGAAGATCATCAATATGTCCGTGCGTATCGGCACGGTGGAGGTCATTGTCGGCGTCATCGGTGTCCTGATCGTGCTGGAGCTGTGCCGCCGCTGTGTGGGTGTCCCCATCCTGTGCGTGGTGGGCGTGCTGATGATCTACGCCTTTATCAACATCATGTCCAGCGGCGGAGGCCGCACGTTTGTCCAGGCGCTGAGCCGCACGGTCTATAACCTGTTTTACACCACCACCGGCGTCATCGGCACGCCCATCAACGTGTGCTACAAGTTCATCGTGCTGTTCATCATTTTCGGCGCGTTCCTGGAGCGCACCGGCATCGGCGACTATTTTGTCCAGTTGGCCAATGCCGTGGTGGGACGCTTCTCCGGCGGCCCGGCTAAGGTGGCCGTGGTGGCCAGCGCGCTGGAGGGTATGTGCTCCGGCTCGTCCGTGGCCAATACGGTGGGCTCCGGCTCTGTCACCATCCCCATGATGAAGAAGACCGGCTACAAGCCGGAATTTGCCGCCGCGGTGGAGGCCGCCGCCTCTACCGGCGGGCAGATCATGCCGCCCATCATGGGCGCTGCCGCCTTCCTGATGGCGGAGTATATCGGTATCCCCTACGCGGAGGTGGCCGTCAAGGCCATTCTGCCCGCCATTCTCTACTTTACCGGCATCTTCATCGCCGTCCATCTGGAGGCGAAGAAGCTGGGACTGAAGGGCATCCCCAAGGAGGAGCTGCCCCACATCGGAGGGCTGCTGAAGCAGGCCTATCTGCTGATCCCCCTGATCCTGCTGGTGTGGCTGGTGTCCTCCAACACCCGCACCATACAGACCGCGGCGGCGCTGTCCATCGTGGCCGCCATTGTGGTCGGTGCGTTGAACCCCCAGAATCGCATCACCCCCATGAAGGTGCTGGAGGCCTTGGAATCCGGCGCGCGCGGCGCGATCACCGTGGCCTGCGCCTGCGCCGTGGCGGGCATGATCGCCGGGTGCATCACCGTCACCGGCCTGGCCTCCACCATGATCAACGGCATCGTCGCCTTGGCGGGCAACGCCACCATCCTGGGTTTGGTGCTGACCATGCTGTGCTGCATCGTGCTGGGCATGGGCGTGCCCACCACCGCCAACTACTGCATCATGGCCTCCACCTGTGCGCCTATTTTGGTGCAGTTGGGCTTCCCCGATGTGGCCGCCCACTTCTTCGTGTTCTACTTCGGCATCGTGGCGGACATCACGCCGCCGGTGGCCCTGGCGGCCTACGCCGGAGCGGCCATCGCCAAGTCCAACCCCATGAAGACCGGCGTTACGGCCACCAAGCTGGCCATCGCCGCATTCATCGTGCCGTATATATTCGCCTACAACCCTGTCATGCTCTTTGAGAACGTGGACGGCTGGTGGCACGTCGCCCAGATCTCCGTCACTGCTGTCATGGGCCTGTTCGGCATTGCGGCGGCGCTGAACGGATACCTGTACCGCCATATCCACTGGACGCTGCGGTTGGTGCTGGTGGCTGGAGGCCTGTGCATGATGGTCCCCGGCACGCTCACCGATGCGGTGGGGCTGGCGCTGGTGCTGGCCGTCATCTTCTACCAGCGCGTCAGCGCCAGGAAGGACAGCGGTCCGGCTGTAACGGCGTAACCTTTCTATCCGAAAAGTCTTCCGCGCCCACGGCGCGGGAGATTTTTTTCGATTATTTACAGTTCATTCATACATTTTCGCGCATTTTGCCTAAAGTGTCCTGTATGGGCAGCTTGCAAAATCTGCCCGAATACGGTATGATGCGGGCAGAAGACAGTCGCCCGCAAGGCGGGAGAAGGGAGCAGACCGTGGCACAAAATACGAAAAATGTGATCCGCAAGGGCTTTATCGAGCTGCTGGAGCAGCGGTCGCTGGATAAGATCTCGGTGGTGGACATCGCCGAGCACTGCGGCATCAACCGCAACACGTTCTACTATTACTACTGCGATATTTACGCGCTCATCCGCGAGATCCTGGAGGACGAGGCCCGGAAGGTGCGGACCGCCGACCCGCCCTGTAAGAACTGGAGTGAGGTGGTCATGCGGGTCACGGGCTTTATCCGGGCCAACCGCCGGGCTGTGTATCACCTGTACCATTCCAGCCAGCGGGAGCTGCTGGAGGACCACTATTTTCAGGTGGCCTATACCTGCATGGAGTCGCTGGTGCGCCGCACCGCCGGCGACCTGCCGGTGGCGGAGGAGGATGTGCAGACCATCTCCGCCCTGTATACCGCCACAGTGGTGGGTATGCTGGACCGTTGGCTGCGGTACGGCATGAAGCCCGACGCGGAGAAGTACATATACCGTGTGGGCCGCCTGACGGAGGGCTCTCTGCGGCAGACGCTGGAGCGAAGCTGTTCGGGAGAAGGGGCGCTATGAGCGGCTTTTGGAAATGTGCGGCGTACCTGCTGGTGCTGGCACTGATAGCCCACCCCCTGGGGCAGCGGCTGCCCAGCCGGTTTCAGCCGGACCGCTTTCCCTTCCGGGCCTGGAAGTGGGAAAAGGGCGGACGCATTTATGCAAAGCTCCGCATCGACAGCTGGAAGAAATTGGTGCCGGATATGAGCCGGCTGCTGCCGGACATGGTGCGGAAGGAGCTGCCTGTCTCCGGCGCTGTCACGGCGGCCCAGGCGTCGCAGCTGGTGCAGGAGACGTGCCGGGCCGAGGTGGTCCACGGTGCGTCCTGCCTGCTGGGGCTGGCCTGCCTGTGGCTGTGGCCCGGCTGGGGCGGCGCGGCGGTGGTGCTGGTGTGGGTGCTGCTGGCCAATCTGCCGTTTATCCTCATCCAACGATACAACAGACCGCGGCTGGTACGGCTGGCGGCCTTGCTGCAAAAGAGAGAGCAGCGGAAAGGAAACCATGAGAGTTCTGATACTGACCTGTAACACCGGCGGCGGTCACAACGCCGTGGCGGCGGCGCTGGCGGAGAGCTTCCGCCGCCTGGGCGTGTCCTCCGACACGGCGGACGGCCTGAGCTTTATCTCCCAGAAGGCGTCCCGCTTCGTGTCCAAGTGGCATACCCGGTTTTACCGCCGCTACCCCAAGCTGTATAAGGCCGGTTACATGAGCGCCGAGAACGACGCGGAGAGCAACGACCGGGACAACCCGGTGTACCGCTATATGGCCCGTGGCGCGCGGCGGCTGGACCGCGCCATTCAGGACGGCGGCTATGATGCCGTGGTCTGCGTCCATGTGATCCCCGCCATGATGATGACGGAGCTGCGCCGCCAGCATGAGACTGGGCCGGTGTTCTGCTTCGTGGCCACCGACTATACGTGCAGCCCCACCGTGGGCGGCTGCACACCGGACATCTGCGTCATCCCCCACGAGGAGTTGGCGGAGGAATTCGTCTCCTGCGGCATCGCCCGGGAGACGCTGCTGGCGGCGGGCATCCCCGTGCGGGCGGTGTTTCGGGAGCGGGGCGACCGCACCGCCGCCCGGAGCGAGCTGGCGCTGCCGCCGGAGGGACGTCATATCGTCCTTATGTCCGGCAGCATCGGCTGCGGCCCGATGGCGGACATCGCCGCCGAGCTGGAAAAGCGCATGGAGCGGGGAGACTTCGCCTCCGTCCTCTGCGGCAGCAACCGGCAGATGCTCTACGCCCTGCGGCGCAGGGGCTTCCGCCGGGTGGAGGCGGTGGGCTTCACCAACCGGGTACACCGGTATATGGACAGCGCCGACGTGCTGGTGTCCAAGCCCGGCGGCATCAGCATCACCGAGGCCGGCACCCGGGGCACGCCGCTGCTGCTGGCGGATATGGTGGGCGGCTGCGAGACCCGCAACCAGGAGTTCTTTCACGCCCGCGGCTGGGCGGAGACGTGCCAGCCGGAGGACATGGCCGACGCGGCGCTGGCGCTGCTGGACCGGCCGGAGCGCCGCCAGGCGCTGGTGGCGCAGCAGCACCGGGATTTCGACGGTCTGGCCGCCGACCGTGTCGCTCAGGCGGTGTATGACCGCTGCCGGGGCGGTGAAGCGGCGAAAGCGTAGGGAAACAAAAGGAGTGCTGCGGCACTCCTTTTGTCTATTTCGCGCAAATGCGCCTTGCATTTGATGGAAACTGTCGGTATAATTGTAGAGAAAGCGGACGTTTGTTCATACTAAGGACACACTTCCGTAGTAACATGGCTTCACAACGACGTAAGGAGGACGCGGCCCGTGATGATCGAAAAAAGCGGCAGCATCCGTTTGAAGGATATACCCATCAGCAGCCGTATGACGGCGGAGGAGCAGGAGCTGGCGGCAGGCATGGTGCGGGTGACCCACCTGTACCGCAGCGCTCTGAAGGTGGCGGTGACGCAGATGGAGATACTGGACGAGGAATTCGCCCGGCTGTATGACCATTCCCCTATCCACCACATCGAGTACCGCATCAAGACGCTGGACAGCATCATCGACAAGCTGCACCGCCGGGGGCTGGAGGTCACCATCGACAACATCTATGCCCACATTCAGGACGTGGCCGGCATCCGCGTCATCTGCAACTATCTGGACGACATATATTATCTCCGCTCCCTGCTGACCCGCAGCGAGTCCTACACCGTCCTGCGGGAGGTGGACTACATCAAGCAGCCCAAGGACACCGGCTACCGCAGCCTGCACCTGATCGTCAACGTGCCCATCGTCATCTCCGAGGGCACGATGGTGCTGCCGGTGGAGATCCAGCTCCGCACCATCGCTATGGATATGTGGGCCAGTCTGGAGCACGAGCTGCGCTACAAGTCCGACCGCCGCTTCACCGACGAGGACGCGGCCCGGCTGCGGCTCTGCTCCGACGCCATCAGCGAGATCGACCGGGAGATGCAGGACATCTACCAGGGCAACGAGCCGCAGTATCACGCATAGACCGCTGCGCTGCCTACTCCCTCCGACACGGAGGGGGTATTTTCTTGCCCGGAAAGTGAAAATGAGGGCTACCAAAACACAGGCGGATGTGGTATGATACCTTCGTATGAGTATCGGGCGCGACAGCCCGTGACGAGAGGAGTGAGTGCCGTGGGCCGGATAAAGCGAATAGGACTGCTGCTCGCGCTGCTGGCCGCGGCGCTGGGCCTGGGCGGCTGCGGCTACGACGTTTCGGTGGAGGATCTGTTCACCCTGCCCCGCATGGCGGAGGGCTACACCGATCTGGCCCAGCAGCTGGACGGCCTGCTGAACCAGGGCTATGAGTACGCCTCGCCCACCGGCGGGCGCAACATCCAGTCGGTGCAGATGGTCGATCTGGACGGCGACGGCAGACAGGAGGCGCTGGCCTTCATGCGCCGCAGCAGCGACGAAAAACCCCTGAAGATATTCGTCTTCCGCATGGAGAATGAGAATTACCAGCCCTACTGCACCATCGAGAGCAGCGGCACGGCGGTGGACAGCGTGTACTATCAGGATCTCAACGGTGACGGCCGCCGGGAGCTGGTGGTGGGCTGGCGTATCAGCACCGATGTGCAGACCGTGGCGGTCTACGCCGTGGAGCGCGAGCCGGTGGCCCTCATGTCCAGCGGCTACACCCGCTTTATGATGCAGGATCTGAACGGCGATGGCCTGCCCAGCCTGCTGGTGCTGCGCACCAGCGAGGAAGGACTGCCTGTGGCTGAGTTCTACGGCTGGCAGGACGGACAGATGGGCATTGCTTATCGCTGCACCCTGTCCAGCACCATGGCCGCCCTCAGCCGCGGCAGCCTGGTGTCCGGCAGGATGGACGCCGACACGCCGGCCATGTTCATCACCGGTGTGGACGAGCGGGGCGTGGCCGTCACCGACATCCTCATCTTCCGCCCGGAGGTGGGCCTGGTGAACGTGGCCCTGGACGGGAGCAGCGGCGTGTCCGCCGCTATCTTCCCCTACCGGCAGCTTCAGCCCCAGGACATTGATGGCGACGGCTGCATTGAGATCCCCCGCCCGGAGGATACCTGGAGCGCCGACCAGACCGACGGCCTGGTGAGCTGGCTGCGCTGCGTGGATGACGGCCAGCTGGCCATCGCCGGCCAGACATACCACAGCACGTCCTGCGGCTGGTATCTCACCGTCCCGGCCAGCTGGTGGGCCTGGAACGTGGAGGCCTCCACCACCGGCATCCAGAACGAGAACCAGTTTACCATGACCATCAACGGCGACCCGGTGCTGTCCATCTACACCATCACCGGTGAAAACCGCGAGACCCGCGGCCGCATGGGCACGCGCATCGTCCTGCGCCGCCAGACGGCCACCGTCTACGCCGCCGAGCTGTACGACGCCGGTGTGTATTACGGCATGAACGAGGAGCTGCTGCGCAAGAGCTTCAGCCTCATCACCGGCAGCTGGATCAACTGACAAGGAGGAACGCGCTATGAAGAAAGTCCTGGTACTGGAGGACGAGTCCAGCATCCGCAGCTTTATCGTCATCAATCTCCGCCGTGCCGGTTATCAGGTGGTGGAGGCCGAGAGCGGGGAGCAGGCCCTGGAGCTCCTGTCCCAGCACAGCGACGTCCGCGTGGCCCTGCTGGACATCATGCTCCCCGGCATTGATGGCTTTGAGGTCTGCCGCCGCATCCGCGCCACCAATCCCACCATCGGCATCATCATGCTCACCGCCCGCTCCCAGGAGATGGATAAGGTCACCGGTCTGATGACCGGCGCGGATGACTACGTCACCAAGCCCTTTTCCCCCGCCGAGCTTACCGCCCGCGTGGACGCGCTCATGCGCCGCAGCGGCGGCGGTACGGTGGAGGTCGGCGAGATCAGCCAGCCGCCCTTCCTGCTCAATACCCGCAACCGCACCCTGGAGAAAAACGGCCAGCGCGTCAAGCTCACCCAGGTGGAATACTCCATCGTCAAAATGTTCATGGAGAACCCCGGCAAGGCCCTCTCCCGCGAGGAGATCCTGGACGCCGTTTGGGGGCATGACTACTTCGGTGAGCTGAAGATCGTAGATGTAAACATCCGCCGCCTCCGGCTCAAGATCGAGGACAACGCCACCAACCCCATATATATCACCACGATCTGGGGCTACGGCTACAAGTGGGGACTGTAATACGCATCTTTTGCGCCAATACTTCGTTGCGTCGGCTCGACGTACAATATGTACGCCTTCGCCTCCGCGCCTCGTCTTGACGCAAAATCTACGCCTTACAGCAGACAAAAGCCTCCCTTGTGTAAAGAGGACCATCCACCCGCCTGAAAGGAGATGACCACCCATGGCAGCCAAACGGAAAATAGTCCAGGGTCTGCGCCGTCGCTGGATCACCGGCAGCATCGGCCCGGTGGTGGTCATTCTGCTGCTGGTGGGCGTGCTGATCTCCGTGGGCTTTGCCAGCAACTACTATAACAGCGCCAAGTCTACTCTCCGGGCCAAGGCGGCCGCCGGCGCGGACTATTTCAACACCTACGTCATGACCAGCTATTGGGAGTACTACCGCAGCGCCACGCTGTACGCGGCGGCCTTTGAGGATAGTGACCGCATCGAGCTGCAATTCCTCAACAGCGCCGGCAGGGTGGAGGTCACCACCCGCGGCCTGACGGCGGCCACATATCCCAACACGCCGGAGGTTCTCCGGGCCGTGGAGACCGGTCAGGTGCAGGATTTCATAGGCCGTGACAGCGAGACGGGGGAGCGTATCCTTGCCGTGTCCAGCCTGCTGAAGTTCAACGGTCAGGTGGTGGGCGTCATGCGTTACGTCACCGCCGTCCGGGACATCGACCGTCAGGTGCTGCTGACGGTGCTGGTGGTCTGCGGCGTCATGCTGGCGGTGGTGGGCCTGATCATCCTGTCCAGCATGATCTTCATCAACAATGTGGTGGCGCCGGTTTCCGCCGTGTCGGAGGCCGCCAAGCGTATCTCCGGCGGCAGCTACGGCGAGCAGATACCCAACAAGTATTCCGACGAGATGGGCGAGCTGGTGGGCAATATCAACGATATGTCCCGCAAGATCGGCGAGAGTGAGAAAATGAAGTCCGAGTTCATCTCCTCTGTGTCCCACGAGCTGCGCACGCCCCTGACGGCCATCAACGGCTGGGGCGAGACGCTGCTGGCAGACGAGAGCGGCGACGTGCAGCAGCTGCGCCGCGGACTGGGCATCATCGTCAAGGAGTCCCGTCGCCTGACGGACATGGTGGAGGAGCTGCTGCAATTCTCCCGCATGGAGGATGGGCGCTTCACCCTCCAGGTGGAGGATGTGGATCTGCAGGCGGAGCTGGAGGACGCGGTATACACCTACCGGGAACTGTTCCAGCAGGACGGCATCGCCCTGGAGTACACCAGCGATAAGGCCATCTACGAAGAGCCCATCACCGGCGACCCGGACCGTCTAAAGCAGGTGTTCTGCAACCTGCTGGACAACGCCGCCAAGCACGGCGGCTCGGGCAAACGCATCGCCGTCCACCTGCGGCAGGCGGACGGCGGCTACGAGATCGCCATCCGGGACTTCGGCCCGGGCATTCCGGAGGCGGAGCTGCCCTATGTGAAGCAGAAATTCTACAAGGGGTCGTCCAAGGCTCGGGGCAGCGGCATCGGTCTGGCGGTCTGCGATGAGATCGTCCACCGTCACGGCGGCACGTTGACCATCGAGAACGCCCAGGGCGGCGGTACGGTGGTCACCATCTGGCTGCCGCTGAAGGGATAGGCAGAGGCATGAACTGCCTCAGAAAATAATCGAACAAGTGTTGCATTTTGCAAATAACTGTGCTATACTCACGGCAGAAAGGATCTTTAGCGCGTATGGACAAGAAAAAGGGCGCTTTCCGCACCAGTATCGGCGGACAGGCGCTGATCGAGGGTATTCTGATGCGCGGCCCGGAGAAGGACGCCATCGTGGTCCGCTCCCCGGAGGGCCTGGTCACCAAGGTCACGGAGCGTAAGCTGACCCGTGCCAACTATCCTATTTTGGGCGTACCCATCATCCGGGGCGTCGTTACCTTCATTGGCTCGATGATCACCGGCGTCAAGGCGCTGATGTTCTCCGCCGACTATTTTCCCGAGGACGAAAACGCCAAGCCGGACAAGGTGGAGGAGTGGCTGGAAAAGCATGTCCCGGCGGACAAGCTGCAAAACCTGCTGGTGGTCTTCTCCGTGATCCTGAGCATCGGCATGATGCTGGCGCTGTTCATGCTGCTGCCCACGTTCCTGGCCGGGCTGTTCCACGCACAGAGTGCCGCCGTCCACAACATCATCGAGGGCGTGGTCAAGGTGCTGGTGCTGCTGGGCTATATGATCCTCTGCTCCAGGCAGAAGGACGTCCACCGGGTGTTCTGCTACCACGGTGCGGAGCATAAGACCATCTTCTGCTACGAGGCGGGTCTGCCCCTGACGGTGGAGAACGTCCGCGTCCAGCCCCGCCACCATCCCCGCTGCGGCACCAGCTTCCTCTTCGTGGTGGTCATCGTCTCCATCATCGTCTCCAGCCTGGTGTTCCCCTATATCAACTGGCAGAGCGTCTGGGTACGGGTGGGCGTCAAGCTGCTGCTGCTCATCCCCGTGGTGGGCATCACCTATGAGTTCAACCGCTTCGTGGGCGGCCACGACAACGCCGTCACCCGGGTGCTGTCCGCGCCGGGTATGTGGCTGCAGAACTTCACCACCTTTGAGCCGGATGACAGCATGATCGAGGTGGCCATCGAGGCCATGAAGCTGGTCATTCCTGACGAAAAAGGGAAAGATACATGGTAAAAAGCGATAACAGGACGTATTATGGCGATAACATATAACAATTTGTATTTGGATTTGCGGCAGCGCTTCCATAAAGCCGGCATGGCTGACCCCACGCTGGAGGCCCGGGAGCTGGTGTGCTGCGCCGCCGGCAAGAGTCGGGAGGAGCTGAGCCGGGACGGTCGGCTGTACGTCCCTGCCGCCGTGGAGCAGCAGGTGGAGCGGCTGGCCCAGCGTCATCTGGCGGGCGAGCCGGTGGCGTACCTCATCGGCGAATGGGAGTTTTACGGCCTGCCGCTGGACATCTCCGAGAGCGTGCTGATCCCCCGCCCGGACACCGAGGTGCTGGTGGAGCAGGCGCTGTCCCGGCTGCAAGGCGTGTCCGAGCCGCGGATACTGGACCTGTGCGCCGGCTCGGGCTGCGTAGGGCTGGCACTGGCCAAGCATCTGCCCGGCAGCCGCGTAGTGCTGGGCGAGCTGGACGAGGGCGCGCTGCGTATCTGCCGCCAGAACATCCGCCGCAACGACCTGACAGGCCGGGTGGTGTCCCTGCAGATGAACGCGCTGGAAAAGCCCCCCGCCCACCTGGGTGAGTTTGACGCCATCGTGTCCAACCCGCCCTATATCCCCGACGGCGACATCGCCGGGCTGGACGTGTCCGTCCGGGACTACGAGCCCCACCTGGCCCTGAGGGGCGGTGAGGACGGGCTGGATTTCTACCGGGCCATCTGCGCCCAGTGGCGCACCGCCCTCCGTGCCGACGGCCGCCTGCTGTTCGAGGTGGGCATCGGCCAGGCGGACGACGTGCTGCGTATCATGCGGAGCTGCGGCTTCGGGGATGTGGAGATCACCCCCGACCTGAACGGCATTCCCCGTGTGGTATCGGGCATTTTGTGTACGGAAGTGTGAACTGTCCGTTTTTCCGGACAGACTCTTTGAGATAATAAACACAGCATCCGGGCAGCGCGGGCCGCCCGTACAGAATTTGAGGAGGACGGAACTATGGCAGTTAAGAAAGAACCCGTTGGTGCCGCGCCGGTGGTGTCCGACAAGAGAAAGGCGCTGGAGACGGCCATGCAGCAGATCGAGAAGATGTACGGCAAGGGCTCTATCATGCGCTACGGCGCGGAGAGCACGCTGAACGTGGAGGCCATCCCCACCGGCTCGCTGTCTCTCGACCTGGCGCTGGGCATCGGCGGCCTGCCCCGCGGCCGTATCGTGGAGATCTACGGCCCCGAGTCCTCCGGAAAGACCACGCTGGCACTGCACGTGCTGGCGGAGGCCCAGAAGATGGGCGGCGAGGTGGCCTTCGTGGACGCCGAGCACGCCCTCGACCCCACCTATGCCAAGGCGCTGGGCGTCAACGTGGAGGATCTGCTCATCTCCCAGCCCGACACCGGCGAGCAGGCGCTGGAGATCACCGAGGCGCTGGTTCGTTCCGGCGCCATCGACGTGGTGGTGGTGGACTCCGTGGCCGCCCTTGTGCCCCGGGCGGAGATCGAGGGCGAAATGGGCGACAGCTTTGTGGGCCTCCACGCCCGCCTCATGTCCCAGGCTCTCCGTAAGCTGACGGGTATCATCAACAAGACCAATTCCATTGTCATCTTCATCAACCAGCTCCGGGAGAAGGTGGGCGTTATGTACGGCAACCCGGAGGTCACCACCGGTGGCCGCGCCCTGAAGTTCTACGCCTCCGTCCGCATCGACGTGCGCCGCATCGAGACGCTGAAGTCCGGCGGCGAGGTCATCGGCAACCGTACCCGCGCCAAGGTGGTGAAGAACAAGGTGGCGCCTCCCTTCCGGGAGGCGGAGTTCGACATCATGTACGGCGAGGGCATCAGCAAGCTGGGCGACCTGCTGGATCTGGCGGTGAAGCTGGATCTGGTGCAGAAGAGCGGCTCGTGGTTCAATATGGGTGAGCTGCGGCTGGGTCAGGGCCGCGACGCGGCCAAGCAGTATTTCCGTGACCACCCGGACGAGGCCGACAAGCTGGAGACGGCGGTGCGGGAGAATTTCCACAAGCTGATGGGCAGCCAGTCCCGTGTGGCCGCCAAGGCCGCAGGCCGTGCCGTGGACGTGTCCGCCGACGACTTTGACGACGCCGACTGATGCGCATCGAGCGGATCGAAAAATCAAAGCATAAGCAGGAGCGCGTGCTGGTGTTTCTGGAGGACGAAACGCTTCTCCGGATCACCGGTGCGGAGCTTCTGCGCTTTGGCTTATATAAGGGGATGGACGTGCCCCCGGAGCTTGTGGTAGAATTACAGGCAGCGGGGGAGAGGTCGGAGCGGAAGCAGGCGGCGGCCCGTATGGCCGCCGGGCGTATGCTCTCCAAGCAGGAGGTGCAGCGCCGCCTGACAAAAAAGGGCGCGCCAGAGGACGAGTCGGCGGAGACGGCGGACTGGCTGGAGGGACTGGGTGCGGTCAACGATGAGGCCTATGCCGGCGTCATCGCCCGCCATTACGGCACGCTGGGCTACGGCCCGACCCGGGTGAAGCAGGAGCTGCACCGCCGGGGCATCCCTAAGGAGCTGTGGGACGGGGCACTGTCCCAGCTTCCCCCGGCGCAGGACACCATACGTGCTTTGGCCCACGCCAAGCTGCGTGGCAAGAGCCTGGACACCGACACGTCCCGCAAGCTGGCTGTCTATCTCCAGCGCCGCGGCTTTTCCTGGAACGACATCCGCCCCGTCCTCAACGAGCTGGGGCAGGACATAGACGAAGAGTGAGGTATGATTATGGAGAGATGGAAAGATTTAATCCCGGCGGAAATCAAGGACAAGTACGAGTTTTTTAACTTCAATAGCGCGGCAGAAATACTTTCGCAGACACATTCCGCCGAATTTGAGGAGATAGTGGACGCACTTAGCCAATTTACCGTTGAAGTGAGGGATATTACAGCGAAGGGCGGCAACGAATCGAGAATACCAAAAAAGCTCAGTGAATTGCTGCGTCCGCAGGGATGGAAAGAGCTTGAAATATCCGGGGATCTTGTGGTACGGCTGTTAGAGGGGAAGACACGAAATACGCCGGTAAGCGAGTTCGTTCTGAAGGAGTTCATCAGCGGTCACAAGATTGATTACGTTAAAGGAAATGTTGCGGTTGACTTGGAATGGAATAGTAAGGATCAAACGTTTGACCGTGATTTGTATGCGTTTCGCACATTTTACGAGTGCGGTGTAATTACCTGCGGCGTTATCATCACGCGCAGTGAGCGGCTTAACCATGTGTTTGCAGCATTAGGTGATGATGTAAAGAAAAAATACGGCGCAAGTACCACATGGATGGGGAAACTCTTGCCGCGTATTCACGCGAGACGGCACGGAGGATGTCCCCTTTTGGTGATAGGGATTACGCCGGAAACCATAGCGGACTGGGAGGATGCATGAAATGCTGGAAAAAAGCGTGGTGTATCACAGAGAGCATGAATTGGTTGAGTTCTGTGACGGGAAAAAATTCAAAACAATCCTGGCCGACCCTCCTTGGCAATTTCAAAATCGAACGGGAAAGGTCGCGCCGGAGCATAAAAGGTTGAACCGCTACCCGACAATGAACCTTGAGGAGATTAAGAGACTCCCAGTTCAGGAGGTCGCGGACGAGAATTGTCATCTTTATCTTTGGGTGCCCAATGCGTTGCTGCTTGATGGCCTGGAGGTAATGAAGGCATGGGGATTTCAATATAAGACCAATATCATTTGGGAAAAAGTACGGAACGATGGTGAGCCGGATGGTCGGGGTGTTGGCTTTTATTTCCGCAATGTAACAGAAATTCTTTTGTTTGGAGTGCATGGAAACAACGTGAGAACCCTGAGTCCTGGGCGGTCGCAGGTGAATTTGGTGCGTTCAAAAAAGCGGGAGCACTCGAGGAAACCTGATGAAATGATTGACCTCATAGAAAGGTGCAGCCCCGGTCCTTACCTGGAATTATTCGCAAGAGGTGTTCGGGACGGATGGACAATGTGGGGCAATCAAGCAAGTGAAGCGTATCAGCCGGATTGGCCGACGTACAAGAATACGGCTGAAGCGTGAGGAGGAAACCGTGAAAGTATCGTTCATATCCCTTGGCTGTGCCAAGAACCTGGTCAACACCGAGCAGATGATGGCCCTGTGCCGGGACGCCGGGCACACGCTGCAAACTGAAAACGCCGGCGCGGACGTGGTGGTCATCAACACCTGCGGCTTCATCGACAGCGCCAAGGAGGAGGCCATCGACACCATCCTCTCCGTGGCGGCGCTGAAGGAGCAGGGGCTGGTGGGCAAGATCCTCGTCACCGGCTGCCTTACCCAGCGCTACCAGCAGGAGATCCTGGACGAGCTGCCGGAGGTGGATGGCATCATGGGTACAGGCAGCTACGGCGAGATCGTTCCGGCGCTGGAGGAGGTCGTCTCCGGCGGCACGCCCCGCCGCTTCGGCGACATCCACGGCATGATCGACGAGCTTGACCGGGTGCTGACCACGCCCAAGCACTTCGCCTACCTCCGCATCGCCGAGGGCTGCGACAACCGCTGTTCCTTCTGCGTCATCCCCGCTCTCCGGGGTAAGTACCGCAGCCGCCGCATGGAGGACGTGCTGGCCGAGGCGGAGAAGCTGGCCGCCGCCGGCGTGAAGGAGTGCATCGTCATCGCCCAGGACATCACCCGCTACGGCATCGACCTGTACGGCCAGCGTAAGCTGGCGGCCCTGCTGCGGGAGCTGTGTAAGCTGGACTTCCACTGGATACGCCTGCACTACCTCTATCCCGACGAGTTCACCGACGAGCTCATCGACACCATCGCCGATGAGGAAAAGGTGCTGCCCTATCTGGACATCCCCATCCAGCACTGCAACGACAAGGTGCTGAAAACCATGAACCGCCGGGGCGACAAGGCGGAGCTGCTGGCCCTGTTCCATAAGCTCCGCGCCCGCATCCCCGGGCTGGTGCTGCGTACCAGCCTCATCACAGGCCTGCCCTACGAGGACGAGGCTGCCTTCGAGGAGCTGTGTGAATTTTTGCAGGAGGTTCGCATCGAGCGGGCCGGTGTGTTCCCCTACTCCCCGGAGGAGGGCACGCCCGCGGCCAAAATGCTGAACCGGGTGGACACCGCCGAGGCCGAGCGCCGCGCTGAGCTGGTGGTGGATGTCCAGTCCCGCATCATGGACGACTTCAACGACAGCCGCATGGGCACGGTGTTGGAGGTGCTGTGCGACGGCTTCGACGAGCAGGCCATGCAGTTCGTGGGCCGCAGCTACGCTGAAAGCCCCGACATCGACGGCTGCATCTACTTCACCGCCGACCACGAGGTGGAGGCCGGGGAGTTCGTTCCCGTCCGCATCACCGGCACGATGGACGGCGACCTGACCGGCGAGCTGGCGGAGTAAAAAGGACTTTCCATTTCGCGCTCACCGTGCTATACTGTACCGAGATATAAGAGAAAGGCGGATACATATCTATGACGACCGCGAACAAGCTGACGATCCTGCGGGTGCTGATGATCCCCGCGTTTTTGGCGGTGCTGTACTGGGGCTTCCCCGGCAGCCGCTACGTGGCGCTGGCCATCTACGTTGTGGCCTGCCTCACCGACCTGCTGGACGGCTACATCGCCCGCCACTATAACCAGATCTCCGACTTCGGCAAGTTCATGGACCCCCTGGCGGACAAATGCCTGGTTATGGCGGCGCTGTGCTGGTTCGTGGAGGAGGGCACGTTCTTCGCCTGGGTGCTGGCTATCGTCCTGCTCCGGGAGTTCGCCGTATCCGGGATGCGCCTTGTGGCCGTGGAAAAGGGCCGCGTCATCGCCGCCGGGTGGTCGGGCAAGGTCAAGACCGCCAGCACCATGGTGTGCATCTGCCTGATCCTGCTGGGTATCCCTCAGGTGCTGAACTATGTGTGCCAGGGCGTGATCCTGGTCACCACCGTCTACTCCGGCATCGAGTATTTCGCCAAGAACGCCGATGTGTTCAAGGAGGTCAAATGACTTGACACCGCGCCGAAATCCTGCTACTATTAGTGACAATCGAATAGCGCGATGATCGGAAAGAGTACGCATCGGCGCTTTGCCAAGAGAGGGACGGTCAGCGGCTGAAAGCCGTCCTGCCGAGCGGTGCGGAAAGTGCGTCCGGGAGCGCGGGGGATATGGATGCCCTCCGCATGGTCTGCGTCACAGGCCGCACCGAGTGATAAACGAGAGTGGAACCGCGAAGTATTCTTTCGCCTCTCATGCCCCAGGGCATGGGAGGCGTTTTTATTCGGCATAATAATACAATGTAGATAGAAGGAGAACCGTTATGTATCTGTATAATTCCGCCACCCACAAGAAAGAGGAGTTCAAGACCCACACCCCCGGCCACGTGGAGATGTATACCTGCGGCCCGACGGTGTATCACTTTGCCCACATCGGCAACCTGCGTTCCTACATCATGGAGGACGTGCTGGAAAAGTACCTGCGCTACGCCGGGTATGACGTGAACCGCGTCATGAACATCACCGACGTGGGCCACCTGACCTCCGATGCCGACGAGGGCGAGGATAAGATGCTCAAGGGCGCGAAGCGGGAGCACAAGACCGTCATGGAGATCGCCCAGTATTACACCGACGCGTTCTTCTCCGACTGCCGGAAGCTGAACATCAAGCGTCCCGATGTGGTACAGCCCGCCACCGGCCTGATCGACGACTATATCAAGATCATCACCAAGCTGATGGACACCGGCTACGCCTACTTCGCCGGCGGCAACGTGTACTTCGACACCAGCAAGCTCCAGCGCTACTATATCTTCAACGACCACAACGAGGAGGATCTGGCGGTGGGCGTCCGGGAGGGCGTGGAGGAAGACCCCAACAAGCGCAACAAGAACGACTTCGTCCTGTGGTTCACCAAGTCCAAGTTCGAGGATCAGGCCCTGAAGTGGGACTCCCCCTGGGGCGTGGGCTATCCCGGCTGGCACATTGAGTGCTCCGGCATCTCCATGAAGTTCAACGGCGAGTATCTCGACCTGCACTGCGGCGGCGTGGACAACGCCTTCCCCCACCACACCAACGAGATCGCCCAGTCCGAGAGCTACCTGGGTCATCCCTGGTGCCCCCACTGGTGCCATGTGGCCCACCTGAACACCGACCACGGCAAGATGTCCAAGTCCAAGGGCGAGTTCCTCACCGTCTCCCTGCTGGAGGAGAAGGGCTACGACCCGCTGGCCTACCGCTTCTTCTGCCTGCAGAGCCACTACCGCAAGAGCCTGGTGTTCACCTGGGAGAACCTGGATAACGCCACCGTGGCCTACAACAAGCTGCTGAGCAAGATCGCGGCGCTGAAGGATGAGGGCGAGGTGGACCGGGCTGCCTTTGACGAGTACAAGGCCAAGTTCATGGCTGCCATGGACAACGACTTGAACACCTCTATGGCTGTGACGGTGCTGTATGACGTGCTGAAGGCCAAGACCAATGACAAGACCAAGCTGGCCCTGCTGGACAGCTTCGACACCGTGCTGGGCCTGAAGCTGCTGGAGAAGGCCGCCGCCCTCCGCGCCAAGCAGGCCGCCGCCTCCACTGCCGGCGAGTTCGCCGTCATCAGCGAGGATGGCGAGATCAACGCAGAGGTGGAGGCGCTGATCCGCGCCCGCGCCGATGCCAAGAAGGCCAAGAACTTTGCCGAGGCCGACCGCATCCGCGACGAGCTGAAGGCCCGGGGAATCGAGATCACCGACGTGCCCGGCGGCGCAAAGTGGAAACGTATCTGAATATAAAAAAGACCGCCTGTGGGCGGTCTTTTTTCAGCTGGGAACAAAGGGGCGGCGGCGTGCGTCCAAAGGAATAGAAGGAAGAAAAGGAGGTATTTCCCATGAAACGACTGAAAGCGACCATGTGCGCGGTGCTGGCCGGGCTGATGCTGGCGGGCTGCGCCGTGCAGCCCCAGACGGACAACAAACGGGGAGGGGGAGCTGCCGTGGATCTGACGAAATACGTCGTTAAGGAAGCGGCGTACCCGGCCTATCCCAAAGAGCCGCGGTTTGAAGACTACTTCGATGAAAACGGTGAGGGCGACTGGGACGCCTACGACGCGGCATACACCGAGTACCGGGAGGCGCTGCAAAAGCTGGGCAAGCTGGATGCGGAGCCGGACGGCGGCGCGGTGTTGGCCTTTGCGGACAGGACGCTGGGCAAGATCTTCGCCGACAGCGAGAACCGGGTGTACTCGCCCATCAGCCTGTATGCGGCGCTCAGCATGCTGACGGAGATGACCGACGGAGAGACGAAGATGCAGGTGATGGCACTGCTGGGCGCGGCTGACAGCGAAACGCTGCGGCAGACGGTGCGCGACCTGTGGATGAGCGTGTATCTGGACGACGGGCGGTCGGTGTGCCGTCTGGCCAACGGCGCGTTCCTGCGGGAGAACGCCGACGTGAAGCAGGAGGCGGTGGACGCGCTGGTGGACTGGTACTATGCGTCCACCTACCGGGTGCCCATGGGCACGGAGGAGGCGGACAAGGCCATCGCCGGCTGGCTGAACCAGAACACCGGCGGATTGCTGTCCGAGGAGACGGGGAACATCCGCACCGATGGGAACGACCTGCTGCGGCTGTACAACACCATATATTATAAATCCAGCTGGTGTGACGCCTTCGAGAGCAGCCGGACGAAGCAGGACACATTCACCGCTGCCGACGGGTCGGCGCAGAAGGTGGACTTCATGCACCGCACGGAGAGAGGCAGCTATCGGAAGGGTGACGGCTACACCGCCGCGCCCCGGTCGCTGAACTATGGCCGCATGGTGTTCGTGCTGCCGGACGAGGGCGTGACGCCGGAGAGCCTGCTGCAGCGGCAGGGGCTCCTGACGGAGCTGGCCGGGGACTACAACGCCGCGGAGCTGGTGTGGTCGGTGCCCAAGTTCGATGTGAAGTCCTCCACGGGGCTGAATGAGGCGCTGCGCTCGCTGGGCGTGACGGACGCTTTTGACGGGACAAAGGCGGACTTTACGCCGCTGACGGACAACGGCGCGTGGCTTAGCAGCGCCATGCAGGCCGCCCGGGTGAAGATCGACGAGGAGGGCGTGGAGGCCGCGGCCTACACGGAGCTGGTCTGCGCGGACTCGGCCATGATGGAAGTGCCGCCCACCGTGGAGATGGAGTTGGATCGGCCGTTCCTGTTCGTGATTTTCGACTACAACAATGTGCCGCTGTTTGTGGGCACGGTGAATACGGTGGCGTGAAACTTTAAAAAGCGATCGGCAAAAGCTACAAAAATACCTGAAAAAATTTGTATAGGAAATAGAAAAATCCCCTTGACATAAGGGGATTTTTCCTTTATTATATGTGGGTACGCGCGCGAAGGGTGCTGCACACCCGGAGGCGTTTGCAACTGCGATGAACCGGGAGATTGCTCCGCAAGGAGGTAACTTCCGGGGAGTATGTCCG